>Ga0255780_10002247_pt1 | contig 17573 bp, 12 predicted proteins | sample 071ome_32_FD_179978 | JGI IMG/M metagenome (GOLD analysis project Ga0255780, IMG submission 179978) | Coastal salt marsh microbial communities from the Groves Creek Marsh, Skidaway Island, Georgia - 071405AT metaG (version 2) | ecosystem: Environmental > Aquatic > Marine > Intertidal zone >... | reverse complement strand
AAGGCGTTGGTCTTGAAGGAGGTGGAGGCGGGCCACTACGAGTCTGCGGCCTCCCATTGCGACAAGCTCCTCTACCACTCGCAGCTGGAGAAGTGGTATCGGATGCTGCATGCGCATGTGGATACGGTGCAACAGCTCGTGCGGAATAAGGGTCGGGGGAAGGACGTGCCGCCGGTGGCGTATCCCCACCTGCTCACCGTGGCGTATGCGTCGACGTTGGTGGGCGGCTCGTTGAACGAGTTGGCAGACTTGGTCAACCTGATCGTGAAGCTGTTTGCGAAGCATATTGATTCGTATATGCAGGAGGAGAAGGGGTTCACGGAAGCCGTGGCGAGGAATAGGTACACGAGGTCGGGGTTGCGGAGCGTCGACGAGGACATCGTCAAGACGTTCCCGGGTGGGAATAACTGGAAGGTGAGTCCGGAGGAACGGCTAGATTTAGTGTTGGGGATGTGTGAGTCGAAGCGTGTGGCCGTCAGGGATAAAGACCGGCTGCGCATGGTGATTCTGGGCAGTGTTGCCGTGCAGCGGGCGAGCACGTCGTATACGACGCAGTCGACCGAGTACGAACATGCACTGCACTGCGCGTATGGGACGCCCACGAGTAAGTTGGCGAGTGAGGGCAAAGGGACGCCGAAGGAGGGAGAGCGGAGTTCCGAGAAGAAAAGCCGCAGGAAGAAGAGTCGGAGCGGGAGCGGCGGGGAGGAGACGTGGCGCATGGTATCTCAAATGAGCCCGGGGAACTCGGGGAGTACGCACGGGGTGGGCGGGCGGCAGAGCGAACGATCCGGGCGGGGCGAGCAGACGCCCGGGGTCAGTCAGCAAGAAACGCCGGCGACGGAGCCAAAGCCGGGGTACGGCATGCAGAAACCCGGGTACAGTCCTCCACAGCAGAATTTCGCCCACTGCGAAAGCCTGAGTTTCGGCCGCAAGCTCGATAACTGTGCCGACTTCATGCAGCGGCGCGCGACGGACGACTCGTAGTAGTGCGCGAGCCTGAAAGCTCGAGCTCGAGCAAATCGCAGCTCCCATGGGGTGATCGCAACAACGGGTCGACTCGAGGGCAACAAAACACGACAAACAAACCGAATTCGAACGAAAGCATGAATCGTATGAATACGTCCCGGATGGCTGTAACAATGCTTCCAGGCGTGCAGATGCGGACGGTGAGTATCTTGATAGGCCGGGGGAATCCCGTCGGACGGGCTGCCCGGTTCGCGTCTTCGCCGTCATTCCGGCGTCGTATTCGGGACACATTGTATCACACAAGTACATGTGTGAAGACGCGGGTGGCTGCAACGGACGAAGCAGCGAGCGATGCCAAGGCGGGGCCCGCGGTGGACGTGCCCAGCCTGGACAGCCTCCCGCTGCTGCCCGTCGTGTCCGAGCAAGGGACGCTCCCCGGGGGTGCGGAGGGCGCGGCTGTGTTTGCCATCTACGATAAAGACGAGGTGATCCAGTATGTGGGGTTCTCTTCGAGCGTGGGCAAGTCGATCGAGAAGCTCTTCTATCGCCGCCCGGGGGTGACGTTCTTCTTCAAGTACGCCGCCTTGGACTCGGTCGATCAGGACGCCATGATGCAGATTCGCAACGGGTGGTTCGATGCGTTGGACGGGCCGCCGATCGGGAACAAGAACCCCGTGGAGAAGGATGCGTGGCAGGTGCCGGTGCAGGTTGCAGGTAACAGCGAGAGCGGCACATTGGTGGCGGCGCAGGAGGCTGCCGCCATGTTGGCGGCACAGATTAGGAACCGGGGTTGCGCGGTGGACTTTGCGCCGGAGCCGGCGCTGCTCCAGAAGGGCATCATCGAGTTTGTGACCCTGACGCCGGAGGAGATTGAGCGGATCCGGATCGAAAAGGAGAAGCTGGCGGAGTCGATCAAGCAGTTTACGTACGTGAATGATGAGGGCGAGGAGGTCGAGTTTGAGCTGCTGCTGAACTCGGAGCTCAAGACGAACGGCGGGTACATGTACGACGTGACGTTGATGCACGACGCCCGTGAGACCAACCATCGGGTGATCGTCGGCAAGAAGTATTACAAGCACGGGACGTTCGAGCCGGAGGAGGCGCTGGGGGCCACGTTTGGGTATATCCTGAAGCGGGAAATTCCGAGGCAGACGGAGGGCATCCTGAGCCAGACGCAGTTCAGCCCCAACTACTTTAGTGTGGCGGAGGTGCACCAGTGCTTTGCCGACTTCGAGGACGAGATCCCCATGCAGATTGACGGGGACAGCTTCTGGAAGTTTAGGAAGATCGAGAAGTACGGATACGCCCGCCAGGTGGACGACGCCGAGAAGCTCAACCTGCAGTTCAAGCGCGACTGAGCGGTCGAGCGGGTGGTCGGATGCTGTTGCTGCCATTTCGTTCGTTCGCTCGTCGGTTGGTTTTATGGTTCGTTTGTGTGCTTGTGTTCTATAAATGTCAAATATTCCGGTCGTTCCAACTACAACTACCCCCAGAGGCGCTGTCGGATCAGACGTTGCGGGCGATGGCGACCGACGTCCGCTTCCTGACGGCCTTTTTCTTCCGGATGATGATCTTCTTCTTGAGTGACGAGAACAGGCGGCCGAGTGGCACGGCGACGGGCTCGAGGGTCATACCCCTGGGGCAAACGTACAGCGCCAGGAGGGTCAGCAGCCGGAGCACCAGCCCCTCGCATGCGAGCACGATCAGGTTCCGCTCGAGGTATCCGGCGCAGTACACGTTGATATCAAGCTCCTGGATTTCAGAGTCGGCCAGGTTCGGCTCGATGCTCGACGCCTGCTGCCACTCGTCGTCCCAGGCCGGGGCGTCTGACGCGATGATGACGTCGCCCTTGAGGCTCTTGTTGATGGACGGCACGCTGGCGTCATCCAGTCCACAGTATCCGGCAACGTTAATCAGTGCCTTCGAAAGGGGCCACATATACTCGGGGTAGTTGCGGTAGGATGCGATGGTAACCGCCTCGACGGCCCACCTGTTGTACGACAGCGAGGTGAGGGACTTGGTCAGGCTGCCGAGCTCCTTGTAGTTGGGGCTCACGCCGTTAATGAACCCTCCGGTAATGAGTACAAAGGCAACAGCGGCGACGAGGGCGTTGGACCGGTCGCCGACCAGGACGCTGATGAGCGTGCCGGCCGAGGTCGTCCACCAGACCACGAGCAGGGCGATCAGGTAGTACAGGCCGAACGAGATGGACGGCAGCGTCATGGAGTCGTAGATGGCGATGAAGATCAGTGGCTGGATGGTGATGTCGACAAAGTTGACGAGCGTCTTGGCCGCAAAGTAGGGGAAGACACGCACAGCGCCAGCGTCCTTCTCCCTCCAGAAGACGAGCTTGTCCTTGCCGAACACGTCCAGCGAGGTCGTGGCCGCCAGGATTCCCATCGTGAGCAGAACCAGAGCAGAGTTTCCGCGGACGTCGTTCGGCCCGGTGCCCGTGCCGTGGATGGCCCCGCACGTGACCGCGGCGAGCACCAGGAGCATGATGTCCATGAACTTGGTCACCCACCCACGGGTCCACTGGGTTCCTTCCCTGGTGATCAGAATAACGAGCTGCGTGAACACTCCCGGAGTGTCCCGCAGCCTGCGCTTCCGCTTGAACATGCCCCAAACGCTGCGCGCCTGGTCGACCGACGACCCCTTGCGCGAGGCCGTGTCGACCTCGACCTGAGAGTCCATCGACTTGAACGACCCAACCCGCTTCATGCTATCACCGCCAACGTCACTGGCTGCATCGTCAAAGTTCTCGTCGCTGGGCTCGGTGCCCAGGTCGAGGGACTCGACGGTTCCCATGTCAGGAGTCTGGGCCCCGGAGGCGCCAGGCATACCATCCGGCAGCTCTCTCGAGCTGTCTATACGCTGCATCGAGGCCACTGCGAGCTCCTTCAGGGTCTTGGGGTTCCCGGTGGGGCCATCGGCCTTCATGCCCTCGGGCATCTGGGCGGCCAGCTCGGACAGTGCGCCGCCCAGCGTATACTGCTCGATCGAGTAGACGCGGTACAGACTGTCGAGTCTTCGCACGTCGTGCGACGCGGTGTTAGCGCCCTTGACCGGGTCTCTCGGAGACAGGACGGCCGGCGGGCGGCCGCCGTACCGCACATAGATGAGCATGTCCGACTTGGAGATGAGGCCCGTGCTGCCGTTGGCCAGGTCGTGGTAGATGGTGTCGATGTCTTCCGAAGTGGGCTCGCAGCCGAGGTCCTTGAGGACGAGCCCGAGCTCCTGCTTGTTGATGACACCGTCTCCGTCTGCGTCGTTGTCGTCGATGACGTCCTCCAGGATCTGCAGCTGCTCCGGGTCGATGGCCTCGGGGCCACGCTCCGACACGTCGCCCTGCATCATCCTCCGAAGGATCGGCGTGTCCTTCGCGGCGACCCATTTCTTTCCGAAGGAGGCCCACTGCGGCACGAGCTGCTCGGGCTGGAACGAGGCGTGGCCCTCCCTGGGAATCACGCCGCTCAGCACGTCGAGGGCAAAGTCGGCCGGGTTCTCGTTCTTGGGGAGTGGGAACCCGAGCTCCTCGAGGTAGTCGAGTGCGAGCTGGGACGGTCCCAGGTAGGCGAGCATGCCCCCCTTGCACAGGAGCATGACGTCGTCGAACAGCGAGAAGATGCTGTACCTCGGCTGGTGGATGACCGTGATGATGTTCATGCCGAGGCTGGACATCTTCTTCAGTCCCTGCAGGATGTCTGAGGCCGCCGTGGCGTCGAGACCGCTCGTTGGCTCGTCCATGAACAGGACCGACGGCTTGGACACAAGCTCCCAGCCGATGTTGACTCGCTTCCTCTGGCCGCCGCTGATGCCCCGCTTCTCGGCGTTCCCGACCACCTGGTGCTGCACGTGCCTGAGCTGCAGGACGCTGATGACGTCTTCGACGATCATCATCTGCTCTTTGACGGACTTGGTCTTGGACAGCCTGAGCCTGGCGTTAAAGACGAGGTTCTCGCGCACCGTCAGGTCGTCGTGGACGATGTCCTCCTGGGGGACAAGGCCGACGATGCCCTGGAGGTCGTAGCCGGGCTTGATAGCACGGCCATTCGCCTTGATGGTCCCAGTTACTTCCCCCATGGAGCCCGCCTTGCCCATGATGACGTTCAAAAACGTCGACTTGCCCGCCCCGGACGGTCCCATGATCGCCGCAATCCTGCTGTGGTGGAAGGACCCGGTGACGCCGCTCAGAATGGTTTTCCCGCCGCGGAGCGTCAGACCCATGTTGTCGAACTGGAACGTGATCTTGGGGCGGATGGCTCTGAACGCCCTGAACGACTTGGGCTTGGCGCAGTGCGACGCCAGCAGCGGGTTGAGCAGCTTCCACAGGCGTTCCTTGGCCGACTGCGTCCTGCCGAGCTTCCTCTGGTTGACGCCAATGAGCGTGACCATGAGCCAGTAGGCCATCCAGAGACCCAGCAAGATGACGACCAGGCAGACGAACCCGAACCAGGACAGCGAGGCCTTGACAGAGCCCTCGGGGCAGGACGCCATGGCCGGGCACTGGGTCGGCTCGACGCTCCCCTTCTTGCAGAAGGATCCAGCCGGGCAGATGTACGACTCGGTAGGCGTCGGGCAGTAGAATCCCGCCGGGCAGGGCGTCTGCGGCGTGGTCGAGTTGCCCGGGCACTGGTTGCCGCCCAGGACGGTGCCGCGCAGGTAGACGCTCTGGTAGACCGTGGTCGGCTTGACCGGCATGACGGCGTGCGGATACGTGCTCACAAGTGCCGTCATATTGCACGTCAGCGGCTGGACGGTGCCCTCCGGGCAGTAGAATCCGGGCGGGCACTCGTAGATCTCCCTGGGCGTCGGGCAGAAGTACCCAGCGGGACAGGCGAGCGAGCGGAGCGAGCTGTCCACGTTCGACTTGGACGACAAGGCCGGAACGACGGACCCCAGCTTGCAGATCTGTCCGTAAGCACACGGTGCGCAGGTGAACTCGGGGAACGCGCCGTCCTCCGAGTTGGGCAGCGGCAAGGTGACGGTGTTCAGGGGCACGGAGCGATCGGTCGAGCGAGCGGCTTCCAAGAGCCGCTGGCTCCAGGGCTCCGCGCAGACATACCCCGCGTTACACCGCCCTTTCCCCGTCGAAGGCACGGGGTTGCACTTGCATCCCTGCAGAACGAGCGACCGAGCGAGCGAGGAAAAAGTGAGCAAGGAACGAGTGAGTGAAGCCCGAGTGTCGGTCGCGTGCACGGTGGCCGGGCTCAACACCCACCGGCCCGACAGTCTCCTCGAGATTGAAATTGGCCGGGCACGAAGCCTCGGTTCCGGCATCGATCTGACTCTGCTGCTTCTGCAGGTCGGCCTCGATGGCTTGACGCATGAGGAGGTCGTTCATGGACGCGCGAGCGTCTTGCGCGGGGAGGGCATTGTACTCGCGGAGGGCCGCTTGTTCCGAATACCTTTGGTGTGGAAGTCGTTGAGAACGTGCGTGAGCGAGTGAGTGGGTGAGTGAGAGCGTGGAACAGAGAGACACGTGGGCGTGGGCGGCTAACGTACGCTCGAAGCAAGGGGAACGGCTCGATGACCGGAAACAACTGTGCGTGGACGCGGCCGGCCGGTAGACAGAGGGCCGCCAGGAGGGCCACCAGGAGAGACGAGAGGCGGGCGGGCGGTCTCATCCTTCGCGACGGCCTGCGGACGGAATCTGCGAGGGACGGTGCAGGGAGGAGTCGTGAGAGTTCGTCCAACGCGTGGGATCGCTTCGACGTGGCGCAGAGCGAACGAGTCGTCGCGCTCGACTCGGGGACGCATTGCAGATGCGATACGTCATGTCACGGAAATAATTAATGACGTCGTGCGCCAATCGTTGGGCCTGTTCGAGGGGAGGCACAGGCGAGCCGCGGTGGAGGTAACGTCCTTCAACGATTTCGCAACCATCCCCGCCGCGCCCTCCCCCGTCGTCGCGCTGCCACGAGCGAGGACGTACGTATATACAGTGAATACTGTGAATACTGTGAATACTGTGGATAGGAGAAACACAGTGTGCAGACCGGCGAGCGGGGGAGGGGGAGGGGAGTTTGTCGGGCGGAGTTCGAGAGCCCGAGGTGCTATCGTCCACCCTCCACCCTCGCTCGCTCGCTCGCTCGCTCGCACGTCGTCGCCACCCGAGGTCAACGCCCCCCCCCGCGATGGCGATCTGCCTCCCGTCGTAGCAAGCAAACGCCCGCACCCGGTGCATGGCCGGACTATTGTGGCCGCGCTGACAAGCCGACTGCGACGACGTCTCCCTCGAGATGGAGCATGACGTCGTCGTCGTCCTTCCGCAGGAGGACGACGTCGCCGGAAGATGCCGCTCAACCGCCAAAGATCTTGACCCCCCGCGCTCAGCCTCAGAATCGTGGCCGTATCTTGAACGAATCTAGCGGAAAATTCCGTATCTTGTTCATCGACCGCAGGATAGACCTGGCATTCATCTTTCGCTCAAAGAAGCTCAAAGATAGAATTCACGCGTGTGTGTGTGATTCCACGGTCCGCCGTGTTCAGATTTTCGGCGAGGCACAGAGAGAGATCTCTAGAGTCTTGGAACGTTCAGATGGATGGTCCATCATCAACCCCTTCTTTGTCCGACGGCGTCGACCGCAGCTCGGTCAGTGACACGGGTAGTGCGCCGTCAATTCCAGACGGCACAGCCGCTCCCGTAGGCCCGGAGGCTCGCTCGATTGCCGAAATCACATCGGTGAGCTGCCTCGGGCCGCTCTTCACCACGCTCTTCAGTAGACGCCAGACCGCGCCAGACTCGGCGACAGGCGTCGCCAAGGCGGCAAAGAAGGCCGAGAAGGCTGCAAAAGCTGCCAATAAGCGGGCGTACTCATGCGTCGGGTACGTCTTGTCGCAAACGTCGTGCTCGCCATCGCTCGCCTCGCTCACCCTCGCCATCGCCCCAAAACCCGATCAGAGATCTCACGGACCACTTCTACGAGGAAAGAAATCCAGTCGAGACCAGCTACGATTTGCCCTCGTACGGGTCCGAGGGCTTCTACAAGAGCCAGCGCGCCTCACAGCGCCACTTTCGTGAGTTCATTCCGTAGGAATGGCCGTGAGTTATGGAAAGCCGCGATCCAATAAAGATCTTCAACTCGATACATAACGACGATCGACGAGACGATACACGCGTGAGCGAACAGCATTAATCCGGGCAGTCGTCGCATTCGCGACCCGCGACGCCGCCCCCGCATTGGTCGAATGAATCGACACTTCAACAACGAATCCTTTGAATCTAATCTTGACGTGATATTACTCCGGTTTGAAATTTCATCTTTGGTCTTGTAAGTGAAAGGAAAGCGGCATGGAACTTCATCGACGAGCATCGTCAGTGCCGACATCGGCGAACGGACGACTTGTGTCCTCTGTTCTGTTCAGCTTGGTTCGTTAAAGGTTGTTCAAGTTGAATTAAAATCTTCGTATCGCTTGCTAAAATAGACTTGAGACCACGCGGCACGTGCCGCGGGCAGGAACGCGAAAGCGCTCCGCCGTTCGTGAGCAGCACTAGTGCTGCTTGGTCGAGATGAACCCATCGTAGACCTTTCCGTTGATGCAGAGCGCGCGATGGTAGCTCTTGCAAGACTCGACTCCAGACTGCTTGCACTTGTTCTGGTCGGCCACGGAGATGATCATCGTGCGCTGCGGGAAGCCCACGTTCTTGACTCCGTAGTTGGTGACCGTGCACACCTTGCTGATGACGTCGCACAAGTTCTTGAAGTTGACCTTGTAGTTGGATCCGGACTGTCCAAACGAACTAATGCAGGACTTGATGTCCTTGACCAGGGCCGGCTCCTGCTTGAGCCAGTTCGCACAGTTCTTCGGCTGTTGGAGGTTGTACACCGCCTTGAGGTGAGAAGCCGTCAGGCCCCACTGCTTCTTGAAGGCGGCCGCGTTCCAAGACGCGCTGCAAGTTGAAACGGAGATGTGCGGTGAGAATGCGCCGAGCGGTGTGCAGGAGACGTCTTGTTGTGTCCGCCCCTGCCGAGGGAGGACGACAATCGCATACGTGGGGCAACAATAACGTACAGGTCCTTCTTGCAGTTCTTGTCACCCTTGCATTCCTTCAGCCACTTGTCGTCAACACCCATGCATTCACTCGCGCCGCACGTCCACGTGGCACCTGGTGTGTCGTCAACGAGTCGGCGGGTGAGTGAGTGAAGTCAACGAGTCAACGAGTCAACGAGTCAACGAGTCAACGAGCCGGTGATTGGTTGCGCGGTTCGACGATGCAGACAAACACGCTGGCGACGAGCACGTACGGCAGGCCCTGTTCATGCCCGACTTTTTCGTCACCGGGATCCCATACGCATCAGTCTGTCCAGTGGGCTTCGGCTTCTTGCCGCCGCCCTCCTCCTTCTTCTCCTCCTCCTCCTTCTTCGCGGCCTCCTCCTTGGCCTTCTTGCAGGCCGCCTTCTTCGCCTTGCACTCCTTGTCACCGTTGCACTTCTTCTTGCACCAGTCAGTGTTCTTATCGGCCTCCTCCTTGGCCTTTTGGGCCTCCTCCTCGGCCTTCTGGGCCAAGCACTCTTCCTTCTTGGCCCTGCAATCCTTATCACCCGAGCACTTTGCCTTGCACCAATTGACCTCCTCCTCGACGACAATTTTGTCCAAGTGCGAGGCCGATGCCTGCGCGGCGAAAGTCGCCAGCAGGCACAGCACGAGCAGCTTCACGTAGGAATGCATTGTCGTATTTCAACGAAAGAGTGCAACTTGCGAGGAAATGGAAGGCTACAGAAATGAATGTGCCAGAAAACGTGTTTGAACAGGATCCTGACGTGGCCAGGATTACGCCACGCAGGAGGTTTGATCGATCTTCCCCGGGCCACTTGCCCCCCGCGTCCGTGATGAACCGAACCGTCTCCTCCTCCTTCTCTCTCTCCTTCTCTCTCTCCTTCTCTCTCTCCTCGATCCCTCGCTCGCTGTCGTGGGTCCAGAAACCGCCTCGTGGATGCGTGTATCCGCTGCCTGTGCTCATCTGAATTCAAGCCAGTCAACGGCCGGTCAACATGCCACCACGACACGACGTCATTTGCCTCGGATTCGGGTCGCACGGGAACTGGACAGCCGCCCATTACTTCAATCTACACGTACGTATACGCGAATGATGCGACAGGTCCTCGGAGTCACCGTGAACGCGGAATTTTCACTCGCTTCGTTTCACGTTCGACCCTGTAGGTGGCATACGCGCGCGTGCACGAGGACCCGGCGTACGACCCGTCCGCTGTGTTCTACGGTTTGCAAGGATCTCGTGGGTTGGACGGGTCGAGCGGATCGAGCGGATCGAACGGACCTACCCGGTCTTCGCCGCAGTCGCCGTCGCCACGGCTGGTCTGCGTGGACGCCAAAGGCTCGGTTCGGCGCGAGCTGCCCGCCGAGATCGAGGACGACGGTGTCGGCGACGTCTCTGTCGAGCTGTGGGACGGTGCGGTGCAGGATGTCGCCTCCGCGTCGAGGATGCCGAGGCAGTCGGCGTCCACGTCCGCATCGGCGCCCGCATATTTTGGCGACTTTATGGGCGTCAAGCCGGGGAGGATGCACGTGTTGTCGACGTTGACGCGAGGAAGTCGGGAGGAGCGGGCGTGGAGCGTGCACCGGGAGCGGTGCCCGGTGCATAAAGAAGAGATGGAGGCGATTGAGGACTCGGTGCGGGTCATGGCGGAGCGGTCGGACAGCCTGGCTGGGTACGTGGTGACGGCGGAGGACTCGGGAGTGTGGGGGAACGTGACATCGAACGTGATGGAGGAGCTGCGGGACGATTACAGGGGTAAGACGGTTGTCCTGTTCGCCACGCGGGAGGGAGACGAGCGAATAGAAGAGATGCGTGATGGGGAGGACCGGTCGGCGACGGCGAGACTCCTGTCAGAGGGGCTGGCGATGGCGTCGCTGGCGTCGTTGGTTGACTTGTACGTGCCCGTGATCGGTGGGTCTCGCGACGGGAGCTCGCTCTTCCGGTCGTCGCTGGTCGGCGCGGTGGGCATCTTCGGGGCCACGATGCCGTTGGTGACGGGTGGCCGAGACGGCGCGCCGGCAATCGATATGGCGGGCCTGGCGAATGGACTCGTGTCCGGACATCACCGGTGTCCGCTGGCGACGCTGGACGTGTTTTCGCCCGCGTTGACGTCGCCGGTGTCGCTGTCGGGGCACGCGCGGGCTGACGACGTGGGACGTATCACGGAGCACGTGTCTCTGCTTCGCTCTCGAAATGCGACTGGAGGCGATGTGTTCCTCAGCGAGGCCGACAGGGAGGCGTTTGCGGCACTTCTCTCGGGTGAAGACGTCGTGCTCTCCCATCCCAGCGCGAGGACCGTGTCGAGAATTCCGGCCGGCGTGCCGGTTATTCGCGGCATGGATGCGGCGTCCGGGTTCCGCACTGGTGCTGCGAGCATACCGTGTGCGGCGGTGTTGGGGTCGACGACGGCTTTTGGGCCCGAGTTACGGGAGCTCGCGGGGATGTTCGGTCCGCGGCAGGCGAGAGACCGGGCGGCGCTGCTGGAGTCGTGGGGCGTGCAGGGCGACGCAGACGAAGTGCATGAGGGGTTGCTGTCGTTGGCAGAGTGTTTCGAATAGTCACATGGAAAGTATTTATTGGTTCTTTGTTTGTTTCACTCGTCGAGCGCACAGTCCGACACGCTCCCGTCGATCTCGTCCTCCACGAGTGGCTGGGGCTCGTCGGTCTCAGGCGCGAGCGTGGCTTCGACGTGTTCGATGTCATCATTAGGCATCTCGCTGTCCTCGGGGCTGGCAGCACCGCCCCCCACGTCGATCTCGATCTCGAACGCCTCCTCCTCGGTGTCCTTGGTATCCGTGGTATCGTCAGCGGTGGCCTTGGTATCTTCCATATCGTGCGCGCTTGCCGCGATCACGATCTCCTCCTCCTCGTCGTCGTCGTCGTCGTCGCCTTGATTCTCGTCGGGCCGCGCGTACGGGACCATCACGCTAATAACGTTCGGACCAGACGCCAGCGCTTCGACCGCTCCAACGTCGAGCGGGGCGTCGGTCTGGAAGGACACGGTCTCCGACCAGCGGACAATGTCGGTCGAGCCGGTCTGAACGAGCCGTCCGTTGCCGAATAAGTCGTACACGACGCGGAACTGCGGGCGCCGTTGGACCATGCGAACTCGGAGCGCATTGCCGGCTGCCGGCTCGAGCGAGATCTTGCAGTCCTTCGGGACGCCCTCCAGGACCTGCATCGCAAACGTCACCCAGTCGTCCGAATGCTGGACGTAGCCGATGCGGATGTTCTTGTTCTTGTTCTTGTTCTTGTTCTGCATGATCGACTGACGCTTGCGTTGCTCAGCGCGACGAGCGAGGAGGAGCTCGCGACGAGCGGCCTCTTCGGCTCGAGCCTTCTGAGCTGCCTTGATCGCATGGGCTTTCTGGGCTTTCTGGGCCTTGAGTTGGGCCATGGAGCACGATGAGGCGAACAGGTCGTCGAACATGTCATCCAGACCGCCGAAGATCGTCGACGGGTGCAACGACATCGGGTGATGATGATGGCAGGCAGTGGCGTACGGTGCAGAGCAGAGCATGATATCTGGCGATGATTGTTTGACGAGACGGAACAGCTCGGAGTGTTTTGAAATGATGTGAGGAGCCCCGACGAGGAGCGAGAGTTACATGGGGATGGGAAGTGTCCAGAAGCTTCTACGTTCCGGAATGGATCCACGGAAGCTTCTGGAACCTTCGATTCGACGATCGCGCGTGCCGTCGCCCGGGAGGTCATCAGTTGATGTAGTCGTTCATGTTCGAATCTCGGGCGTTGTCCTTCGCCGGGGCCTTGGCCTGCGCGACGCTTTTTTTCGTGGCTCTGCCGACCGCAGAGCGGTCGAAGCGGTCAGCCCGTGCCGCCGCAGCTTCCGCGGCAGCCGCCCGAGCGGCCCGGTCTGCCTCCGTCTGCGGTCCCGGAGACCTGTATCATAGGGTTTGAGAGCGATGCGATGTGCGCGTGAGAACGAGGAAGGATCGAGCACGGCGAGGAGGGTCTTCTTCGATTGGGATTCCTCACCTCACGGACGTCCCGGCCCTATACGCCTCTCCGTCCGGCCCGTACCCTCCGCCACAACACGACAAACACTGTCCCATTCCGGTGTTGATGCTTTGCGTAATAACGTCAGATCTCCTCGAAATCTACGTTCACTGGAAGCTGAAGTTCGGTTTCCGACGACGGTTTCGTGATCACGCCCTTCGCTGCTCCTCCCTTGATGTCGTTCTTCATGCTCGCGTGCAGCAGGAGAGCGCCTTCGTCGTCCGCGAACGATCGGTGAACGCGGATGTGCGTCACGAGCGCCGCGAGCAGGTCCCGCCAAGCCAGCTCGCCCTCCAGGAGCCGCTTCTCCTTGGCCACGATGGCCGCGTGCCGAGTGTACTCGATCCAGGCCTCGCGTAGGACGTCTTCGGATTCCGCGCATACGATGACGCCGCACTTGGTGGGGACCATCCTTCGCTTCTTGTACTCGAACCCCGCCACCGCGTCTGCAAAATCGATGCCAAGCTGGCGGCACACCTTGGCTGCTTCCGGCAAATCCACGTGGACGGTCCCACCCGGCAGGGCGTGGGCAAGCGGCGGTATCTCCACGCTGCCCCACTCGTTCTTCGGAACGATGCCGTCCTTCGCGCTCGGCATCTGCCACTCGTCCGTCTGCCACGGACCGTAGAAGCTGCTCATGGGCTGTTGGTCGGCGAGTTGCTCGAGCTCCCCACCTGATCGCTGCTGAACGCCACGCTTCTTGATCATCTTGGCGGGCCTGTTCAGCTCGCTCTCCCTGACGACGCGCCCCTGTCGTTTCCACTTGTCGGCCGTGTGGACGACGCAGATGTCGCTCCGGTTGTAGTACGCCTCGCCCTTGAGCACGCCGACCGCCTGCGATCCCGGTTTGAGAACCTCGTGGGTCTTGATGTGGCGCGTGAGGACGAACTGCTCGTGCTTCTGGAAGCCTTTGAGGGTGGTCGGAACGGCGCGCCTCGCCGCGTCCCCCTTGGCGGCCATGCCCCTGTCCTCGTGCTCCGAGGCCCTCCTCGCCAGGTCTTCAGCGGGCGCCGCGTCGCCTGGATTGTTTTCGTTTTTGTTGTCGGCCTCGCTGTCGGCGGCATTTCTGTGACGCACGAGGACTTCTTGCAGGGCCGCCGTCTCCGCGCGGCGGTGCGAAGACAGGGTCCGGGCCCACCAGGCCTCGTCCCGCAGCGGAGCGATACGCGCGAGGTTCTCCTGCGCACAGTACTTCTTGGTCAGGTCCTTCGCGCCGGTTCCGTTGAACGCGACGACGTACGGCTCGACGAGCAGCGACGGCGGCGGGACGATGTGCAGCGGCTCCCAGGACCCCTTGTCGACCGCGTAGACCTCGAGCCAGTAGCGGTGGTCCGTGACGGTCAGACTCTCGCATCGATCCTCCGCCTTGCCCTCTTTCTGGTCCTCGTCCTGATTCCTGCGGTTGTCGTTCTTTCTCTCCGCCGCCCACGACGAGGCCTCGATGGCCATCGCCGTCGCCTGCTCGAGCTCCACGTCGCACACCCGCTTTTTTGCAGCCGGTGCCACACCTGACGTGTGAGCAGCCGGCGCCTCGTCCTTCCGTTTCCGCTTGCCTCGCGGCGCCTTCCTCTTCGACTCGTCCTCCTTCTCCTTATTCTTCTTCTTCTCTTCTTCCCGGGCCTTCTTGACGACGTCTTCAGGCCGCAGCGGGGCGGGATCCAGGGCCCACATGATTCGCGTAGGCACCCCGGCACCACGAAGGAGAGCCGCGGAGAGCACCACCAGCTGCTCGACGTTCAACTCCTTCGCCTTCAGGTCGTCCGCGTTCCCGAGACGCCCCAGCACGTTTCCGTCGGCCCCCTCCCGATCCCCGGGCACGGCGCGCACCCCGCCACCAAACCCCGCACCCACAAGCCGCACCAGTGCATCTCTATCGCAAACGTCGCTGCCCGCGGGCACGAGAGACAGTGCCACTGCCTGCAGCACCGGATCGTCCGCGGCCACGCTCAGGGCCATTCCCCGCGACAGAAGGAACATCAGGTGCGTCCTGTGAATGTCAAGACATACCGACCGATCATGCTTGGTGAACGCCGGGCCTCGGCGCTTTTTCTTGGAATCGGAAGAGAGGTCCACCCCGTCGAGGTCTTGCTTGGAGAGCGACACGACCAGGCGCTCGTTCTCAGGGCGGCCCGGAACGTCGGCATCGGCATCGGCATCCGAGACGTCCTCCCAGTCGTCGTCCTTGTCCTCGACCGGCACGCCGAATTCGGCCTCGGCTTCCCGTGCATCGGCCGCGCGTGCACCGCAGACCTGGCGGGCCGTCTTGGCGGATGATCCATTCCTCGACGACGACAGCTTGCGCTGGCCCCGACTCCTCCGGTCCTGCCTGTCGAGCAGCTTCTCGACCGCACGAGAGGACTCGCCCGCCAGGTCCCGCGGTGCCCTGCCCGTCCCCATGAGTCGTCGTGTATACAGGCTCTAGGGACTAGGTTTCTACGACTGCGCGCTGGATGATGAGAAATGAGGAATGAGGCCGAGCCCAAAAGGAGGAGGAGATCCTCATTTTTCTTCGCGGTCCCCCCAACTTCGCGGTCATGGATTGGGGGGATTTGGAGCGTGGTCGGCCGTCAAACAAGAACGACGACCGTGGCGGTGACAGTTACAGGGGAATACCGTACGCCAGCATCGTGGCTTGCGCTGTGCGGGAAAATACGATCGAAATCTTCGCAGAGGAGCTGCTCCACCCGTTGCGCTCGGCGTTCGCGTACGGCTCGGCGAGCGAGGCGACAAGCGCTGCCGAGCAGATCAAAGATAGGGTTCGCGATGTTGCGCGGGAGCAGAACCGTCCGCGGCGACTCCTCCTCGTCGTCAACCCGGTAGCCGGCGACGGCCGGTGGGTGTCGAGCTCGACCGACGTGCGCTCGCTCGTCGCGCCCCGACTCTCTCACTCGCGCTACGCGCTTCGCTCGTTCGCCAGGAGTCGCCAACTCGTCGACAAATTCCTACGCCCGTTCTTCGAAAAGTTGGCAGGGGCGCAGCTCACGGTCATCGAAACGAAAGAGGGATTCCGGGAAGACGGTCTTCGCGAGCGGCTTCGGCTGGAAGAATTCGACGGCGCGCTCGCGGTCGGCGGCGACGGCGTATTTGGGTATCTCTGTCAGGCCGTCCTGGATGTCCATCAGTCGTTCCCAGACGACCTGCATCTGGCCCATATTGCGGCTGGCAGCACGGACGCCGTCGCGTCGACCATCGCCTCGCGGAATCCGTTTGCGAGCAGCGTCTGTGTGGCGCTGGGGAAACGGATGAGGATGGACTACCTGGAGGTGTCGGCCGTGGGCGGGGAGGTCGTCGCGACGACAAAGCCCGCGGTATGCATTTGCACCGCCGGGTTCATGGCCGATATCATCGGCATGTCCGAGTCGAGCCGGTACAGGCCCTTTGGCCCCTTTCGAAACGACGTCGCTGGGTTCCTGGCGCTCTTAAGGAACAGGGCGCATGCGTATGATATCAAGTACAAGGAGTCGCCGTCCGCGCATGGCGGTGGACTCGCTCAGGCCGATGACTGCACGGGGGCCTCTTGCCCTCACTGCGCGGCCGCGACGACAAACGCGACGACGACGACGACGGCGGCCGCGACCGGATGGAAAGTCCTCCGGGGAGACTTTCTGAGCGTGATGATCCTGAACACGGCGTGCAAATCCGACAAGACGCCGTGCGGCATGAATCATCGAGTGCATCTCGGCGACGGCTCGGCGTACCTGGTGTGGGTGTTGATCTCGACCGAGGTGTGCTCGCTCTTCGCACGCCCCGACTCTTTCACTCGCGCTTCGCGCTTCGCTCGTTCGCCAGATGCGTGAAGAAAGTCAACCCGATGCGGTATCTGCTGTTCCTCCTGTGCATGTCGCTGTTCGGGCTGAGGAAGTACGATCGTGCGGTGGTTCAGATCATACCGGTCGTCGACGTCGAGGTCGCCGGTCCGTCTGCTTGGAACGTCGACGGCGAGCTGGTGCAAGCCGGGACGTCGATGCGGGTACGAGTCAAGCACAGGGGACTGCCCGTCTTTGGAAAATGATGAATGATTGCAATGAATATTCATTCCGGACATGTCCGGACACGAGCCTCAAACCGATGTTACCCATCTTTTTCGGCTCTACCTCCGCGAGCTCGGCGCCACCAACGGGGGGATGGAGCGACGAGGACATTGACTCGGACGACGACTCGGACGACGACTCGGACGACGACTCGGACGACGACTATTCAAGGTGAAATGTAAACATGGATACGGTGCTTCATACATACATACACACACAGGGTCAGGTGGCAAATCGAGCAACCTTGCTCCGACCCACTCACAATCAAAATTTTTTGAAACGCGGTGGTCGTTCCCACCATCCACCGCGTTCGGATCTTACATGGCATCGTCATCGGAACTATCGTCCCAGGAGCTATCGCCCCCCGAGCCGTCGTCCGAGTCCAAGTCCTCGTCGCTCGAGCTCTCCGTCTCGGACGGTTCCCCGTTGGTGGCGCCGACCTCGCGGAGGTAGGCGGCGCACTCCGGTCGATCGGTCGATCGGTCGATCGGTCGATCGGTCGATCGGTCGAGGGCGGACCAACGGCTAGCTCAGGTCAAAGCCGGCGCCAGACTTGATGG
>Ga0255780_10002241_pt1 | contig 17587 bp, 16 predicted proteins | sample 071ome_32_FD_179978 | JGI IMG/M metagenome (GOLD analysis project Ga0255780, IMG submission 179978) | Coastal salt marsh microbial communities from the Groves Creek Marsh, Skidaway Island, Georgia - 071405AT metaG (version 2) | ecosystem: Environmental > Aquatic > Marine > Intertidal zone >... | reverse complement strand
CAACGCTCGGCGATCTTGCCCATAGCCTAAAAACCCCGCTGGCGGTCATGTCGGGGATTATTCCCTGGCTGAAAAGTGCTGAGGCTAAAAACAGTTCGGAATTTCTCAGCCAGCTGCGCGCGGCAGATGAACAAATCGAGCGCATGAATCAGATCGTGACCTATCAGCTCCAGCGTGCCGTTCAGGCAGACAACAGCCTGTCGATTGCGCGACGCGTGAATGTGGCTGAGACGACCGATCAAGTCATTGAAGCACTGCAGAAAGTTTATGCAGACAAACAGATGTTCGTGCACAGGGAAATTGATAAACACGCACAGTTTATCGGTGACAAGCGAGATTTGATGGAGCTGCTGGGGAACGTGCTCGACAATGCCTACAAGTATGGCAGTTCTGAATTGATCGTACGGATTAAAAGAGAGGGAATGCTTACGGATGGTGTCGTTATTCAGGTAGAGGATGATGGTCAGGGCATACCCAATGAACAGGTTGCCTATGTGCTGCAGAGAGGCGCCAGGGCTGACACTCTGAAGCAAGGCCAAGGCATCGGCTTAGCAGTGGTTGCTGATATTGTCGACAGCTACGGAGGCGAAGTCAGCGTTACCACCAGTACCCTGGGTGGAGCCTGTGTTATGTTGACGTTGCCCGCGCCTGCATCGCAATGACTCAATGTGTTCAGCAGGGGTTTTATTCGCCGAGTGTAAAGCCTGCGCCCACCGCGATGAGCGTCATGGTAAAGAGTGCCCATTTGAGCGTGTTCTGAGAACTGCGTACGGCGATTTTGACCATCAGGTAGGCGCCGGCCATGTTGCCGCCCGCGAGGATCAGGCCGGGGATCCATTCGATAAGGTCGAAGATCAGAAAAATCGCGACTGACACCAGGGTAAAAGCCAGCGTGCAAACCATTTTGAGTGCATTTGCCCGTACCAGATCATAGCGGAGGCCGCCGGCCAGAGCGGCGAGCAGTATAAACCCGACACCAGCCTGAACGAACCCACCGTATAACCCAGCTGCAAACAGCCCCCACCAGGCCCGGCGTTCCTCGTTGGGAGAGAGAGTGGGGGTATTGGCGGGCGGGGCAATGATGCCCGGACGCAGCAGGATCAGCAGCGACATTCCTAACAGGGTAAGCAGCAGAAGTGGTTTCAGATAGAGATTCGGCAGGAGCGCCGCACCCAGAGCTCCCGCAGCACCTCCAGCTAGGGTTGGCGCCAGAATTGGGCGGACTGCCGGTCGATCCAGCATCTGCTTTTGGTCAAAACCGGCGACGCCGACCAGGCACTGCATTAACACGGCGACGCGGTTGGTGGCATTGGCGACATCGGCGGGCAGCCCCATGATCATCAACATGGGTAGGCTCAGATTTGAACCGCCGCCGGCCAGAGTATTGATTCCGCCTGCAATGAAACCCACCAGGCAAAGCGCGGAGATTTGAAAAATTGTGAGGTCCATATCCAGAGTGGGGCTCTTCCATGATCAGGCGGTCCGGTGGCCGCCACTGTCTGGTTTGTTTGCGGGTCAGTCCGAATTATACCTGACGGTACAGCCAAAGCGGTGAGTATCGACTAAGCTTTGAGTCGTCCTCTGCAGGGATTGCAACACGGGTTGGACTACCGGTAAGCATGAGTTTTTGCGACTATGTGCAAAAGTTGGATCTAGCTCACAGTCAAGGATCAGCAATATCGTTACACTTTCACGTGAAATAACCGAATAATAGAGTTAAATATCAAGCAGATAGCCTCTACAAGATGAACAGACAGGCCGGATTAACAGTGATTGAAATTTTGGTGGTGCTGGCGATTGTCGGCGTGTTGATTACGCTCGGTCTGCCTGCGCTGTCCGATCTTGTGGAAGATCAGCAGTTAACCAGTGATTCGAACGATCTGTTTTCCTCGTTGTTCGCCGCCCGCAGCGAGGCAGTGACCCGTAACGAAGTGGTGTCTGTGTGTAAAATCGTTGCAGCCGCACCGACCGTCTGCGCCGCCGGTGCCAGTTGGCAGGACGGTTGGATCACATTTGTCGACAACGACATCGATGGCGTCGCAGATGCGGGTGAAGAAATACTGGGAACTTATACGGGCATGGGGGCCACCACTTCCGTAACTTCAGCCGCCTTTCCTGACTTTATCAGTTACAGCCCCAGTGGCTCTTCGAATAACAACGGCACGTTCAACATCTGCGTAAGCGGGAATTCTGCGCGGGATATCTTTATCAACGCCACGGGCAGGCCGCGCATTGCCGACGGCAGTTGCCCGTAAGCTTCGACAGGAAGAACTCACTTGACGTCACGCCGCCGTCCATCAGCCACACGAAATCTGGGTTTCAGCATGATTGAAATACTGGTCGCTCTGCTGCTGATCAGTGTGGGATTCATGAATATCGCCGGCTTACAGACTGCCGCTAAAAAAGCCAACTACGCTTCACTGCAGCGCACCACTGCTGCCATTCTGGGTCGGGACGTGGCGGAGAAGATGCGCGCGAACCCGGTGGCACTTGGCGGATACATTACAGCTGCCGGTGGCGTGGGTGGTGGCACGCTCAGCCAGCCCGGTACGACCTGTACCTCGGCTTCTCAATGTAACCCGGGTCAGTTGGCCGCTTATGATATGTGGCTATGGGAGCAGGCCATCGATGGTGCCAATGAGAGCCGCACCATTAACAGTGCTGTCACCAATACTGGAGGCCTGGTCAATCCGACGGCCTGTATCACCGGCCCTTCCGGCGGGCTGGCCGGCGTTTATGTCATTACTCTGGTGTGGCGAGGGCTCAATGAGTTAAATAACGTATCATCAGATACCTGCGGCACCGGCGCCGGTAAATATGGCACGAACGAAGAGTTTCGCCGGATCTTGCAGATCAGAACCTATATCTCTCCTTGAGGCATTGTCATGAAACGTCGTCACAACCAGCAAGGCTTTACGCTGATCGAACTGATCGTGGCGCTCGGTCTGGGCCTTTTTATGGTTGCCGGCGTCGTGCTGGTTTTTGTGCAGAATAACCGCAGTGCCACGCAGGATGAAGAACTGGCCCGGGTGCTTGAAAACGGCCGCTTTGTCATGCGCGTGTTGACTCGCGAGCTGGCCATGTCGAATTTCTGGGGCAAGTTCCTGGACATCGAAACCACGACCAATCATGCCAGTGCCAATGTCGGCACAGACTGTGGGGACGGTGTGAATCCCTGGGCACTTGACCTCGGTGGCCTGGAGTTCCTGCCCGATGTCACTCCCGCAACCGTGGCGGCAAATTTTGCCTGTCTGCCGAACACTGACGTGGTACCGTCTACCGATATACTGGTTGTTAAGCGAGTTGCGGACAGTGAAACGGCTGACGCGGACCTGACTGCCAATCGCCTGTATTTGCGCACCAATGGTATGGCCGGTCAGATGTTTCTCGGAGGCGCTGCCAGCACCCCGCCAAGTCTTACCGGCACCGAAACCAATTGGGCTTACAATCCCCAGATCTACTACATCAGGGATTATTCCGTGCAAACGTCTGATGGCATCCCGACGTTCTGCAGGGCTTATCTGACGGTTGATGCCTCCCCAGACATGGAAAATGAATGTCTGGTAGAGGGGGTAGAGAACTTCCAGATAGAATTCGGCGTGGATCAGGATGGAGATTTTGTTGCGGAGTATTTTACTGCCACGCCAACCGCTGACGAATTATTTGATTCAGTTTCAGCCCGGATTTATCTGATGGTCAGAAGTGTGAACCCCGTCCCGGGATATACTAACGATAAGACATACACTTTAGGCAGTACTACGGTGGTCGCGAATGACTCTTTTTATCGGCGAGTCTTCACCTCCAGCGTGGTTCTGCGGAATCCGGCGAATCTGACCGGGCTGGACTCCTAGACAGACGACCGGTTCTGAGCCGCGGCATTGATCACAGGGGCCAATAAATACCGAGTCCAATGCGCGACAGCATTAGAAAAGGCAACAAGAAGCGCTACAAGAAGCGCAACAAGTAGAGCAGCACAGAGAACAACACAAAGAACAACGGGAAGAGTTAACAAGAGCAGCTAAACATGCAGCAGATACCAATACCCATAAAACTACGCGCTGGAATAGCACAAGATGCACACAGGGTGACCGGCCGTCACGCTCAGGGCAGTGTGCTGGTCATCTCGCTCGTTTTTCTGGTAATACTGACGCTGGCGGCAACGACCACGATGCGTACCAGCACCATGGAAATGCGCATGGCAGGCAATGAAGAAGCCCGGATCAGCACGTTGGAGATGACCCAGTCCATCGTCGATGAAGTGGTGGGTGAGTCGACGAATATGGTGGTGTCCGGAGACGTTGGCTATGTCAACTGCACGGCAAACGTCAGTGGCTGTAATGACACCAATGTAACCATAGACACGAATCTATTGCCGGCCGCGAACGCCGGTCGGGCTCAGGTGGTGGTCGAGCGTATCGCGCCGGCTCTGTCCCCGGCTCCGCGGGGGATCAATTCCAGCGCGGATGCCTTTCTTGCCGCTCGATTCGAGGTCGATGCGACTTATGATGGAACGAGTGCGAACGAAGGTCAGGCAGGTGTGGTGCAGGGAGTGATTGTGCTGGTGCCGGCTGGTGCCCAATCCAATTGAGGAGGCATAGCGATGACATTATTCAAGCGTAAAAAACTTTTTACCTCGATGGCCTTGGCGCTGGCGGTGCAGTCTACCGTGCTGGCTGATGATACGGATATCTATATCAACGCGCGTCCTGTTTCAGATGCCGAGCCGATGATTTTTCTGACTATCGATTATCGCTCCAATCTGGGTTCAACAACCTGCAACAATGTGACTAATGCCAGTTGTGCCAGCCTGCTGGGCGATGCGTATGATGAGCTGTTAACGCTGGTGCCATCCGGACAAGCAACTTTATTCGACGCCATGAGAGCGGTTTTTCAGGCGCTCTTTGACGAGCTGGAGGGCGTTAAGGTGGCTCTCGCCATGAATCACGATGACAGCTGTTCGGGTCGTGATGCCGATGGTGGCCCTTCCGTCACCGGCTGCAGCAACGGCGGTTATATCGTGCGCGGGCTGCAGAGTTTTGATGCAACTGATTCTAACGGTGCCAAAGCAGCCATGCTCTCGGCCATGGCGAGCATGCCTCAGCCGACCGGCTCGACCTCTCATTCCTACCAGGGCAAAGAGCTGTATTTTGAGATTTTCAGATATCTGACGGGCCAGGACTGGCACAACATGCAGCTGGGGTGGAGTGACTACGGAACCAACAGCTCTCAAAATTTACCCACAGATAATGCGGCGCTGTCCTGGGATACGTCAATTGTAACGGGTTCCAGTTATGACACGCCGTTTATCAACTCGGCTGATTTTGCCTGCAGCCAGGCCTACGGCATCAACATCATGTTTCAGGTGTCCAATCAGGACAGTGACGCCGACGATGCGATCTATGAGACGATTGTTAATGGGGGCATGGACCTTGGTATCAGACGTCCGGATTTTGAGGACGTTCTCTCTTACATGTATCAGACCGACCTGGCCAATGGTAACGGCACCTGGCCCGACATTGACGGTGAGCAGAATTTCCAGAGTTATTTTATTGCCAGTCAGGTAAACAACACCACTAATGGCTATGCAGCAGCGGGCGGCACCGTCTCGGCGTTCGAGCTCAATGATCCGTCTCAATTGCTGGAAGATCTCAGGCTGATTTTCAGGGAAATTCTGTCGGTCAGTACCACATTTGTGGCGGCTTCGGTGCCTGTCAACGTATTTAACCGATCTGAAGTTATCGACAACGTTTATCTGGCGCAGTTCGCGGTGGATGCCAATGCGCGTCCCTACTGGAACGGGAATTTAAAAAAGCTGAAAATTGAGGAATCGACAGACGCGAACGGTACCACGACCATCAGATTGGTGGACGCTGATGCAGCGGCGGCTATTTCTGCTGACGGCAGAATCTCGACCAACGCGCTGACGTTCTGGACCGATGCAGCTGAGTTGCCGGCACCGGTTGATGATGAAGTCGCCGGCAAGGATGGTCGCTCAGTCACCAGGGGCGGGGCAGGGCAAAAAATCCCCGGATTCCTTCCCGGTGGTTCTGTCTCGATTGGCGATAACAATGGGGTGAACACGCGACGCGTTTTTACCGAGCCCAACAGCGGCACTGCCCTGATTGATCTTGGCGTAAGCAATGCTGCAACGCTTCGGACCGATCTCGGCGCTGCGAATGTGGCCGCGGCCGAGACGCTGATCCAGTGGGTCCGTGGTCAGGACGTGGATGACGTGGACGGAGACGGGGATTTGTCCGAGGCCAGACCCTGGATTATGGGTCCTCCCCTGCATTCCCGCCCGTTGCCGATCAACTATGGTGCGCGGTCGGCGGGTTACAGCTCGTCCAATCCCGATATCCGCATATTTATGGGCACCGATGATGGCTTTATGCACTCATTCCGGAATACCGATGCTTCGGCTGCTGATACGGGAGAGGAAGACTGGGCCTTCATGCCGCGATCGGTGATGGACAAGATGTCGGTGCTGCGAACTAACTCGGCCTCCGTTGCCCATCCGTATACGGTCGACGGGGCGCCAGCTGCCTTTATCGTGGATACCGATGCCGACGGCACGATCGGCAAGGATTCCAATGGGGCACCGGATGCAACGGACAAGGCCTACCTGTACTTCGGCTTGCGACGTGGCGGTAAGGCTTACTACGCGATGAACGTCACCGATCCGGATAACCCCTCAATGCTGTGGTCAATCGATCAGTCAGGTGATTTTTCCGAGCTCGGCATGACTTTCTCGGCGCCCCGGGTGGGTTACGTGCAATACGGCGCCAGCCAGACCCCGGCGATCTTCTTTGGTGGCGGATACGACACCAACAAAGATTCAGGGAGCACGAACGACAGCGAGGGTAACGCCATTTATGTAGTGAACGCTGAAACGGGTGCACTGATCTGGAAAGTGAAATATGGCGGTACCACTCAAGCGATTTCTTCGACCGAATATCAGCATGCCGGTATGGTTGACAGCATTCCTTCAGACGTCACTGTCGTTGATTCTAATGCCAACGGTGTGGTTGATCGACTCTATGTGGGCGACACCGGCGGCACCGTCTGGCGAGTCGACCTGCCCGAGAGTACGGTGGATAACCGGTCTACCGCATGGTTTGCCACTGAGCTGGCAAATCTGGGCGGAGACGATATCGTGCCGGTGGTGGCTGCCAATGATCGACGTTTCTTCCATCGGCCTGATTTTGTGCCGAGTTCTGATGAATTAGGTGCTTTTGACGGAGTGATTATTGGATCTGGCGATCGGGCAAACCCCAGAGACACGGCCACAACCAACTGGCTGTATATGCTGAAAGACCGCAACGTCAACAGCGGCACGGTGGCCGGTTCGGCCTACAACACCAATGACTATGACGGCGCTACGAATCCCAGCGGGTTGGGAGACATTACGAATACCTGTATCAACTCGACTTCGTGCTTTGCCAGTGAAAATCTGACCAACGGCTGGAAACTGGAATTGGAAGAGACCGGGGAGAAAGTTCTGGCGCCTGCGCTGACCGCGTTCGGGACGATTTTCTTTACCTCGTTTCTGCCTGATGGGACCGCCGCGCAGCAAGGTTCGATCTGTGCGCCGACTGAGGGCGCTGGACGCGTGTATGCGATCAGTATTCTTGACGGCTCACCGATTAACAACTACGACACGACCGACGGTAATGATGCCGGATTGACGAAGACAGACCGCTTCAATCCGCTGACTTCAGGCGGCATTCCGGCTGAGGTCGTGCCGGTGGGTAACTTTATCCTGCCTCCTGATCTGGATCCAGAGTCAACCGGAGGGCGATTGTTCTGGAAGACTTTCTGGTATGAAAAGAACGTCGACAGCTTGTAAGTGGTATCAATTAACATCAGGTAAAAGGACAGACAGCAACATGGCAAACAAACCGGTTCGGCACCAAAGCGGCTTCACCCTGGTGGAGCTCTTGATTGTGGTTGCGATAATTGGCGTGCTTTCTGCGATCGCCATACCCAGCTACCAGGCTAGCGTGCAGCGGGGTCTGCGCACTGTGGGAACTTCTGGTCTCATGGAATTGGCCAATCAGCAAACCCAGTTTCATCTGAACAATAAAACCTATACCTCTTCGATGACCGATCTCGGTTATCCGGCGGCCATGGTATTTACCAATGGGGCAGCCAGCGCGGTTGCTCTGGATTCCAATAAGAACCTAGTTGCCTCAGCTTCTACCGATCGCGTGTATTTTTTGCAGATCGATTCTGCCTCGGCAACGGCGTTTTCCGTTACGGCTGTGCCTCAACTGGGTCAGGCAAACGACACTGAATGTGCCAGGCTGACTCTGACCCACACCGGTGCGCAAACGGAATCGGGCACCGGAACAGCGGTTGATTGTTGGTAAGAATTAGCAGCGTATAGGTTGGCCTCTGCTGTTCTCGCGGATGCCGTCACCGTCATTGTCTTGCGCGAGGCGCGCGCGGCCGGTGCGACTGAGAATAAGCTGTTGAGTCGCCCTTGGATCGGAATCTTCCGCGCACACGGTAAAGCTCCCGTTCTGGTAGCGTGTTGCACCTGCCGGAGTGATCTGCAGGTATTGCCGGTTTTGAAAAGCCCGCCAGTGTATACGTCCCTTGAAATCGGGGAAACGGTAATACGCCGTGAGAGTGTCTTCATCCTCCAGCACTCGGTCACCGTCCTTGTCGGTGAAGATGAGAACGCCTTGCTCCCAACGCCCACCGCAGCTGCGGCTATCTTCAGATCGGCACAGCGTGACAAATGATCTGCTCGTGATGGCCTGAGACCTCGCGATTCCGATAGATTGCCTGAGTATTTTAACAGCGGCTGCGTTTTGCAGTTCTGTTTGCAGCTGTGCGAGCGAGGGAAGGGCCAACGCCAGTAAAATACTGACCGTCGAGAGGCAGATGAGAAGCTCGAACAGGGTGATTCCCTGTTTGTTGCGCAGACAAGAAATCATAGCTTTCACGTCCTTGTGATTGAGTACAATGCCTCAATACTTTAGGAGTGGATGAAGAAAAAGGGCAAAGTTTGAAACAGATTCCTGACTTTCTTGTGGTGGGCGCAGGTATTAACGGGCTGCTGACGTCTCGCAATCTGTTGGCGCTCGGCGCCTCGGTCATGCTGATTGACCAGGGAGAGGTGGCCCGCGAGTCCTCCTGGGCTGGGGGCGGGATTGTGTCACCGCTGTACCCCTGGCGGTATTCACCGGCAGTGACTGCGCTGGCCAGTTGGGCTCAGGAATACTATCCGCAGCTGGTGCATGAGTTGCTCGCTGAAACCGGTGTCGATGCCGAATTTGAGCCGTGTGGACTGCTCATGCTCAATGCACCTGATCAGTCAGATGCCGTGTCTTGGGCAGCATCCGAAGGCAAGGCCATGGAAGTCTGGGGAGCCAGCGAAATCTCCGAGTCAGAGCAAAATCTGGCGGCTGGCTTTGGCAAGGGTTTGTGGATGCCGCACGTGGGTCATGTGCGCAATCCCCGGCTGTGCAAGGCCCTGATTGCCAGTCTCAAACGGTCATCGTCATTTGCGCTGCAGACCCACACGCGCGTTACCGGATTCGAGCAGACAGACGACAGGATTGTGGCAGCGTGGGCAAAGGGAGCTGGTTCTGGAGCGAGTCAGAGTATGCAGGCAGGGGCTTTTGTCCTGACTGCGGGTGCCTGGACCCAACAATTGCTGGGTTCTCTGCAAGTTGAATCTGGCGTGGCGCCGGTGAAGGGACAAATGCTGCAGTACCGATTAGCTGAACCGTTGATTGATTCGATGGTGCTCCACCAGGGCAAGTATCTGATTCCCCGCAGAGATGGACATCTGCTGGTGGGAAGCACCTTGGAATACGCCGACTTTGACAAATCATTGACAGAAGAAGGCAGGAAAGTACTGCAAGATGCTGCCGTAGGTATGCTGCCTGATTTAGCGCGATATGAGCCGGTTCGGCAATGGTCAGGGTTGCGGCCCGGGAGAGCAGGTGGCCTGCCGGTGATCGGCTTGGTAGAGCCGCATGAAAATCTGTTCGTCAATGCTGGCCAATTCCGGAATGGGCTTGTGCTGGCGCCGGCTTCTGCACGCCTGCTGTCTGAACTGATTATGAATCAGCGGCCTTTTATTGATCCGCAGCCTTACCGCCCCGGAACGGACTCGAGAGAGTCGTCGCAGGCTATTCAAGCCCAAGCTTCTTGAGCCGGTAACGAAGCGATCGAAAAGACATGCCCAGTTTTTTCGCTGCGGCGGTTTTATTCCAGCGAGTTTCCTCGAGCGCTTGCTGAATCGCTTCGATTTCAATCGTCTCTAAATGTTTCGACAGCGAGAAATCTTCCTCAGTATCGGCCGCTTCCTGATGCGCTGCGGTCTCTTCAGTTGGTGCGCCGTCAGCAGAGAGTACCCGCGGCAGGGGCGTTGCCAGAAATTCCAGACAACCTTCATCGATTAGACTGTCTTCACAAAGCATGGCGGCTCGTTGCAGGATGTTTTCCAGTTCCCTCACATTACCGGGGAACCCATAGTTCGCCAGGGCCTGCATAGCGCTATCCGATATCTCGTAGGCGGCCAGCATGTTCTCCTTTGCGATCTTGCTGAGCAGGATGCCGACCAGCTCAGGCAAATCTTCAGCTCGCTCTCTCAGCGGAGGCACGGACAGCTCGATCACGTTTATCCTGTAGAAAAGGTCCTGCCGCAGTCGACCCTGTTTGACTTCGTCGGCCAGATTTTTGTGGGTCGCGCTGAGCAGCCTGACGTCAACTGATTCTTCGGCCTGGGAGCCCACCGGCCTGACGGCTCTCTCCTGAATGACCCGCAGCAGCTTGACTTGAGTCTGAAGCGGCAAATCGGCTATCTCGTCGAGAAACAAGGTGCCACCCTCTGCGGCCTGAAAAAGCCCCTGCTTGTCTCTGTCCGCACCGGTGAAGCTGCCTTGTAGGTGGCCGAACAGTTCACTCTCCATCAGGTCGGCGGGTATTGCACCGCAGTTGACGGCCACAAAAGGGCCGTTTCGACGGGAACTCTGCTGGTGAATAGCGCGCGCGGCCAGCTCCTTACCAGAGCCGGATTCGCCGCTGATAAAAACGGGCGCCTGACTTCGTGCCAGCTTGTCAATGTGCGCCTTGAGTCTGCGGATTTTCGGCGAATTGCCCGTTATGGAGACAGGTGAGGAGTGCTTTTTGGCAACACCGGATTCGGCGTTCAAAATCTCCGAATCCGTCAGGCGCAGAGCCGATTGAACGAGACTCCTCAAATTGTGCAGATCAACTGGCTTTGAAACGAAATCGAAGGCGCCGGCTTTCAGGGCTTTAATGGCGGTTTCCGTGGAGCCATGGGCCGTGATGACGGCAACCGGGATCCTGTGATGACAGGATTGGATATGTTCCACCAGTTCAATCCCGTCGCCATCCGGCAGTCTCATGTCGGTGAGGCAGAGATTGAAGTCACCTCGCTGAAGAGCCGCACGAGCTGACGCCAGATCCTTCGCGGCTTCGGTATCCAGCGACATTCGCCCAAGCGTGATTTCGAGCAATTCTCGAATATCCGGCTCATCGTCTACTATCAGAACTCGGGCTGTCATAAATGATTGCGGGCGATCTTGCTTGTCACAGATTCAACGGGCTTTTAGATCACGTTGCGATCCGGTGGGCTGAAGTAGATGCTAAAACAGCTGCCTCTATGCTTGGAGCGTTTATAGCTCAGTCTGGCCTGATTAGCTTCGCACAGTTCTCGGGACAGATAAAGACCGAGGCCAGTGCCCTTGGTCTCTGTGGTATTGAAAGGCTCAAACAAAGAGGCTCTGACCTCCGTTGCCACTCCGGGGCCATCATCAATGACGTGGAGATAGGGCTGGGCGTCATCTGATTGGCGCTGTATCCCGATTTCCACATGCAGGCTTGCCCGACCCGTGTGCTTTTGGCTGTATCGCAGGCCGTTGTCGAACAGATTGTTCAGCACCTGCTCCAGTTGGGTGGTAATGATATAGACAGTCACTTCTTCGTTAATCTGCAGGGAAATCTCATCACAGAGTTCATGGGACACGCGATACTGGTCGATGAACCGCTGCAGCCACTGGCTCAGCTCGATCTTGCTCGCTGGGGACTCATCTTGACGGGACGCGTCGAGGACGTCTTCGATAATCCTGTTGATGCGATCACAGTGATTGAGAATGATGTCAATCATTCTGTGATCTTCCGGGATTACACTGTCGGATTCCTTAAGCAGCTGACTGGCGTGACTGATTGCGCCCAAGGGGTTTCGCACCTCATGGGCTATGCTGGCAGTCAACCTCCCCAGGGAAGCCAGTTTCATCTGGCGGACACGCTGAATTAACTGCCGATTGTCCTCCAAAAAGATGACAATACTGGAATCAGGCTCTGAATTAAGGAACGCAATACTTAACTGCAGCTGTTTACGTGAATCGGGCAGAGTGATGGATTGGGGCTGCCGACCCGGATGTAAGTTCCACAGTGTCAACTGCTCTTCAATCAGGTGCGGCACCCTGTTTGCGCTGGTAACCTCGGTTCCAGATTGATCCCCCAACAGCTCTCTGATGTCGCGTCGGGCTGTGGCGTTTAACGTCACGATGTGGTGATCGGAGTCGACTACCAAGACTCCGGTGCGCATGCGCTGAATAATTTCATTGTTGAGCTTCTCCAGATCAATCAGTTCGGCAGCCTGCCTTTCGGCAAGTTCGGTTGCGGTAATGATTCGATTGCTGAAAAGCTGAACATAGTAGGAAGTGACAAACAGGATGATTCCGAGGATGCCTGTTTGGATAAATTGATTGGGGGCCTCCTCGATCAACAAAGACAGATACGCCTCAGTGTAGATCACAAGAAGCGTGGCAACCGCCGCTAGGAAAGTGCTGATGCGCCCTCGGATCATGATGCTGCCTGCAGCAACGGTAACGATCATCAGCAGACCGAGGCCGCTGGTCATGCCGGCGCTCGCGTAGATCAGGAGCGCCATGACCAAAATATCACCGATCAGCATGCCGGTGAGTACAGTCTGGCTCTGTAGCCAGTTTCGGCTGCTAGGTACAAAAAAGGTAATTACCAGCGCATAGATTGCAAACAGGATGTTGATCTGAATGAACAGCGTCGGATCAAGCACGCCCAGCAGAGAAGACTCCCTGCTGCTCAGATAGGTGACCAGCAAAATCAGCGGCAGAATGATGCGATAGACATTATAGACCACCGACACATTGAGAATTTGCTCGCTGTACTCGCGGTAGTCCGTTTCGGTCATTATCTTGGTCTGATGAGAGGCGAAGTGATTTAGATTTTTGCCTAGTTTGTGGAAATGTGAAACCTGTGTCTAGGATTTATCGTACAATACCGAGCCTTGTTCAGTGCCGTCCGGTCTGCGCGAAAACAGATAGCGGCTTCCACTGTTACGAGTCAGTGAATGGCTTGAACATTCCGACATCGCATGAAAAAGACTTCATACAGGCAACCCATGTCAGAAAAGCTGAATATAGTCATGGCCCAATTGAATTTGCTGGTTGGGGATATTGAAGGCAACACTGAACGCGTCATCAGCTCTGCCAACGAGGCTGCAAAAGACTTTGCGGCTGACGTGGTGGTATTCCCGGAGCTGGCGTTGACCGGATATCCACCAGAGGATTTGCTACTGCGACCCAGCCTTAAACCCAGAGTGGAAAAGGCGCTGCAGCGGATTCTTGAGCAGAGTATCGATCCGATTCTGATCATTGGCTTTCCGGAGAGCACTGGCGAGGCAGTCTACAATTCGCTGTTGGTTGCTCGGCAAGGTGAGATAGTGGCTGAGTACCGGAAGCAGTGCCTGCCGAACTACCAGGTTTTTGATGAGCGGAGGTATTTTGCTGCAGGTGATCGCGCCTGTACGCTTGACCTGAAAGGCACGAGGATCGCTTTTACTATTTGCGAGGATCTCTGGGAAGCTGAGCCCGCTCGTCAGGCAAAAGATGCTGGCGCACAGATGCTAGTCAACATCAATGCGTCACCTTTCCACACCGCGAAGCTTGAGGAAAGACAAGCGCTGGTCTGCAGGCGCAGCGTGGAAGAGGGTTTCCCGGTTGTGTATGTAAATTTACTCGGCGGCCAGGATGAACTCGTCTTTGACGGAGGATCTATGGCGGCCAGCGAGGGTCAATTGGCCTGCCAGGTGCCACAGTTCGTCGAGGGCTTGTTCCCGCTTGAGGTTCAAGTCGACACCGGCGGGGTGTGCCGGGTCACCGCACAACAGCTTTCGGCAAGCCTCAGTCTCGAAGCTCAGGTCTATGAAACGCTAGTTCTGGGATTGCGGGATTACGTAACCAAGAACCGTTTTTCCGGAGTGGTTTTGGGGCTCTCCGGTGGGATTGACTCAGCCTTGAGTCTGGCTATTGCGGTGGACGCACTGGGCGCAGCCCGTGTCGAAGCCGTCATGATGCCCTTTGCCTACACTTCACAACTCAGCCTCGATTGCGCCGAGCGTCAGGCCAGAACCCTTGGCGTGGATTATCAGGTCATTGCAATTAATGAAATTTACGCGAGTTTTCTCGATGCGCTGAAGCAGGAATTTCAGGGTCTGCCTGTTGACGTCACAGAGCAGAATATACAGGCGCGCGCGCGGGGTGTCCTGCTGATGGCTATTTCGAATAAGAAGGGCTTGCTGGTCTTGACGACAGGCAACAAGAGCGAAATTGCTGTCGGGTATTCTACTCTCTACGGGGACATGGCGGGTGGCTTTGATGTCCTGAAAGATGTATCAAAAACATTGGTTTATAAACTGGCCCGGTACAGAAACGCGCAGCAAGCGGATTGCGAAGCGATTCCCCTTGAGGTGATCGAGAGGCCGCCATCAGCAGAACTCGCACCCGGGCAGCTGGACCAAGACAGTCTGCCGGATTACGACACGTTGGATGCGATTCTCGAGCTGTACGTTGAGCAGGATTTGAGCTTCGAGTCGATTGTGGAGAAAGGATTTCTCAAGGCGGACGTAAAGCGGGTGTTGCGGCTGGTTGACCTGAACGAGTACAAGCGCCGTCAGGGGCCGATCGGGGTGAGACTGACTCAGCGTGGATTTGGTCGCGACAGGCGTTACCCGATCACCAATGGGTGGTCGCTTGGCGAGTAACTGCCGGTAAAAGCGGTCTCGCGTCTTAATCCGGATCGGAGGATTGGGATTGGCGAATGATCTGATTCACCCGGCGCTGTGATTGCCGGATGGTGCGTTCCGCTTCCCGCTGAATCCTCTGTTCCTGTTGGAGCTGGTTGATCTGGCGACTGTAGCGCTCCCGGAGTTCTCGGCGCCGGGCTTCAGGCAGGTTCTGGAATCTGCGCTGAATATTTCTCAATCGTGTCTGCTGCTCAGCGCTTAGGTTGTTGAACAAGCGGAATCGCTGGTTGATCAGCTGGCGCTCCTGGCGGGTCAGATTCTGGAAACGCCGCTGTTGATTGGCCGCTTCCCGGCGCTGCTCCGGCGTCATACGCTCCCATTGATTGGCACCATTGCGCAGTCGCTGTTGCCGTTCGGCGCTCAGATTATCCCAACGGGGCTCTAGCTGCTGAAGAATCGTGCGCTCTTCCAGTGACAGGTCGGTCCAGGGGGTTTTTTCCTGCGCTGTGGCGGCGGTTGCATGGAGCAGAATCACGCCCAGCAGCAATGCCGGTACAGGCAGTTGTCGAAGAAATTGCACCATTACTGATTACCCCTTTGGGTGTCTTCCACCGCGTCTGAGCTGACTGTGTTGTCAAGCTGCGTGGCCAGATCGAGTAATTCTGGGAATTCGGTTCCCAACATGCTCTCCGGCGCGATAAATTCGCCGGCATCTGTTTGAAATGAACCCAGGAACTCCAGCAATTCAATGTCGGGGCTCATCAGTGCATCCTCTGATTCGTTGGTTTGCTCTGCGCCGTAACTGCTGAAAGCGAGACCGAGGAAGGTCAGGGCGGTCCATCGCCTTTGGTTGTTGGTGCTGCAGTCATTCATATTGGTGATGCGTTGCACAGACTTAAATCCCGTTTTCTTCAAGCCAGAGGTAAAAATCCAGGTTCTCATACAGCTCTAACTCATCAGCCGAAGCCACCAGCATCATATCCTGTTGAGCGTCGAACGGATCGACTGGGCTCTGCCCGGAGAGCATTACGGCGCTCACAGTCACAAACAGACAGGCTGCCGCAATTAACGCTCGATCTAATGACGGATTGATCAGGTTGCCATTGATTGCAAAAGCTGACTGCAGCCTTTCAGGAAATACCAGCCGCCAGGGCCTTCGCTGATCGCGCTCTTCGGCCCGGGCTACCGCCATTCTGCGCGCCCGATGCAGACGCTGCTGGATGTCGACAGCAGGCTCAAAGTCTTCATCGAGCCGGTTGGCAATACTGTCTAACATCAGGCTGTGATCAATGTTTTCTTCGCCTGGCTGCCGCTCGAGAGCCTGTTTCCGAATCACACTGAGCTGGTTGCCAAGTTCAGGTGCCACATCGAGCATGTGCTGATCCAGCCGGGCTTTCACCCGAGCGATGAAGGCGGCTTCGTCTGATGGGGTCATGACCAGTGTTCTCCGAGTTCTTCTCGCAAGCTGTGAATGGCTCGGGAATAATGTGTCTTTACACTGCCTTCCGCGCAACCCATGGCTGCTGCAGTCTGCTTGACGTCAAGGCCTTCCCAGGCCCGCAGCAAGAAGGCCTGCTGCTGTCGAGGTGGTAAATCAGTCAATGCCCGTTTCAGTTTTTCCATGCTTTCGTCGAGTTCTGTGTCTGCCTCAGGCGTTTTTCCATGTTGATCCGGAGTGGATTGAATCGGATCTTCATCGCCGTCTTCTGCTTCTTTCAGCCAGACCCGGTGGCGGTTGCGGACAGAATTGCGCCGGTGAAAGTCATTAATGCGGCTGCTGAGAATGCGATAGAACAGCGGAGCCCACTCTTCTTCCGGACGATGAGCGTATTTTTCGGCCAGTTTAAACATGGTCTCCTGAACGAGGTCGAGAGCGTCCTCCTGGTTGCCCGTAGCAAACTGGGCCATGCGGAAGGCGCGGTTCTGCACCGATTGCAGGAACTGGTCCAATCTGGCTGTGTCAGTCAGGTCGCGGCTCCGGGAGGTATTGGTCGAAACGAAGTCGGCGGCAAACATTTTTCAAGCGCCGGCAGTTGGGTTGTCGGCTTAGACTCTCCTGAGATGAGGCTTTCTCTGGAAAACGCGCAAGCAAGCAAAGGGTTTACCTGTCAGGCAGAAAAATGCCGACGTTTCAGTTTAGCAGCCCGAAGGTAATGATGCTCAGAAATGATCGCCTGCTTGATTGCTGATTTCGCTGGGAGTTGATGATTTGCTGGCTGCCCGAGGTCCCCGGACGCTGGGTCGGGGCAAGCGGAGGATCTCCGCGGTTGTCTCCAAGCAATCCGAAACTGACCGTATAGAGCAGTGAAGGGTCGGTAATTTCCGTCCTGACCCGAAAATCACCCTCGTCATCAATAGAAATATGGTCCGGATAGTTCTCTTTCAGTAGCGCCAGAGAGGTGTCTGCCAGCTCATTCAGTCCCAGTCTGAGATAGGATTCCACCATGATGGCCACGCCGTCCGCCACTGCCGGCGTGCCCTGGAAGTTTTCAACGACATATTGACCTCGTCGCAATGCCGCAATATACGCCCGGCGAT
>Ga0255780_10002227_pt1 | contig 17627 bp, 12 predicted proteins | sample 071ome_32_FD_179978 | JGI IMG/M metagenome (GOLD analysis project Ga0255780, IMG submission 179978) | Coastal salt marsh microbial communities from the Groves Creek Marsh, Skidaway Island, Georgia - 071405AT metaG (version 2) | ecosystem: Environmental > Aquatic > Marine > Intertidal zone >... | reverse complement strand
GGAAGTTCCACGATAGCCACCCGTGAAGTGTGCGGGCGGAGCGGCGCCACTGATCAGAAACACCCAAACGTAATCATTGAGTCCTTTACCTTTATAATGATCTCCCCAGCGCAAGTCATGCAGCGTGGTTTCCGGTGACCAGCCCAACTGATTCCACAAACGGTTTGTGACCAGCGCGTCCAGCCCGGCGCATTCATCAACTTCATTGAAATGCGGGATGGCGCTTTTCTTGTAAAGTTCACGTCCGGATTCTGGATCTTTTACCGGCGGACGATCTGTATTGTTCAACAATCCCTCGACCAGATCACTGGCCGGAAGCAGGTCCTTGAGCCCTTGTTGATACTGAATCCCAATGGTATCACAACCAAACGTGTCCGCAATACGGACGGCCGCGATATACATCTTGCACTGCAATAAAATTTGAGACTCCGTCAGTTCGGTCTCTTCGTTCTGCCCGAGCTGAAACTTCATGCCTTTTTTCTTCAACCAACTGTAAACAGCCTGGGCTTCCTTGTCCGAAACCTCTCTTGAGGCCGCGAATAATGCCGACTGGCTTAAGCGCTCTTTGAAGACTCCGACAGGATTGAGCAATTCATCTGGAATGATGGCATTGTGCATCCCCATGCAACCTTCGTCGAATACGCCCATAATGGCCTTCTGCCCTTGTAAATCATCCGCAGCCTGACGTCCCAACGCAGCTTCATCAGCCGGCAATTTGATCAGATTCAATGGTCGCACATGGCTTTGATCGTGATCGATGGTTCCCTCTTCCAGCCACTGGCGCAATCCATTCAGGAAAAATCCATCCTTGAAATCCTCACTCCAAAGCGTGCTATACGAAACTCCCATTTTGGTCAGGGAACCGTTCAGATTCAACATGCCAACCAACCCCGGCCAGGTACCGCTCCAGTTGGCAACCGTCAGGATGGGAGCACGATGAGTGAACAAACCTGGCAGGATGTGCTGGCTGTATTGCCAGACGGATTCGGCCACAATCAAGGGCGTGGTCGGATCGATGGATCGAAACACCTCCATCCCCATCTTCTGTGAATCAATGAAGCCGTGCTTCTTCGTAGCGTCGTAGGCATGGGCTCGCACGACTTTCCACCCTTCCTTTCGCAGAGCGCGCGTGAGGGTGTCTTCCATCTTTTTCTGTTCCTTCCAACACTTCTGATTGGCGGAAAGTCGCAGGTCGCCATTGGCGATCAAATAAACCGAACGTGCTTTGGATGTCTTCTTGCTCATAGGAAATGTTTGTAACGCCGGAGAGTGTAGGACATTTTGAACGAAAAACCAGATTTATCCGTAAGGATTAAGGGAAATCCGCAGATGCAGAATATGGCACAACCGACTCTAAAGCTTCAGACCAAACATCCGCTTGAACGATCGTTTTCACGGCACTTTTCTTTGAGTCTTGTAATCATAGGCCTCATCAAACTCTATCTTTCCAAATAACTCGGTTACCTTTAACTGTTCGCGACGCTGAACATACTCGGCAAGAGCTTCATTCACGGCAGCTTTCTTGGTTCTCATGCCGCCCAATTTCATTGCCTGAGCCAGAAGTTTTTCATTTAACTCGATACTTGTCGCCATGGACAAACCTTAACACAAACATATGTTTGGGCCAAAACGAACTCTGCTACAAAAAGCCCCCCCATGAAGCATGCCGAAAAAGACAATTGCCTTTATCTCACAAATTCAACAATGGTTTCTTGCAAAGACACATTCACCCCAAGAAAACATCATGAAACCCCGCACCAAAAGACGTGTTAAGGAAGGCAAATCCATCGAACTGGATGGCATCCAAATCCAGGGCGCCCGAGAGCATAATCTCAAGAATATCGACCTGGAGTTGCCCAAGAAGAAGTTTGTGGTGATTACCGGCGTTTCGGGATCAGGCAAATCGAGTTTGGCCTTTGACACCCTCTTTGCGGAGGGGCAACGCCGGTATGTCGAATCCCTTTCGGCCTACGCGCGTCAGTTCATCGGGCAAATGGAGAAGCCCAAATTTGATACGATCAAAGGGTTGTCCCCCACCATTTCCATAGATCAAAAGGCCGCTAGTCGAAACCCGCGTTCCACGGTTGGCACGATCACGGAAATTTACGATTACTTGCGAGTTCTGTTTGCCCGGCTTGGAACGCAATATTGCATCAAGTGCGACAAACCGGTGGGACGAAGTCATGCCCAATCCATGGTGAACCAAATCCTGAATATACCGGAAAACACCAAGTTGCTGCTTCTGGCGCCATTGATCGAAAACCGAAAGGGTGAACATCGAGAACGTCTGGCGCAGTTAGTCACGGATGGATTCTCACGGGTTCGCATCGACGGAGTGATCTACCCCCTGGATGCATTGCCAACACTGGACAAACGCAAGAAACATTCCATCGAAATCGTGGTGGATCGCCTGGTCACCCGAAACGAAAAGGATTTTCATAATCGTGTTACCGATTCCGTCGAACAATGCCTCAAAGTCGGAAATGGCAAAATGATCGTTCACATTGTAGATCGAGAGGATCTGGCAATGAGCGAGAACCGATCCTGCTGCGATCACGCTTACCCGGATCTCGATCCCCCTCTCTTCTCATTCAACGCCCCCCAGGGCATGTGCCCGTCGTGCAACGGCATCGGAACCCACCTCGCCATTGACCCGGACAAAGTCGTGCCAGACAAAACACTCACTGTCCGGGAAGGTGCCATTGTGCCCTTGAAGAACTATTTCGACTCCAGAAAAGGTCCCAAGCAATCCTGGGGAGCGCGACAACTCCACGCCATGGAAAAGCAGTGGAACCTCAATTTCGACAAACCCTGGAACAAACTCCCCAAACGTGAACGGGATATCCTGCTTCACGGTTCCAAGGGAAAGGAGTTCCAGGTCAAATGGGATTCCGCCAAAATCAAAGCCGACGTCAACATGGCCTGGGAAGGCGTGCTCAAGACCATGATGCGTCGCTATGAATACACGCAATCGGAACACCAAAAGAAATTCTACCAATCCTTCATGGCCGAACAGCCGTGTCAGGATTGCCAGGGACATCGGCTCAATGCCGAAGCCGCACACGTGCGCATCCAGGGAAAATCCATCTGTGACTTAGTGGAAATGACCATTGGTGAAGCCTATGATTTCATGAACTCCCTGCACTTCGAGGATAATGACCAGTTAATCGGAGAAGAATTGGTTAAGGAGATTTCAAATCGACTCAAGTTTCTCGTCAATGTGGGACTGGATTACCTGAATCTATCCAGAAAAGGACCAACCTTGTCTGGCGGTGAATCCCAACGCATCCGGCTGGCCTCACAGGTGGGTTCGGAATTGACAGGCGTTCTTTACATCCTTGACGAGCCGTCCATCGGTCTTCATCAACGCGACAACATCCGCCTCCTCGAAACACTTGCCCACCTGAGGGACATCGGCAATTCACTGGTCGTGATCGAACACGACCGCGACACCATGGAAGCGGCAGACTGGATCGTGGACATGGGACCGGGCGCGGGATTGTTGGGCGGACAAGTTGTCGCCGAAGGAACACCTGCATCCATCAAAAGAAACGCCGCCTCCATCACCGGATGTTTCCTTTCTGGAAAACAATCCATTTCCCTACCAGCCAAACGCCGGGAACCTTCTTCTGATACGAAGCGATTCATCACCATCAAAGAAGCTGCGGAGAACAACCTCGAGGGAATGGATGTCCGAATTCCGCTCGGCCTCTTTGTGGCTGTCAGCGGTGTATCCGGCGCAGGAAAATCGAGTCTGATCAATCGCATCCTTTACCCAGCCTTGTCGCGCCATCTGCACGGATCGACTCAGAAAGTGGGGCAACATGCAGGGATTGAAGGACTCGATCAAATCGACAAAATCATCAATATCGACCAATCCCCCATCGGGCGAACCCCGCGAAGCAACCCTGCCACCTACACCAAAGTGTTCGACCTCATCCGCGACCTGTTTGCCATGCTGCCTGAAGCCAGAGCCGCGGGTTACCAGAAAGGACGCTTTTCCTTCAACGTCAAAGGCGGACGTTGCGAAGAATGCCGTGGGGACGGATCGATCAAAGTGGAAATGCATTTCCTGGCGGATGTCTACGTGCCCTGCAAGACTTGTCATGGCCGACAGTTCAACGACGCCACCTTGGACATCACCTTCAAAGGTCATTCCATCGCGCAAGTCCTGGACTTGTCCGTCGAACAAGCCCGCGATCTTTTCGTAAACCAGCCCAAGATCGCAACCATCCTGGGCACGCTGATCGATGTCGGCCTGGGATACATCAAGCTGGGACAATCCGCGCTCACCCTGTCAGGCGGCGAAGCACAACGCGTCAAACTGGCCCGAGAGCTGGCCAAGCGCGAAACCGGCCGTACACTTTATCTACTCGACGAACCGACCACCGGACTGCATTTCCAGGACATCCAAAAACTCCTGACCGTGCTCCATCAACTCGTCGAAGCAGGCAATTCCGTCATTGTCATCGAACACAATCTGGACGTCATCAAAGTGGCCGACTGGATCATCGACCTGGGTCCAGAAGGCGGCCACGCCGGAGGCCAAATCATTGCAGAAGGCTCTCCCGAAAAAGTGGCAAAAGCCAAAGGTTCCTATACGGGAGCATTCCTGAAAGAAGCGCTTTGAGAGCATAAAATGTAAACCTATAATGAAGTTGAGGCCAGCACTACGATATTGACTATCCTTGGACTGCGGTGATCACGGCACCGCTCTGGATACCTCAGGGAAACGCCACAGCACCCTCATGCCAACGGCTCCTACTTCCTCATGACGAACCCTCTCCACGTAAAAGATCACGTCCGCGAAACTTGAACGCAGTCCACGTCAGCCCACCGCATACACTGTTTGCGTTCAAACCCGACTACCGTAAACTTCCATGTGAACAGCTTCCGTCTTGGGGAAGGGAATGCAATCTGCACAAGCAAACCACATCGTTACCCTGACATATCCAGAGCGGTGCTGCACACCGCAGTCCAAAGCGCGCCTCTGGTGCTCCGAGACATCGGAGATCTGGATACGGTTCGCATTCACAGGTCGCGTTCAAATCCCAATCCAGTGGATGGCAATCTCAATAATCTTGACTTTTATCGAAATTCCGACTTGGGTGTGAGTGTTCCAAGGAGGAATCCACTTTTGCAAATTTTAGCATCGATCCGGTTATGGCGGAGCAACAGGCCGCTATATCTGGTGGAGGATTGCGCCCTGGAACAAAGGAGTTAACCATAAACAATCCTCAAATAAATGAATAATAACACACTCAAGAAGGGCTGTGTACTCGCAGCGTTATTCCTCATGATCCCGGCCGCTCAGGCTCAGATCGAACACATCACCAACGGCGGATTTGAAACGGGTGATTTCACCGGTTGGACCATCACCGGCTCCGGTAACGGTGCTTGGGTCATCAATGATGGTTCCGTCAATCCTCCAGGTCCCGGAACACCACTTCCGCCAATCTCAGGGAATTTCGATGCCCTGAGTCAGCAGGGTGGGCCGGGTCTGCACTTGGCCAGTGAATGTGTGGCCGTGCCCCCTAATATCACGTCAGCAACGCTCAGTTGGGATGACCGTATTCGCAATCATGCCAACCGATTCTCCGATCCCAATCAGGAATGGCGTGTGTTGCTGCTGGACGATTCAGGGGCAGAGCTGGCGGAAATTTACTCCACCAATCCGGGTGATGATCTGATCCAAATAGGGCCAAACAGCAACTCTGCAGATATCACGGCCCTTCTTCAGGCTCATGAAGGGGAATCCGTTTGCGTTAGTTTGGAAGAACAGGACAATCTGCTGTTCTTCAATGTGTCATTGGACAACGTAAGCCTCCTCATCACATCGACCATTGATGTCGCGGGTTGTGATACAGGCATTGTGGATCGTGTCCTGGATGACGGAAGCACCTTGTCCAGCCTGATAAATGCATTGATCGATGAATGTGCGGAAGAGGCCAGGAACCATGGCGCCTTTGTCAAATGCGTCGCGCACGGGCTGAATGACCTCAAGAAGGCCGGCATCATCAGCGGGGAAGAAAAAGGGATCCTTCAAAGCTGCGCCGCTGAGTCATCGATTGGGAAATAACATCTGACGCGGACTCGTAAGGTAACAACGATAAGGTCGGTTTCCGAATCCACGGAGACCGGCCTTTTTCCATGAAATCAATCCCTCAATCATCACATACGCCCCAACGGGCGAATGCGTCAGTTTTTCCTTTGGAAGGCATCCTTGAGTAGGCATGCCACAAGGAGCGCATCGAGACGATACGTTCTACCTGCGGTTGCCTCAGGGTAGGACGTGCCTGCCTGTCCCGCGACTGCGTGGATCCCTGGCGCGTCGCCTTATGGCATACAATCCTACAAATCACTTCACAATGGGCAGCCAAAAGACATCCACCCCACCTATCACCCCGCTCCGTTGGGGCGTGACTTGGTCGAATGCGTCAGGGTTTTCCTTTGGAAGGCATCCTTGAGCAGGCATGCCACAAGGAGCGCATCGAGACGATACGTTCTACCTAATCTTGTCGCTTAAGGAGCGCAGTGGAATCCACTCAGTCGGGGGACAGGTTGATCCAATTTAACCGATCAAATCGTGGACCACATTGCCCGCAACGTTAGTGAGGCGGAAGTCTCGTCCAGCGTAGCGGAAGGTGAATTTTTCGTGATCGAATCCAAGAAGCCACATAATGGTGGCGTGTAAGTCGTGGACGTGGACGACGTCTTCGACGGATTTGAATCCAAACTCGTCAGTGGCTCCATGCACGTACCCACCGCGCACACCGCCGCCAGCCATCCACATGGTGAAGCCGTGGTTGTTGTGATCGCGTCCGTTGATCTTGCCGGCGTTGGCGCCGGGTTTGGGGAGTTCAACCGTCGGGGTGCGTCCGAATTCGCCGCCCCAGATCACGAGGGTATCTTCAAGCATGCCCCTTTGTTTCAGGTCGGTAAGCAAAGCTCCGATGGGTTGGTCACTTTCGCGCGCGAGTCGTCCGTGATTCTTTTCAATGTCGTCGTGGTTGTCCCAGGGTTGCCCTGCTCCGTGCCATAATTGAACAAATCGCACGCCGCGTTCCAGCAATCTCCTGGCAATGAGCATTTGCCGTCCTTGCACACCGTTACCATACATCTCGCGGATGTATTCGGGTTCGCGCTGGATGTCAAAGGCGTCGGTGGCATCCATCTGCATGCGGTAGGCAAGTTCGAAGGATTGGATGCGGGCTTCCAACTGAGGATCGTTGGATCGTTCAGCCGCATGTTGTCGATTGATGCGTTTCAAGAGATCCAATTGCCGACGTTGCGCGGTAAGGGAAAGGTCTTTGTTCTTGATGTGCTCGATCAGTTTTTCCACATCCTGATGTTTGGTGTTGATGTAGGTTCCCTGAAACACGCCGGGAAGGAATCCGGACTGCCAGTTCTGAGATTCCTGGATGGGATAACCACCGGGACACATGACGATAAAACCCGGCAGATTCTGGTTTTCACTTCCCAATCCGTAAGTCACCCACGAACCCACACTGGGACGCACCAGACGGGCTTCGCCGCAGTTCATCAGCATCAGGGATGGTTCATGATTCGGCACATCGGCTTTCATCGAACGAATCACGGCGATGTCGTCAACACACTCAGCCACATGCGGAAACAGGTCACTGACTTCAATGCCGCTTTGACCGTATTTCTTGAAAGCAAAGGGAGAAGCGAAGGCCGCGCCGGTCTGGCGTTCGGTCTTGAGATTGCCGGTGGGGAGCATTTGTCCGGCGTATTTATCCAGCATGGGTTTGGGGTCGAAGGTGTCCACATGCGACGGTCCCCCATTCATGAAAAGATGGATCACACGTTTGGCCCGCCCCAGCATCGGCGGGTTCTTCGGCGCAAGCGGAACGGAAACATCAGCGGCCAGCTTCGGAGCCGCGCTCAGCATACCGGCTCCGCCCAGAGCACTGCTCAAGCCCAGGGAACCGAATCCCATTCCCACGCGTGAGAGGAATTCGCGGCGATTAGGCGACTGGTCCGATGCTTCATCTTTCATGCCGACACTCTACCTCAAGCAATGGTCCTGCGCCAAGTCGTTCTTGTTCGGGGAGCCTCCAGAAATTGAATGCGTTGACGGGCCACCTGATGGCGCAGGCGGCAACTTGAATTCACCATTTTAAATTCACTATTTAAAACGGATTGCCACTTTCGGGCGAAAGCGGCTACTGGCAGAGCAAGCTTTGAGGTAGATGGAATCAAGCCGCGCTGACAGCGGAATTGCTGTGGGCGCTCTTTGAAGTTTCTTGCTTGTAGAAATCAGCGGCGCCGAGGAGAAGACGTTTCATGTCCTCTGGAGAAATATCGGGCGCTCCTGAAAGCCATATGGGTTTGGGTTGGACACCGCTCCAGCTCGTTTCGGTGATTTCGACTGCGGTAAAGGGTTCGTGAAGATGGATGACATAGACCTTTTCGCTGCCATCGGGAAGCGTCTTATGTGCCAAACTCCATTGAGGCACTTCGTCTCCGTCCAATACAGTATCATGTTTCAGGACATTCCTGGCCCACGGGTAAATGCCTAAAAGGGCTGCAACAACCGTCATCAACAAACAGGTGGTCCACTCCACCCAAGTGGGAGCAGTTGGACTCAGAACAACCATCCAGACAACTGCAGACAGCAACACCACGTCTCCGAGATAGAAAATCCAGTCTGGCACCCTGCGGACTGAAAACTCAGTTCGGCTTTCCACTTCTGCATGGAATGGATTGTCATCCGCCCGAACCGCAGTTCCCACATCAGGAGACTGATCCCGCCCTTTCATCAAGCGAGACACTCCGGAGGAACGCGAGTCCGGATCGGGCACGCCGGACGACTGGGTATCTGGTGAATCAGACATCCCCTTGTCTTGAGTGCTCTCCTGCATCAACTGCGATAATCCACGTCCGAGTGATTTTTTCATAGCTGAACTTCCAATAAGACCAGTAATGGACACAGCATAAAATCCATCCTGCGGCGGGTCCAACAAAATCTTGTTCGAATCAAGGAAAATGCCTTCCAGATGTCTCTGCATGCCTCCCTTTCAAATAGTCACAACAAATCTTGCCTTCAATCACCGTTTGCCATAACTTGGAGGCAGTCCCATTTGTGTTTAACAGAATTTGTATCTGAAAAGGATATGACCAAGAAATTCACCAAAACCTATGTGTCGCGCCGCTCGTTTATTGGCACGGCTGCCGCGACGGCTTTTTCCTTCAACTTCTTTCCCAAACGAGTATTCGGTGCCAATGACCGTATCGCCTTTGCCGGCATTGGGATCGGAGGTAAAGGTTCATCAGATATCGACAACGCGGGCAACCTCGGAGACGTGGTCGCCCTGTGTGATATCGACCTGAACAAAATAAATGAAAAAAGCGAAAAATTTCCAGGCGCCAAACACTACAAGGATTTTCGCAAAATGCTGGAGGAAATGGACTCGCAGATCGATGCGGTCACCATCAGCACCCCGGATCACATGCATGCCCCCGCCGGCCTGATGGCCATGAGCCTGGGAAAACATGTATACTGCCAAAAGCCCCTCACCCATTCGGTCTACGAAGCTCGCCGTATGGGACAAGCGGCTCGTCAATACAAGGTTGCCACACAAATGGGCAATCAGGGCACCGCTTCCGACGGTCTTCGTCGCGGTGTTGAAGTGATCCAGTCCGGAGCCATCGGCCCCGTCCGCGAAGTACATGTCTGGACCAACCGCCCCGTATGGCCACAGGCTCCAGATATCACAGCCCGGCCGACCGACACCCCGCCCATCCCAAACCATGTGGACTGGTATCTTTTCCTGGGGGTTGCACCCGATCGCCCCTACCACCCTGCTTATCATCCGTTTGGATGGCGCGGGTGGCTGGATTTCGGCACGGGTGCCATTGGTGATATGAGCTGTCACACCGCCAATCTGGCTTTCATGGCGCTCAACCTCGGTCACCCACTGAGTGTCGAATCCATCAATCACGGCCCCATCAACGACGAAACTTTCCCCGCCTGGGCTACAACCAAAACGGAATTTGGAGCACGCGGCACGATGCCTCCGGTTTCTTATTATTGGTATGAAGGCAAATTCCCAGATGGTAAGAAAAACCTTCCACCATTGGACCTGTTCTATGGTGAAAAACCAACGAATAGCGGATCATTGTTGGTTGGTGACAAGGGTGTGCTTTATTCACCAAATGATTATGGTTCGAGCTGGAAACTCTTGCCAGGAGATGACTTTAAGGATTATGAAGGTCCAACCCCATGGCTGCCGCGCAATGGCAAGGGCGACCAGGGCATGAAAAATGAGTGGGTGGAAGCTATGCGTGGAGGACGCCCCGCGATGTCGAATTTTGACTATGCCTCACAGATGACGGAAGCTATTCTGCTGGGCAACGCTGCCCTCAGAGTGGGTGGCAAAATCGAGTGGGACAGCACCCGTCTCCAAGCGAAAAACATGGATATTTCAGACATCATCCAACGCGAATATCGTCCGGGTTGGATGGCCTAGAGAAACACTCCGGTGTTCCTCCGGTTTGAAAAAAAGCGCGTGATCAGCAAGGGGTTGCTCCGATCACGCGCTTTTCTTTATTGCTCCCAATGCATCAAGCAACGCTTACTTCAATTTGCTTGGGCTTGGCCTTCTCGGCTTTCTGCACGTGAACCAGCAGAACGCCATCCTTGAATTCAGCCTTAACATGTTCCGCATCGGCATCATCCGGGAGACTGAAGGTTCGGGTGAAGTGACCGTATGACCTTTCAACCCGGTGGTATTTCTTTCCATTTTCTTCCTTCTCGAACTTGCGCTCACCGGTAATCGAAAGGATTCCCTTTTCAACTTTAACTGAGATATCGTCTTTCTTGATTTCCGGTAATTCCGCCTTGATCAGGTATTCCTTCTCATCCTCCACAATATCCACCAGAGGAGCCCAGCGGGCGGGTGCCATGGATTCTTCATCGTTGGCTCGGGTTGGAGTCGGAGTTCCGAAGAAGTGGTTCAAGCGGTTTTGCAATTCATCCATTTCTTTGAACGGGTTCCATTTGCGATCGAATAATGTGAGTGTGTTCATAACGCGTATCCTTTCCTTGTTGCTATTTGGTTTGATTGTTTACTGAAGGCTTTGGCCTTTTTCACTGGAGCAGAACTTCGTGCTCCTCGCTCGTTACTCTTCCCATACATCAGGATACGTACCATTTTGTTTTTATTCCCCTTTTCTTCATTATGAGCATGTTACATTATTTCATGATGTCTTGATGAGTTATTTATGACTCACCATTAAGACTCAGTAAGAGTATTTATGTCGCTTTGAGCCTTTTTGTCTCATTTTTATTTCTTTTTATTCTTTTTTAATTGGTTACACATATTTTTAACAGAAATCCATTACCGAGGAGACGGGGTGCGCCGTCTTACCCCCACTTTAAACCCCAGAGCTTTGGAACCCTTTTCAACCTGCAATGGGAACGCCACTGTCATTCGATGAACTACAGGCTCCCCGCGTTCCATTCCTTTTGCTCAGAGACGTTTTCGAGAGGGATTTTTTTTTTGGGGGGGGGAGTCCCGCGTGCGGGATCTCCCCTCCATTGTCTAAAAAATGATCTGCGCCCCACAAAGAACACACCCCTTTTCCAGATAGACAAGTGCGTCGATAACCATCATGATCGCGGCTCACAAAATGGATGGTTTCAAACTCAAACAACACTTGGCAGAGGGAAAACGTGCCTACGGCACGGCAATCCTCACCGCATCGCCCCTCTGGCCCCCACTGGTTGCAAAAACGGGAATCGATTTTGTATTCATCGACACTGAACACATCGCCATCAATCGGGCGGAACTATCCTGGATGTGCCGAACCTATGCTGCCCTCGGACTCCCACCCGTCGTCCGCATCCCCAGCCCCGATCCTTATGAAGCCTGCCAGGTGCTGGATGGTGGAGCCGTAGGATTGGTCGCCCCATATATTGAATCTCCGGAACAGGTCAGAGCTTTGGTCGGCGCCGTCAAATGGCGTCCCCTGAAAGGCAAACGTCTGGATCAATTCTTACAAACGGACACATCGCTGGAACCCGATCTGACCGCCTATCTGGAAACCCGAAACCAGAAGCATCTCCTTTTGATCAATATCGAAAGCCGACCGGCCATCGAAAATCTGGATGATATTTTGTCGGTGCCCGGACTGGACGGCATATTGATCGGCCCCCATGATCTTTCATGCAGCCTCGGGATTCCGGAACAATACGACCACCCCGAATTCCACGCAGCCATCAAGACCATCATCACCAAGGCGAGATCGAAAGGACTGATTGCCGGGAACCACTTTTGCGAAGACCCGAAACTACATGCCAAATGGGCCAAGGACGGAGAAAACTTCATTGTTCGAAGCAATGATCTCTACCTGTTCACCCGGGCGTTGCGTCAGGAAATCAAGGAAATGAAAACAGAACTGGGGGATGACACCACGGCAGGATCGGAAGAGAACCTGGTGATCTGAACCGAATAGGGAGCGACACTTACCATGCAAGACGCACAAGAAGTCAGACTAAGCCATTCGGAATTATTGCAACTGAAACGGTGGAACACACCAACCATCTACAATGGCTGGGAACAAATAACCCGACTCGATCGCACACGTGACGGGATCAACCTGGAAGAAACCACCGACTTCATGCCTGAAATGGGACCTATGGTCGGTTATGCAGTGACCCTGGCCATCGAACCATCCGAATCAGAACACCCCCACGCCCGACAAGGAGCCTGGCGTGCTTACCGGGAATATATCGCCAATCAACCCGGTCCCAAAATCGTGGTGGTGCAGGATCTGGACAAACCGGATGCCATTGGCTCGTTCTGGGGAGAAGTCAACGCCAACGTTCACAGAGCCCTTGGGTGTGTCGGCACCATTACCGACGGGGCCATCAGGGACTTGGACGAAATGACCAACAGCGGTTTCAAGGCACTTGCACGAAGAATGTGTGTCGGGCATGCCTATGCCTGGCCTGTAGCCTGGGGTGGAACGGTCGAAGTATTCGGTCAACACATCCACCCCGGTCAACTGGTTCATGCCGATAAACACGGATTCCTCGCCATCCCGAGAGAAGATGAAAAACGAGTCCTCGAAGCGGCACGTTTCATGGATAACAATGAATGTGACACGGTCATTGAAGCGGCACGTTCATGTGCCGGCCTGACGAATGAGGAAATTCTGCAAAGCATTGATGATGCCTCGATCCGGTTCAGCCAGGCGGCTCATCAGAAATTTTCGAGAGGCGGAGAGTGGTAATCTTCCATTAAGGCAGCCATACTACAAACACCATTTTGGAGTGCTCCGAGTCATCGGAGCTTTGGATACCTCAGGACAACGCTATCGCCTTAAATGACACTAATAACATCACATGACCCGACTGTAAGAATCTCTTGGGCTATTGGATGTGGTATAAGGAAGTTTTCCCCATTCGGTTGACCGACAAGTATCCAGAGCGGTTCCGAGACATTGGAACGCCCAGTCCAGAAAAGTTTCGGCGATGAACGACTGTTTGGAATGAAATATGACGCCCCCGTAACTACCACTGCCAACAACCGGTTCTTGCGATCCGTAAAACCTGAGGGTAAAATGGTTCCATGCACATCCACGCTGACCAGTTGCACAAACCACTATCCCGCCAAGCATCCGTGCCCGCTTTTCTGAAGCAATCAAAACGATTGGGCCTCGGCCTATTGGCAATCGCGATGGCGAGCATCCAATCAGGATGCAGCAGCACACCGAAGAAACAACAACTCCCCATATGGGCCTCGAATGCTCAACCGGTCGAATTACTCACGGAAGGCGCCGGAGAAGGCCCGGCCTGGCACCCTGAACTGGGACTACTTTTCAGCGGCAATCAAAGCATTCAAAACTGGCACCCCACCAAGGGCATTTCGGTCCACCGTGAAAAAGCAGGAACAAACGGACTGTTATTTGACCACCAAGGACGACTACTGGCCTGCGAACCCGCACAGCGTCGTGTCACTCGCAGGGAATTGGACGGCACACTCAGCATCCTCACCACCAATTATCAGGGAGCACGCTACAACACTCCCAATGACATCACGGTGGATGAAGCCGGCAGAATCTACTTTTCCGACCCCCGGTACGGTGACCGATCCAGCATGGAAATGAAAGATGCGGACGGAAACCTCGTGGAAGGGGTTTATTGCATCCAACTCGATGGCAATGTGACTCGGGTCATCACTCACGAGGTTGATCGCCCGAATGGCGTACTGGTTTCCCGTGACGGAAAATATCTTTACGTCGCAGACAACAACAACAACACGCATCAAGGGGCGCGTAAACTGTGGCGGTTTAAATTCAAGTCAGACGGAACACTGAATCTCCGCAGTCAAAAGCTGATCTTTGACTGGAAAACATCCCGTGGTCCGGATGGCATGATCCAGGATGTGCTTGGCCGGATTTACGTGGCGGCGGGTCTGAATAAAGATCATCCTCCACACGAAACCAGGGATCCTCATCCCGCCGGGATTTATGTCTTTTCATCAAGAGGCGAACTGCTGGACCAGGTATCCATCCCCAATGATGAAGTCACCAATTGCGCCTTTGGAATGGATGATTTGAAAACACTGTTCATCACTGCCGGCGGACACTTGTGGAGCATCCGAACAGCGGTCGCGGGACACCTTCCATGGCCGGAAGTGAAGCATTGAGAAGCTGTTCGCTCCGTTCTTTTCCACAATCATCTAAAACCATTCGCCAGCATGATCAATCCATTCCTCAAGTTTCCAAAAACCATGGGATGGATCCTGTTGATCTGCCTCATTCCCGTCTTCTTTGAGGCAAAGAAAATTCAATTTGCCCCCCAAGCAGACAAACTCCTCGCAACCGACCAGCGCCAGCAGGAAACTTTTTCAAAATTGCGGGGAATTCTGAACAATCAGGATGTCCTGGTCGTCAGCATGCGTTACCCCGAAGGCGTGTTCTCTTCCACTGGTCTTACTGCGCTGCATGAAGTGAGTGAAACCCTGATGTCCCTCGAAGGGGCAACAGACATCAAAAGCCTGACACACTCCTATAAACCGGTCCGCTCCGGTTTCAGTTTTCAAATGGTTCCCCTGGCCACCACGAACAGCCTGGACAAAGCCAACTTAAAAAAACTGGAAGATTATTCCCTCAATAATCCGCTCATCCGCAACGTCATGGTATCAGAGGATGGTCGGGATACCTTGATCAATGTAACCTTCGGGGAATCTCTGAACCGACATCAACAGACCACTCTCCTGCCCAAACTGAAAACATTATTGCATCCCTGGATGCAGCGGGGGTTCCAATTCAGATATCTCGCACTTCCCCTCGCAGAGCACGAAGTGCGTCAATCACTCCGGCAAGACATGCAATGGATGCTTCCCACCCTGGCGGTCGGCATCACGCTCATGCTGGCAGTATTCACGCGTTCATTGAGGTTGATGCTGTTCATGCTGGTTCAATCCGCACTGTGTTTGTTATTGGGGACCGCCATACTTTCCCGAACCGGTGCCGGAATCCCCCTGAGCGCCTGGTTGTTGCTTCCCTTTTGGGCCACCATTCAGTGGACACTCCTCATGCACTGCATCTCCGCTTGCCAGCAATGCTTGCATGAAGGAACTCTGGATCCGGTGGAAACGGGTATCGATCGCATCTTCAGATCCGCCTCGTTTGCCATCCTGACCACAGGGGTGGGCATCGGATCTCTCGCCGGCAGCGAGGTCCCATTCATCTCTGAAATCGGTATGATGGGAGCGTCTGGAGTTGCTTTGATATACCTTGTTACGTTTGGGCCGGGAATGGTTTTGCTGAAATTCTTTTTCCCTGCAAAACGACTCCTACGAGACGACGGCAATCATCACGTTCACTCAAGCCCCCCCGGATCCAATCGATTTCTGTCTCAAATCACCAGGCATCGAGCATGGATACTCCCCTTGTTTGCGTTGCTTGCCATGGCTGGAGCATGGGGCATCCAAAAACTATCGATCGATATTCGAATCAAATCCTTTCTGCATCCCCAAACAGAAACACGCAAAGGTTTGGAACACTTCGACAAGGTGTATGGTGGCGCCAACATTTTTCAAATGGAAGTGGACACCGGCAAACCAAACGGACTGCATCAACGCAACGTTTTGAATTATCTGGAACAACTCCAGAATGAAGCGGTATCCAAACCGGGCGTGACAGGAGTGTATTCATACGCCCAATTGCTGGCCATGATGAATCAGATCTGGGAAATGGAGGCTCCCGGCTCGTTTCAACTACCAAAATCAGACCTGATCATGGGCACTTTTGCCACCGTGTTGAAAATGCAGAACTACCCATTCATGCAGGCCCTGACAGATACCGAATTCCAGAAATCGTATCTCATCGTGAGAACGCCGGACATGCCGGGCAAGGAATACGTCCAACTGATCCGCGACATCGTGGACATCGCCCAAAAAAACCTCCCTGACGGATGCCAATTGAACGTGGCGGACGGTCTGTATCAGGTCATGGAATCCGACCGTCGCATGGTGCGCAGTTTGACGCAGTCAAGCATCTGGACGGCTGGAATCGTTTTGGTGTTACTGATCCTGCTCTGGCGATCCTTCAAACTGGGATTGATCGCTGTCATGGTCAACCTGAGCGCAGTGGTCCTGGTGGTGGGAGCTGCTGGATGGCTGGACATTCCATTCAACACCTTCACCGTCATGATCGGCGCCATGGCATTTGGCATCGCCATCGACGATGCCGTGCATTTCATCGCCTACTGGCATCGGCTCCGATCTGGCGGCATGTCCACCATGGAAGCGCTGGATGAAACCTTAACAGTCAAAGGACGCCCCATCGTTTTCACGAGCCTGGTGCTGGTGTTCACGTTTGCCGTTTTCACCGGATCATCCTTCCCGCCCCTGGCTCAATTTGGGAGCCTTTGTGCGGTGGCGTTTTTAACAGCGCTCACAGCCACCTGCCTTATCATCCCCTGCATGCTTTGCAGAATTTCGGACTGATACCCCACTCAAGCACAAACACCAAGCGAGCAAAATCAACCTATATGCTCCGAGACGGTTTCTGCCAGAGCCGAGGCACTGAATGGCTTGAAGATCGTGCCATTGATGTCCAGCCCGCTGATTTCATCACAGGTATCCTGCATTTCCATTCCGGTGCAAAGCACAATGCCGACACTTGGTGAGATTTGTCGAATGGCTTTGATCAATGCAGGTCCATCCATCACGGGCATCGAGAAATCAGTGATCACCAATCCAATCTCCGCCTGGTGCTCGCTGAATTTAGACAAAGCCTCGGCGCCGTTGGAAGCTGAAATCACTTTGTAGCCTTTGTGACGCAACAGCATGGTTGCTGACTTGATGATGTTATCTTCGTCGTCGGCAAACAGAATCAGGTTTTTGCCAGTTGACTTCTGGGCAGGCGCTCCGGCTTCTTGGCGGCAGGCCGGGCCTGGGCATCGCTGACAGGCAAGTAAATATGGAAGTTTGTGCCTTTGGATGTTTCACTCACCAATCTGAGATTTCCCTGATGGCTCTTCACAATGCCAAGCGTCTCAGTCAGCCCCACCCCCGTATGAGGTTCCTCCTTGGTCGTATAAAATGGTTCAAAAACGCGTTGCACCAAATGCGGTGCGATCCCCTGCC
>Ga0255780_10002224_pt1 | contig 17662 bp, 15 predicted proteins | sample 071ome_32_FD_179978 | JGI IMG/M metagenome (GOLD analysis project Ga0255780, IMG submission 179978) | Coastal salt marsh microbial communities from the Groves Creek Marsh, Skidaway Island, Georgia - 071405AT metaG (version 2) | ecosystem: Environmental > Aquatic > Marine > Intertidal zone >... | reverse complement strand
TCAATCACGGCAATGGTCGACATACACATAGAACCCGGCGCGGTCGCGGGGCTTCAGAGCATCCCTTTGGTGGAGGGCAGCTCGTCTCCCATACGCGGATCGAGCTCTACCGCCATGCGCAGCGCGCGACCGAAGGCTTTAAACACCGTTTCGATGATGTGGTGAGCGTTACGTCCGCGCAGCGCATCGATGTGCAGCGTGCACTGGGCGTGATTGACGAGGCCCTGGAAAAACTCGAAAAACAGGTCCACATCGAATTCGCCGACCCGAGCACGTGGAAAATCAACCGCGTACTCAAGGCCGGGACGCCCGGAAAGGTCGATAACAACCCTGGACAGCGCTTCGTCTAGTGGCACGTACGCGTGTCCATAGCGCCGGATCGCCCGCTTTTCACCCACCGCCTGCCTCAGGGCCTGGCCCAGCGTGATGCCGATGTCTTCGACCGTATGATGCGCGTCTATCTCCAGATCACCCTGTGCCTTGACCTCCAGATCGATGACGCCATGTCGAGCCACCTGGTCGAGCATGTGGTCGAGAAAAGGCAGGCCTGAGTTGAGTTCACAACGGCCCGTGCCGTCGAGATTGACGGCCACGGTGATCTGGGTCTCTTTAGTGGCCCGTTCGATGCGGGCGCTGCGCGTGCTCATGACGTCTGGGCTCAAAGATCGAGGTCGGCGAGGGCGGGCGTACATTAACAGGTCGATTCCGGTTTGGTAAGTTGCGCCACCCCTGACATGAAAAGGCCGATGTCGGACACATCACAGACGATTGATACCGCTGCCGTTCAGACCTGGCTGCAACACCTGCAGGATCGGATCTGCAGCGCACTGGAGGACTGCGACGGTCGCGGGCGCTTCGTTGAAGACCGCTGGGAAAGAGCTGAGGGCGGTGGAGGCCGCAGCCGGGTTCTCTCGCAGGGAGACACCTTCGAGCAGGCCGGGGTCAATTTTTCGGAAGTTACCGGCACGAATCTCCCTGCGGCAGCGACCGCCAGCCGGCCCGCCCTGGCGGGGCGCAGCTTCCGCGCGATGGGTGTTTCTCTGGTAGTACACCCACGGAATCCGTACGTGCCGACCTCGCACGCGAACGTACGACTGTTCGTTGCAGAAAAGCCGGACGAGGAACCCGTCTGGTGGTTCGGCGGAGGCTTTGATCTCACGCCTTACTACGGCTTTGAAGAAGACGCGGTTGCCTGGCATAAGGCCGCGCGCGACGCTTGCGCGCCCTTCGGCGATACGGTTTACCCCCGCTTCAAACAATGGTGCGATGACTACTTCCACCTCAAGCATCGAGGGGAACAGCGCGGGATCGGTGGATTGTTCTTCGACGACCTGAACGAATGGCCGTTCGAACAATGTTTCGATTTCATCAAACGCGTCGGCCAGGCTTATCTCGACGCGTACCTACCGATCGTTCTCCAGCGCAGAGCCACACCGTTCGGCGAGCGTGAACGCGATTTCCAGCTCTACCGGCGAGGTCGCTACGTAGAATTCAATCTGGTGTACGACCGGGGTACGCTGTTCGGGCTGCAGACGGGTGGCCGCACGGAATCGATCCTGATGTCCCTGCCGCCCGAGGTGCGCTGGCGCTACGGCTGGACACCAGAGCCCGGGTCCGCAGAAGCCCGGCTTTACAGCGATTTCATCCGTCCCCGGAACTGGCTAGCCGACCGCGAGGCGTGACAGCGGGACCGCCTGGACCTGCGGGTCTGAACTCTCCAGAGGGATACCGTTGTCGACCAGTACTCGTCGCAGACTACGGATAGCGGGGAAAATCTCGTGATTGCGATCTGCACCGACCTCATCGAATGCGGCCTGCTCCAGCTCACAGATCCAGCGGTCCTCAGCAAAGATTCCATTGGTGAACCACACGATCGCCGGCCACATCAGATCGAGCAGGAAGCGCATGCCCGGGCGACGGATCATCATCAGTCCGAAGGTGTGATTCTCCCGCTGCTCTCGGTCAACCGGGATATAAACGTTCCATAAATCGAGCGCAGGGTGCTCACTGCCCGCGGTCCAGAAACGCAGAGTCTGGTACGGGTATTCGGTGCGGATGGTCATCAGGTCACGTTCACCGACCGCGGCGGTCGGGCGCTTGCCGAGCATGACCTTCTCTCCCAGTGGCTGCTTGCCGCTGGCGCGCTTGAAGGTGTAGTCGGCCTCCACCCAGTTCGGTCCCTCGCGCGACCCGAGGTAGAGCGTCCTGATCCCGCCCATCAGGCGTCGATGCAGAAACTGATGGTTCATATCCATCAGGTTTTCATGCATGAACGTGTAGTGACAGCCGACGCGCCGATCGAGATAGCGGGTCTTATAGGCCGGATCGGATGCCGACGGGACTTCCGGGAAAGGCACTGTTGACGCGCGCGAGGGCGCGCCCGGAAAAATAAACACCAGCCCGTAGGCTTCTCGCACCGGGTAGCTGCGCACGCAGTTGGGCTTCATACTGCAGCTGTCGAGATAAGGCACGCTGATGCACTGCCCATCCGCGCCATACTCCCAGCCGTGATAACCGCAGCGGATAGAGCGCTCTGTCACCACACCGTGACGCAGCGGCACCTGGCGATGCGCACAGCGGTCCTCTAGCGCGAACAGCTCACCCCCCGAGGTCCGCGCGATGACCACAGGTTCACCAGCAAAGCTCACGGCATGCGGACGGCCGGGTTTGACGTCCCGGGTTCGCGCGACCGGGAACCAGAAGTCCCGGTCTATCCCTGTCCGGCGGATGTCCCGCTGACTGCGCTCGGCAGCCATCACCACAGTCTCTGCCTCCATCAAGCGGCACCCGAGTTCGATAACGGGCGCAAGTTTAGTCTATTCACAGCAGCATTCCGGCATCGGTCAGAACACCCCGCTTTCGAGACCCGCAGAGAATGTCAGCCCCAGCTCACGACAGCGCTCGAGTGCGTCGTTGCCAAGTTCTCCTCGCACGATGATGGGCTCAGCCACTTCCCTCCAGCGCAGGCCGGCGATGATGCGCTGCATGGCCTGCACCGCACCCAGCCCGTCATTGCCGGCTTTGACCACCAGCGCATAGGGCAAGCCCTGCGTGTGCTCGATACAGGGGTAGTAAATGGTGTCGAAGAAATGCTTCATGGCCCCCGCCATGTAGCCGAAATTTTCCGGTGTGGCGAGGATCACGGCATCGGCCCGGCGCACATCTCCCGCACCAGCTTTAAGCGCATCCCACAGGGAACAGACCACCCCGCTGACGGCGGGATCGCGTGCGCCGCTGACCAGCGCCTGTGCCAGCCGGGAGGTGGAGCCGGACTGGGAGTGGTGCACTACCATCAAATGCCGCGTCATCTAGCCAGATTCCGGGATGGTTCAAACGAACAGCTCGTGGTGAGAGGTACACTGGCGCCGCTGCGGACAGGGCGTCCTGTCGTCCCGACGCGCGGCTCTCCGCCACGAATCTGATGGATTGACATGATGCAAGCACAAAAACGTCTCGTTCAAGTTGAGCTGGAGGACGGCCCGCTGAGCGTGGCGCACTGGCCCGGGGATGGTCCCAATCTGCTGCTGGTGCATGGGATAAGTGCTTCCCACATGGCCTGGGCCGAAGTCGTCGCCCATCTGCCCGCCGGATTCAATGTCTACGCGCCGGATCTGCGCGGGCGAGGTGCAAGCAACGGTCTGTCGGGCCCATTCGGTCTTGGCCGTCACGTTGACGACCTCAGTCAACTGATCGACCAGCTCATCGGCGCCCCGGTCGCATTCGCCGGGCATTCCCTTGGGGCTTATATCGGGGTTCAGTTCGGCGCGACCCGGCCAGATAAGCTGACCCGCATCGTACTGGTCGATGGCGGTATCGCGCTGCCTCTGCCTGCGGGACTCGTACCGGAACAGCTCCTGGAAAAAACCCTGGGCCCCGCGCTGGCGCGGCTTGAGCTGGAGTTTCCCGATCGGGCCGCCTATCGCGCCTTCTGGCGCGAGCATCCTGCCTTCAACCGGACAGAGGCCTGGAACTCTTTTGTCGAGGCTTACTTTGATTACGACCTGATCGGCGAGGAACCTCATCTCAGGAGCCGGGTCGCCGAGGCGGCGGTGCGCACCGACGGACTCGACCCGATGCGCCCGGAAATGGTCACCATGATCGACAAGGTCAAGCTGCCCATGCTCCTTCTGACCGCAGAACGCGGATTGCTCGATCAGCCCGAACCGCTCATGCGCCGCAGCGCTGTTCAGGCCAAAGTGACCGCCATAGACCATCTCGATTGGCGTGAACTGGAAGGCACCAACCACTACTCCATCACCCTCGGCAATGGGGCTGCGCGAACCGCTGCCGCTATCGCCAGCTTCGCTCAGACTTAGATAGAAACCTCCGGCGACTGCGGTCGAACTTCGAGCCAGAACGTCACGGGTCCGTCATTGACCAGGGACACCTTCATATCGGCGCCAAAAACGCCGGCTTCCACCGTCTCGTGAAGCCTGCGGGCCTCCTGCACGGCTGCGTTGAACAACCGCTCGCCGATCACAGGCGGCGCGGCGCTTGAGAAGCTTGGCCGCTGACCACGACGTGTATCCGCAGCCAGGGTGAACTGGGGCACCAGCAGCAGGCCACCCGCGAGATCGGAGAGGGAGCGATTCATTCTGCCCGATGCGTCCGGAAAAACGCGGTAGCCGAGGAGCCGGGCAACGATACGCGCCGCCTCGCTTTCTGCATCACCCTGCTGCACACCGAGGAATACCAGGAGACCCCGGTCTATGCGCGCAACAGGCGCGCTATCAACTTCGACAGCGGCCCCATCAACGCGCTGCAGCAGCGCAATCACGCCACCGTAGCCGCCCGCTCAAGGGCTCGCTGAGAGCGTTTGCGGTCAGTCTCGTTCAGCTCCCGCTTGCGCAAGCGGATCGCCTCGGGTGTGACCTCAACCAGCTCATCATCCGCAATGAATTCGATCGCCTGTTCAAGATCGAACCGCAGAGCCGGGGTCAGCAGAATATTTTCGTCGTTGCCGGCGGCACGGATATTGGTCAGCTGTTTGGCTTTCATCGCGTTGACCACCAGATCGTTTTCGCGTGCATGAATGCCGACGATCATCCCCTCGAAGATGTCATCCCCCGGACGCACGAACAAACGGCCACGCTCCTGCAGATTGAACAGCGCGAAGGCCAGTGCCTTGCCATCCGCGTTGCTGATCAGCACCCCGTTTTTGCGCGGCGCGATAGGCCCGCCGTGCTGGGGCCGATAGTTGTCAAAGCTGTGGAAGATCAGACCCGTGCCCGAAGTCGCGGTCAGAAACTCAGTCCTGAAACCGATCAGTCCGCGGGCCGGAATGCTGTAATCAAGGCGCACCCGCCCGTTACCGTCGGGCTGCATGTTGAGCACTGTTCCGCGCCGCGAACCGAGCCGTTCCATTACCGCACCCTGGTAGGTCTCGGGAACGTCTACCAGGAGTTGCTCGTACGGCTCGGAGGCAACGCCATCGATGTGTTTGATAATCACCTTCGGCCGCCCGACACAGAAAGCATAGCCCTCACGCCGCATGTTCTCGATGAGGATAGACAGGTGCAGCTCTCCGCGCCCTGAGACCAGGACGACCTTCGGATCATCGGTCGGCTCCACCCGCAGCGCGACGTTGTGGACCAGCTCGCGCTCAAGCCGTTCGAAGATCTGGCGACTCGTGACAAAGCGCCCCTCGCGCCCCGCAAAAGGAGAATCGGACACCTCGAAGGTCATGCTGACAGTCGGCTCATCGACGGATAAAGCCGGCAGCGCTTCCGGCTGAGCGGGATCGCAGAGCGTGTCCGAGATCCGGAGCTCATCAATTCCCGTTACCGCGACGATGTCGCCAGCCTCTGCACTCTCCCGGGCCTCGCGTCTGAGTCCCTGGAAACCCAGCACCTCGAGCACGCGCCCACGACGCGCCTGTCCATCGCGGTTAATCACAGTCACACCCTGGTTTGCATGCACCGTGCCGCGGGTGATACGCCCGATCCCGATCGCTCCGACATAGCTCGAATAGTCGAGAGAGCTGATCTGCATCTGCAGCGCGCCCTGCGCCACTACCTTCGGTGGCGGCACATGTCGCACGATGGTTTCGAACAGAATGTTCATGTCCTGCTCGCCGCCCTCCGGCTCATGTCTAGCGTAGCCCTTGATCGCCGACGCGTAGACGACCGGAAAGTCGAGCTGCTCATCGCTGGCACCGAGGCGGTCAAACAGCTCGAAAGTCTGGTCCAGAACCCAGTGTGGCCGTGCGCCATCACGGTCGCACTTGTTGATGACCACCAGCGGATTGAGACCCTGCGCGAAGGCTTTCTGCGTCACGAACCGCGTCTGCGGCATCGGGCCATCAACGGCGTCGACCAGCAGGAGCACGGAATCGACCATGGACAGGATCCGTTCGACCTCCCCACCGAAATCTGCGTGCCCCGGCGTGTCGACAACGTTGATGCGGTAATCCTGCCAGGTCAGAGCAGTGTTCTTCGCCAGAATTGTGATCCCGCGCTCGCGCTCAAGGTCGTTTGAATCCATCACTCGCTCAGCGCCCTGGCTGCGTCTCGCGTCAAGGGTGCCGGACTGCTTTAAAAGCTCGTCGACCAGCGTGGTTTTACCGTGGTCAACGTGCGCGACGATAGCGATATTGCGTAGCTTGCTGCTGGACATAGGGGATACCGGCGCTTGAAAACGCGAGGAAAGTGGATGGGTGTGAGACTGCGCGCCGACTACCCGTCGACGAAGCGGGGCGGCATTATATGCTGCATTGCAAAATCACCAAGCCATCATGCATCGAGTCTACGCCGGACCCGACTCCCTGCTGAGCGGCTGGCTCGCATCGATCCTCGAGGCCGCCGGCATCGCCTGTCAGCAACGCAATCAGTTCCTCAGCGGAGCTCTGGGAGAGCTGCCCGTCAACGAGTGCTGGCCCGAGCTCTGGGTGGTGAATGGCGATGACCTCGACCATGCGCGTCAGCTGATAGCGGAAGCTCTCGGTTCACACAGTCCACCGCCACCCGACTGGCAATGCACCGCCTGCGGCGAGCTTATTGAAGGGGTTTTCGCACAGTGCTGGCGGTGCGCGACGGCAGAGCCCCCCTGACAGGCTGCCGGGCGGGCAGCCCTCGTGAATTCAACCCTGGTCCCAGGGCAGACCGTGGGCAGCCCAGCCGTTGACACAGCGGCGATGGCCCTCGGCGTCCTTCTCACCCTCGAAGCCCTCTTCGACGTTGTGCAGATTGCTGTAGCCGGCGGCCGCAAGTTTTTGCGCAGCAGCCATGGAACGGGCGCCGCTGCGACACATCAACAGCACAGCGCGCCCCTTGTCATCGCCACCGGATGCGGTCAGGGCGGCTGCCACTTCTGCAACAAAAGCGGGGTTCTCCTGCCAGTCCGGATAGTCTTTCCAAATCACGTTGACCGCGCCGCGAGCGTGTCCGATGTAATCGAATTCCACTTTGGATCTGACGTCGATCATGACGGCCCGCGCATCAGCAGCCAGAATCTCAGCCGCCTCGGGCGGCGTCACACGCTTGATTTCTTCCGCACCCATACTTGCCGGTTCCACTCAGCTGCCAGGAGTGCCGCAGTATAATGCGGCGCCTTTTCCAGGCGAATCGTCGCATGAGTCCGCCTCCCAGCCACGCCGCTCGCGACCTTGCCGCGGTCGACCTCGGATCCAACAGTTTTCACATGATCGTTGCCCGGGCGGGAGACCACCGCTTTCGTGTCCTCGATCGCATGCGCGGCGCAGTCCGACTCGCCGCAGGGCTTGATGCCGATCAATGCATTACCGAAAGCGCGATTGTCCGGGCGCTGGAATGTCTCGAGCGTTTCGGTGAACGCATGCGCGACCTGCCCGCAAGCTCCGTGCGGATTGTGGGCACTAATACCCTGCGCAAGGCGCGCAATGCAGCGACCTTCATTGCCCGGGCTGAAGCAGCGCTCGGTCACACCATCGACGTCATCTCGGGTTACGAGGAAGCACGGCTGATCTATCTCGGCGTTGCCCACGGGCTCGAGGACGACGCCCAGCAAAGACTCGTGATCGACATCGGTGGCGGCAGCACCGAGTGCATTCTGGGCCGGCGCTTCGAGCCCATGCTCATGGAATCGCTGCACATGGGCTGCGTGAGTCACAGTGCAGCCCATTTCGCCAACGGCGTGATCGACTCCAAGCGCCTGGCCGCAGCCGAGCTGACGGCTCGCCAGGAGCTGGAAGCTATCGAGATCGGCTATCGACGTCTGGGATGGGAGTCAGCCATCGGTGCCTCGGGAACGATTCTCGCCATCAGAGCCATCGTGGTCGCGCAGGGATGGAGCGAGGAAGGAATTACCCCGCAGAGCCTTACTGCGCTGAAGGAACATATGCTCAAGGCGGGTCACATCGACCGGCTGGAGCTGGACGGCCTCTCAGATGAACGTCGTCCGGTTCTGCCCGGGGGTGTAGCGATCCTCAGCGCTGTCTTCGAAGCGTTTGGTATCGCGCGCATGCGGGTCTCCGAAAGTGCGCTCCGCGAAGGCCTGCTCTACGACCTCCTGGGTCGCATCCAGCACGAGGACGTCCGTGAACGCACAGTTGCCGAGCTGCAGCGTCGCTACCATATCGATATTGAGCACAGCGCCCGCGTCTCCGCTACTGCCCTGATGTTGCTTGGCCAGGTCACGGCTTCATGGGCTGTCGACGACAGCGATTACCGCCAGCTCCTGCGCTGGGCGGCAGCTGTGCATGAGATCGGCCTTGCCGTGTCCCACAGCCAGTACCAGAAGCACGGTGAATACCTGCTCTCCAGCCTCGACATGCCGGGCTTCGCGAAAGGCGAGCAGCGACGCCTCGCGACTCTGGTCCGGGGCCATCGACGCAAGCTTCCACGGTCCGATATTGAGCGGCTTCCTGCCACCAGCGTCCGCTCCATGCTTCGGGTCTGTGTACTTCTGCGGCTGGCCTGTTTACTGCACCGGCGTCGCAGCGAAGAGACGCTTCCCCCGATCGAGCTGACTGTTTCCGCCAATACCCTGCGACTGAGCTTCCCGACAGGCTGGCTGGCCGCGCACCCCCTGACGCGCGCCGACCTCCAGTCAGAAGCCGACTATCTGCGTGCCGTCGAGCTGAAGCTCAAGTTCAAATAAGGATTATCGACAATCACGCACGCCCGGCCCTGGCTGGCGCTGTCAACTCAGGCTGTCGAGTAGGGTCTGCTGCGCGTCGCGGCTGCGGGCACTTGCTGAACGCGTAACCCGCGTGTAGGTTCCGTCGCTGCGCAGAGTCCAGGCCCGCGCGTTATCGGCGAGATAGTTGTTGAAAGTCTCTTTCAGGATCCGCTGGTGCAGGCGCTTGTCCTCCACCAGGACGGCCGTTTCGATGCGGTTAAAAAAATTCCGCCCCATCCAATCCGCGCTCGATAGGTAGATCTCCGGGTGACCGTCATTGTGAAAGTAGAAAACCCGGGAGTGTTCCAGAAACCGACCGACAATCGAACGCACGCGGATGTTGCTCGAAACCCCTTCGATCCCCGGACGCAGGGCACAGATCCCGCGCACGATGAGGTCCACCCGCGCGCCGGCGCTGGAAGCCCCGTACAGCGCATCAATAGTCTGGACTTCAGACAGGGAGTTCATTTTCGCAATCACCCGAGCAGGCTTGCCGGCAGCAGCGTGCGCCGCTTCACGATTAATGAGCTCTAGCACCGTGCGATGCATGGTGAAGGGTGACTGCAGCAGTTTCTTCAGCTTGCCGACACGACCCGGCGCCGTCAGCTGATGGAAAATCTTCTGGACATCGACGCCTATCGTGTTGTCGCTGGTGAGCAGACCGTAATCGGTATAAAGGCGCGCTGTGCGTGGATGATAGTTTCCCGTGCCGAGGTGTACGTAACGCCGTAACTGTTTACCCTCCCGGCGGACCACCAGAATCATCTTGGCATGCGTCTTATGGCCCACGATGCCGTAGACCACATGCGCGCCGGCTTCCTGCAAACGGGTCGCAAGTTCGATGTTGGCCTGTTCCTCGAAGCGGGCCTTGAGCTCGATGACGACCGTGACTTCCTTGCCGGCCTCGGCGGCCTCCACGAGCGCCTCCACAATGTCCGAATCAGGCCCCGTGCGATAGAGAGTCTGTTTAATCACAAGCACAGCGGGGTCGCGTGCCGCCTGAAACAACAGATCGACGATCGGTTTGAACGACTGGAACGGGTGATGCAGCAGCAGGTCTCATGACTTCAAAGAGGTCGGTGTTACGCGTGATCCGGGCGGGACTGCTGGGAACGAATGTTGGAAATTTGAGATCCGGGCGCTCGATAAGATCCGGCACCGCCATCAGCCGGGTCAGGTTAACGGGCCCGTCGCAGCTGTAAATATCCTCCTCCGCCAGATCGAACTCGCGCTTCAACAGATCCACCATGTCGGCCGGACAGTCGCTGGCCACCTCGAGTCTTACCGCATCACCAAAACGGCGCTGGTGGAGCTCCCCCTCCAGCGCATGCAGGAGATCCTCGACCGCCTCGTCGTCCACAAACAGATCGCTGTTCCGGGTCACCCGGAACTGGTAGCAGCCGGTGACCTGCATTCCTGGAAAGATGTCATCGACGTGCGCGTGAATGATTGAGGACAGGAATACGAATTCGAACGGTCCGCGGGCATAGGTCTCCGGAATGTTGATAATCCGGGCCAGCGCCCGAGGCGTCTGCACGATCGCAATCACCCCATTGCGGCCGAACGCATCAGTCCCTTCGAGCGAAACCAGAAAATTGAGGCTTTTGTTGAGAATGCGAGGAAACGGGTGCGACGGATCGAGGCCTATGGGACTCAGAACCGGCAGCAGCTCCCGATTGAAGAACCCGCGGATCCAGGTTTTCTGCCGCGTATTCCACTCGCTCCGCTTGAGAAAACGGATCTCCTCGCCGGCAAGCTCCGGAATGAGTACGTCGTTCAGGATCTGATATTGCTCCGCCACCAGCGCGTGCACTACCTGCCCGATTGAGCGCAGCTGCTCTGCAGGCGACATCTGGTCAGGCCCGTTCGGCGTCGACGTGAAAACCACCTGCTGCTTAAGCCCGGCGACACGAATCTCGAAAAACTCGTCCAGGTTGCTGCTCGCAATACACAGAAAGCGCAGCCGCTCCAGCAGCGGGTTGGTGGGATCTTTGGCCTGTTCAAGCACCCGCCGATTGAACTCCAGCAGACTCAGCTCTCGGTTGATGTACAGCCGCGGATCGCCGATCTGCAGGGTCTTGGCGTCCATCAGACAGGCACCCCGCGCTGGGAACAGGCGCCGGTCGCACTGTCAATTAGCCGTGCTGAGACCCGTCCCCTCGGAATTACAACGAGAGTCGGTGAAAAGGCCTGATTTAAAAAGATTTCTGCCACGAACCACGGTGCATTAGCGAGTGTGTCTGGTTAACATTGCCGCCTTTTCAGAACGTTCGCAAGGCGCGACAGAGACGCTTTTCATCATGGGCAGGCAGAAGACTGAGAAGCGCAGCGGGAAGAAATCGCGAGCCGTCCTTGCCGACGCCCATGCGCTTTACGAGGCCGCAGTCCAGTGCGCCGAGACAGAAATCGATTTCATCGACGCTGAGTTCACGCGATTGCGGGACCGCACTGCGCACTACCTGCGGGAGGACTTCTGCGGCACCGCCAACGCAGCCTGCGAATGGGTGCGCCGTCGCCGGAAAAATTACGCAACAGCCATCGATCTCGAACCGAGCGTCCTGGCCTGGGGACAAGAGCATCACGTCCTGGAGCTCGGTGCCGCAGAGCAGGCACGGGTTGCGCTGGTCAACGCCGATGTCATGTCCGTTGACACCCCGCTGCAGGACATCATCATCGCTATGAACTTCAGCTACTGGGTGTTCAAAGAGCGGCGACTGCTCCGGCGCTATTTCAAGCGACTGCGCGATAGTCTGGTGGATGACGGGGTCGCGTTCCTCGACTGTTACGGTGGCTATGATGCGTTCCGCGTTCTCAAGGAGCGCACTCAGCACAAACGCTTCACCTACGTGTGGGATCAGGCCAGCTATAACCCCGTGAACGGCGACCTGACCTGCCACATTCATTTTAATTTCCCCGACGGTTCGCGGATGAAACGCGCGTTTTCCTACGACTGGCGGCTGTGGACCTTGCCGGAGATCCGGGAGGTACTGACGGAGGCGGGCTTCCAGCGCTCCGTGGTGTACTGGCAGGGCTGGGACGACGAAACCGAAAGCGGGAACGGAGAATTTTCCGCCGTTGAGACGGCTGACGCTGATGCCGGTTGGATCTGCTACCTGGCGGCACTGAAGTGATGGGTCGCGACGCCACGGCCGTCATCGTGCTGTAATGAAGCTGCTGTTAACTGAGCTGCTATCCGAGCAGCCCTCTGTGAAACCCCTGACTCGCATACCGCCAGGGCTGATACCGCCGGCCTGTAGCGCTAATTGCTGCCGGGTGCAGCTCGGAAACTGAGCAGCGCCTGGAGATCCTCGGAAACCAACCATGAATGACGGCACTCTGGCGAGTCGCTCAAGTCGCGAACGACTGCGCCTGTTCAAAGACAAGTGTTTTACCGTCACCATGACGATAGGTGGGTTCGCCGTAATCCTGGCGATCCTGCTCATCTTCTTCTATCTGCTGTACGTCGTCGCACCGTTATTCAAAGGCGCGGGAATAACGTCCGACGGTGTTCGTCAACTGAGCCGTAACGGCGTCGGCGTGCTGGTCGCCAGCGACGAATACGCCGAAGTCGGTCAGGAGATCAGTGCAGCGGGACGTTTCCGCTTTTTCGAGCTCGCCACCGGCAGGGACCTCGGGAATGGTGCTGTGCTGCAGGACGAATCCACCGAGGCATCTGTGGTTGCGGCGGGGGCGCCGTCCGCACAGGCGATCCTGGCCGGCACCGCGGACGGACGGGTGCAGCTGGCACAGACCCATTACGACGTCAGCTACCCGGAAGGGAGCCGCGTCATCACCCCGCAGCTCATCTATTCCTACGGCGACCAGCCGCTGCGTCTCACTGAAGACGGTTCCAGCCTGCGCCTGATTACCGGTCAGGTTGGAGAGGATGAAGCATCGGTTGCGGGTGTCAGCGCCAACGGACAACTGACCTTGCTACATCTGGAGCGCCAGACGTCCTTTCTTGATGACGAGATCACGGTTAACGAATCCAGGGCCATTGTTGATATCGAAGGCGAAGATGTCACGCAGCTGGCAATAGACGTTGAACAACAGCGTCTGTTTGTAGTCTCCGACGCCACAGTGCTCTCGATGTACGACATTACGCGCAAGGACGATCCGGTTCTGCTGGACCGCACTGCGGTTGTGGCACCCGGCTCAAGAGTAACCGCCTTAGCCCTGTTGAGCGGCGGTCTGTCTCTCATCATCGGCGATGATCAGGGCCGACTGAAGCAGTGGTTTCCGGTCAGAGATGCCCAGAACAACTACGCCCTGCAGCAGGCCCGCGAGCTCCCCGCTATGGACTCGGCGATCGCTCTGATCGCGCCCGAACACTTCCGCAAAGGCTTCGCCGCGCTCGATATAGGAGGCTCAATTGCGCTCTACCACGCGACCGCCTCGCGCCAGCTGGTCAGCCATGCGGTCAGCCTGAAAGCACCGACCGGGATGAGCTTTGCGCCGCGCGCAGATGCTGTGGTGGTGATCAACGCGGCTGGCGACTACGAAACATTTCGCATCGATAACCCGCACCCGGAAGTCTCATGGCAGGCGCTGTGGGGCAAGGTCTGGTACGAGAGTCGCGAGCAACCGGAGTTCATCTGGCAATCCTCTTCCGCAAGCGCCGCCTTCGAACCCAAATTCAGTCTCACGCCGCTGACCTTCGGCACGCTTAAAGCCAGCTTCTATTCGATGCTGTTCGCCATTCCGATAGCCGTCCTGGGCGCTGTTTACACAGCATATTTCATGTCCCCGGGCATGCGTGCGGCGGTCAAGCCCTCGATCGAGATCATGGCCGCACTGCCCACGGTCATTCTCGGATTCCTGGCGGGTTTATGGCTTGCCGCGCTTGTCGAGCAATACCTGGTCGGCTTTGTCCTGATGCCCCTGCTGGTGCCTCTGATCGTGGTGCTGAGCGCGTACCTGTGGCAGCGGGCGCCAGCTCGCCTGCAGAACATCACGCCGGACGGCTGGGAAGCGGCACTGCTGATCCCGGTTGTCATGTTTGCGCTGTGGGCGAGCCTGGCTCTGGGCAGCGTCATAGAAACGCAGGCGCTTGATGGCAGCGCTACCCAATGGCTGCACGACCGGTTCGGGATCAGCTACGACCAGCGCAACTCTCTGGTAGTCGGTCTGGCCATCGGGTTTGCCGTGATTCCGACTATCTTCACAATCAGCGAGGACGCTGTGTTCAGCGTGCCACGGTCGCTGACCATGGGCTCGCTGGCGCTCGGAGCCACGCCCTGGCAGACCGCGGTCCGCGTGGTCCTGCTCACCGCCAGCCCCGGCATATTCTCCGCCATCATGATCGGCATGGGTCGAGCCGTCGGCGAAACCATGATCGTCCTCATGGCGACGGGCAACACGCCAATCATGGACCTCAGCATCTTTCAGGGGTTTCGCGCGCTGTCAGCGAACATTGCCGTGGAGATGCCGGAATCCGAAGTCGACAGTACCCACTACCGCATCCTGTTCGTCGCCGCACTGGTCCTGTTCATGGCGACTTTTGCCGTCAACACGCTGGCCGAGGTGGTGCGACAGCGCCTGCGCCGCAAGTACGCAAGTCTCTGAGATGGACCAGCAGGCACGACGATCCTTACTTAGCTGGGTCAATTCCGGCGCACCCTGGATCTGGCTGACCGCAGGCACGATAAGCTTTTCTCTGATCCTCGTTTTCGGGTTACTCGGCCTCATCACGCTGCGCGGCATGGGACACTTCTGGCCGCATCCGCTCGTCCAGTTCGATCTGACGGACAGCGCCGGCACGACCCAGATACTGGGCGAATTAGTCGAAGAGGAAACCGTCGCCGCCGCGCGGATCAGAGCGCTTGGCATCGCTGTAGCTCCCGACGTTGAGCTGGTCGAGCGGGCGCTTTACAAAGTCGGCAATCGCGATCTGACCGGCTCCGACTTTCGCTGGGTCCTTGCTGCCCAAATCCAGATCCTGCAATCGCCACCCGACGCATTCGTCGCGGAAAGAGAGGAGTGGGGCAACTTTTACGGTTACGCGGTAGGGATTACGGAGGGTGGCCAGCAGCTTGAGCTGAACACCGCGCTTTGGACCGAAATTGAAAACCGGCTTGAGCGCAGGAACGCGCTTGTCGAGGAAGTCGCGGCAATCGAGAAGCGCGGCATGAACGATATCAATCACGCCCTGGAACGCCTGCGCCTGGAAGAACGCGCGGCCCATCTGGAAGAGGTGCCGGAAACCGCTCCGCTTTATACGGAGATCGCGGCACAGCGCGCGGCGCTCGGCGAGCAGTACACCGCGCTCACGGGCCGCCTCGAGGAGCTGCGTTCCGCACTCGCGCGGGATCGCCTGATAGCGCGCACCGCCGACGGCACTGAGCATCAGATAGCCCTGGAGAACATCCGCAGGATTTACCGCCCCAATGCGATGAGCCTGACGGCAAAGATCGCGCTCTATTTTTACAAGCTTGCAGAGTTTGTCCTCGATGAGCCCCGAGAAGCCAATACGGAGGGGGGAGTGTTCCCTGCGATCTTCGGCACGGTGCTGATGGTTTTACTGATGTCGGTTTTTGTGACGCCATTCGGAGTCATCGCGGCGGTGTATCTGCGCGAATACGCCAATCAGGGGCCACTCACCCGGCTCATCCGCATCGCCGTGAATAATCTGGCGGGCGTGCCGTCCGTGGTCTACGGCGTGTTCGGCCTCGGCTTTTTCGTGTATTTCGTGGGCGGCTCGATCGATCGGGCTTTTTACGCAGAGTCATTGCCCGCGCCGACCTTCGGTACTCCAGGACTGATGTGGTCTTCTTTAACGCTGGCGCTGCTGACCGTACCGGTGGTCATCGTCGCCACGGAAGAAGGCCTGGCGCGTATTCCTCGGAGTATTCGCGAGGGGAGTCTCGCGTTAGGCGCGACGAAAGCTGAAACCCTGTGGCGCACCGTACTACCGATGGCCACGCCCGCCATGATGACCGGGCTTATCCTGGCCGTTGCCCGCGCCGCCGGCGAAGTAGCACCGCTCATGATGGTTGGCGTCGTAAAACTGGCGCCGACCTTGCCGATGGACAGCTACTTTCCGTTCCTGCACCTGGATCGGAAATTCATGCACTTGGGCTTTCACATTTACGACGTTGGCTTTCAAAGCCCTAACGTAGAAGCAGCGCGACCCCTCGTCTACGCGACATCACTGCTGCTCGTGCTTATTATCGTGAGCCTCAATCTTGCGGCGATCGCGCTGAGAAATCGTTTGCGGGAAAAATACAATGCAGCCGACACCTGATAACTCTGAGTCACCCGCGCCGGACGCATCGACGCCACTACCCGTGTCGCGCAGACTCGTGGGTCTGACGCGACCAGAGGCCGCTCCCGCCCCTGCCCCGGCGAGCTGCCTCAGCGTGCAGAACCTCGATCTTTTCTATGGTGAGACACGCGCGCTGAAGGACATCCGCATGGAGATCCCGGCGAAGCAGGTGACTGCCTTCATTGGCCCGAGCGGCTGCGGCAAATCAACTCTGCTGCGCTGCTTCAATCGCATGAACGATCTGATCGACGGCGTGCGCATCACAGGCGGAGTCCTGCTCGACGGACAGGACATTTACGCGCCAAGCGTCAACGTTGCCAATCTGCGCCGACGCGTGGGAATGGTGTTTCAGAAACCCAACCCGTTTCCGAAATCGATCTACGAGAACGTAGCCTACGGCCTGCGCATTCAGGGAGTTCGCAGTCGACGCACCCTGGATAAGACGGTTGAGCGATCGCTGCGCGCGGCAGCGCTGTGGGACGAAGTCAAAGACCGGCTGCATGACAGCGCCTTGGGTCTGTCAGGCGGTCAGCAGCAGCGGCTGGTTATCGCGCGAGCCGTTGCGGTGGAACCCGAAGTGCTGCTCCTGGACGAACCCGCCTCTGCACTCGATCCTATCTCCACGCTGAAAATCGAAGAGCTTATTTACGAACTTAAAAGCGACTACACCATCGTCATCGTCACTCACAACATGCAGCAGGCTGCGCGAGTGTCCGATCACACGGCATTCATGTACCTGGGCGAACTGATCGAGTTCGATGCTACCAAGACGCTGTTTACACGCCCGCGTCTGAAGAAAACCGAAGACTACATAACCGGGCGCTACGGCTGATGTCGGACTGCCCGATTACCCGCCTGATGAGTTGAATATTCCCCAGCACTGAGCAGCGCCCATGGCAACTTCCAATCTGCCCCACCACATCTCTCAACAGTTCGATAAAGAGCTTGAGGACATCCGCTCAAAAGTTCTCGCCATGGGCGGACTCGTAGAGGATCACCTGCAGCGCGTTCTCGACTGCTTGTCTAAAGGTGATCTGGAAGCCGCTGAATATGTCGCGGTCAACGACTACAAGGTGAATTCACTAGAGGTCGAAATCGACAGCGACTGCACGGAAATTCTGTTGCGACGCCAGCCCGCAGCAGGCGATCTGCGTTTGGTTCTGTCTGTCAGCAAAGCCATCACCGACCTGGAGCGTATCGGCGACGAATCAGAAAAAATCGCGCGCTTGATCCTTCAGCTGGAAAGCTCACGCCCATTGACCATCTACTACGTCGGTATGGTGGGGGTGGGATATCACGTGC
>Ga0255780_10002222_pt1 | contig 17668 bp, 20 predicted proteins | sample 071ome_32_FD_179978 | JGI IMG/M metagenome (GOLD analysis project Ga0255780, IMG submission 179978) | Coastal salt marsh microbial communities from the Groves Creek Marsh, Skidaway Island, Georgia - 071405AT metaG (version 2) | ecosystem: Environmental > Aquatic > Marine > Intertidal zone >... | reverse complement strand
TTGGAAAGATAATTACATATATAATCCTACTGACTTTCCACAACTGTATAAGTTACTAGAACAAATTTCTAGTTTAGGCGACGTTTACATATATCATTGTTTTGTAGGAGTTGTGGATCCACATACGCAAGTAGATCCACATAAAGATGATATTAGTCAAAGTGATGCAGATTTAGGATATGATGTTGGCGGACTTTGCCAACTGTTTATTCCAATTGGCTGGGAGAAAGGTAACTATTATAAATTTGGTAGTGTGGGACTAATTGACTATACACAAGGACCTATTGCATCAAATAATCATAATTATGTTCATGGGTCAGTTAATGAAAGCAATAATTATAGATACACCATTGGTATCTATTGTAAGTTTACTGGAAATAATATACTAAATGGCAAATAAAAATGTATTTTGTAACACGCCGTGGTATGAGGCTCATATCTACTGGAATGGCGATCTAGGTATTTGCTGTCAGGAAAGCAGTAAACTATATACATCAGATGAAAGTCAATATAATATTAAAAATATGTCTTTGAAAGATTGGTTTAATAGCGAACCAGTAAGAAAATTAAGAAAAGACATATTATCAGATCAAAGAACAGATATCTGTAGTAAATGCTATAAAGAACAAGATATTGGCGGAACTAGCAGACGCCACCGTGCAAATCATAAATCTGTAATTTTTACTAAACAAGCATTTGATCAAAGTTATCTACAGAGTCCAGGACTAATACATTTTGAACACAGTCGTAACCATGACGGATACTCAAATACACGACCAATTGATCTACATATTGATCTAGGTAACTATTGTAATCTTGCTTGTAAAATGTGTTGGCCTGGTGCGTCAACAAAAATTGCTACGCAACATGTAAAATGGGGAATACAAGAAGATAGTCAATATCTAAAAAATGACTGGACAAAAGACAAGGCAGTTTGGAACAGGTTTTTAAATGATCTATTAGAGATTCCTAAATTAAAGAATATACATTTAATGGGGGGAGAAACTCTACTTACTAAAAAGTTTGAAGAAATGGTTGACTTTATGATTGCTCATAAACGATTTGACCTTAATTGGAGTTTTGTTACTAACGGTACAGTTTTTAATAAAGAACTAATGGGTAAACTGAAACAATTTCAGAGAGTTGGTATTGAAGTTAGTATAGAAACTGCAACACCGCATAATGAGTATGTGCGTCAAGGTACAGATAATAATCTAGTAATGGAAACTATAGACAAATATTTAGAATACAACAATGAATATTTTTCAGTAACACTGCGTCCTGCTATTTCAGCACTGACCGTTGGGTACTATGATACTCTATTAGAGTATGCTATCAAAAAGAAACTGCTTATAAAAAGTTTAATGGTAGATACTCCTGATTACTTAGATACTAATACCTTGCCAATCAATGTTAGACAAAAATATTTAGAAAAATATTACAAACTACGAAATACCTTTAAGGATGTTTCTATAGATAGAGCATGGAACGAGAGTAATGCTAACGACTATAAATCTTCAATATTAACTCAGGTTAATCAAACAATTAATCTATTAGAGAGGCAGGTAGAAAATAAAAAATTTGAAGATTTAGTCAAACATTGTCAACGATGGGATCAAGAACTTGGTCTTAACGCATTAGAATTGTATCCTGAGTTAGCAGAGGAATTTAAAAAATATGGATACTGAAATCAAAGTTTTACTAGGGCAGATCAGTTTTCATAAGTTTCCCACAGTTAATGTGACAGTAAATGATCAAACGCAATCGCTAACAATTGACAGTGATACATGGGTCACATTTAATTTAGATTTACCTCCTAACGAACATATATCATTAACAGTTGAATATTATGGTAAAACAAATCAAGATTGTATTCCAATAAAACAGCAAGATACTGCTGTTATAATTAAAGATATTTCTTTAAATGGTATCATTGATAAAAAATTTATTTGGGAAGGAGTTTATCAGCCAGACTACCCTGCCCACTACGAACCAAAAATTTCTAAATTAACAAAAATACAATATCTAGGATGGAACGGAGTATGGACATTAGAAATGCCTGCTCCATTATTTACTTGGATACATAATACTCTAGATATGGGGTGGATATATGACTAGTAAAATAAGTGTTAATTTATTATTAACACCACTAGACAACGACCAACCGTGCAAGGTAACTATCAATGATGAAGTATTATTTGATGATACATTAACATCACCTCAAACAATCTCAGGCGAGATTACACAATCTGAAGTATTAGATATCAAAATAGAATCAAACTCTTAAATACCACAATATCTAGTATTTTTTACAAAATACTCTTGACATTTACCACAAGATGTAGTATAATTATATCATAATTACAATAATTTCAAGGAGAATTTTATGAAAGAACAAGTAAAAAACTTTGGAACAAACCGTCAATGGCAAGAACTAGGCAGTGATATGACTAAACTTAGAGGTAAAGTTGATGTGCTTAGTGTTAAGATCGATGACGTCCAACGACATGCACAAGAACTAGCACGATTCACTGATGCTATTAGGATTGTGACCTTTACTGCTATCATGTTTCTAATGACATATTTGTTAGTTCAATATTTTGGTTGACATTTTGGTAAAATGAGTCTATAATAGTAGTTAGAAAGTTAGATAAGGAGCCAAAGACATGGAACTAAACAAACTAATTGACAGATACATAGCAGGTCTACAACGTGACTTTGACAGTCAAGGACTCACTCACGTAAAAAGAGGATTTGCCGCAGAAGAAGGTCGCAAGTATATCAAGATTGTTGACGGTTATGTTCAGGACAATGGTGAACTTGAATCACGTAGCGTGGTTGCTTTTATTGAAAAAACAACAGGTGACGTCTACAAACCAGCAGGTTGGAATGCACCAGCAAAGGGTGTTAGATACAACTTAGTTAACGACATTAATTACTTAGAAAATAACTGTGGTTCAGGCCACTTATATAGATAAGGAGACAGTTATGGGTTTAGATATGATGGCATACAGTAAAGCAAGAGCAACTAGTAAAAACTCTAGAGAACTCAGTGCTTGGAGAAAACATCCTAACCTACATGGTTGGATGGAACAGTTATATCGTGAGAAGGGTGGCACTGAAGAGGACTTTAACTGTGTTGAGGTTGAGTTAACTTTAGACGACTTGGATCGTTTAGAACGTGTGGTGTCACATGGTCGCTTACCTTACACTACTGGTTTCTTCTATGGTAATCCTGCTGACGAATACTACAGAGATCAGGACATGGCCTTTATTGAAGAAGCAAGAGCGGACATCAAAGGTGGTCGCAAAGTTTATTATAACTCATGGTGGTAAGGAGAACTCAATGAATTTTACTGAATTTGTAATTATTGGTGTTGGCGTTTTAACTATGATAGGAACGGGGATAATCTAATGTTTGATTTTTTTCTAGGAATGTTTGTTGGTGCAGTTATTATTGATGCACTTTGGGCATGGCGTATTGGACTTATTGATACCATTTATCAAACAATGCGTCTTAAACTTAAACTATGGAAGGCAAAGAAATTATAATTTTGGTTGACTTTTAAACCAAAAGAGTCTATAATGAATTTGTTGACTGTAAAAAAGGAGATAGAAATATGGCGGCAACACCACAATGGGAGGTAACTTATTTGTTACCAACTGATACATTATTGTATACTATGGTAGTCAATGCACCTACAAATCATTCTGCATATCAAGTTGTAGAGTCTATGATTCCAGGTGCAAGATGCACAGGCTATCGTCCTTTACATATACCTCGTGGTAACTAATTTAACTTAAGAAAGGAAATTGTTATGTTTAAAGTGGCAGGCGTTTCAACGCTAAACGGAGTGACTAAAGTAAGATTTGCTAATGATTTAACTCGTGTTAAGATGTTGGCAAAACATGGACACACAGATATTGAACTTAGAGATTTACCTCATGCTATGGATAAACCAGAAGTGTGTGGTTGGTTAAAAGAATCTGAACTTATGCAGGTACCACATTTTGCTGATGCAATCAATGCGGCCTATGACAAGTATCATCTTGTTAAAGTAACTAAGAAACCTGAAGTTTCAATGGACTCTTTAGTTGCTCGTGCAGAAGCAGTTACAGCAGAACAGCCTGAAGGTTGGACCACTGTTAACACAGGCACAGAAGAAACAGCAGAATAACTTTCACTGTTTACCAAAAAAGGCTCTTTGAGCCTTTTTTTGTGGTAAATAATTTTATGGAAGGCTTAGACAACTATAGAAAATGGTGTAAAGAAAATCAAGGTAAGTATTGGGTTTCAGATGAACCATTGACTGGTAACTTTGCTCTATCACCATGGGAAGGTGAATTCTCATACAACAATGTTGGCGAGTACGTTCAGTATCGCAACGGTAAATGGGTAAAAGTTTAACCAAAAAGGTTGTAATTAATCTTTCATAACTGTTATAATAAGTGTTTCGTGCCTATAATAGGGCGAGGCGAAAATTTTATTTGCTTAATTAGGAGAAATGAAATATGCAATTAAACCCACTCCACGATCGCGTGGTTGTAAAACGTATCGATTCAGATACACAAACATCATCAGGTATTATCATTCCAGACAATGCTAAAGAAACTCCGGATCAGGGTGTTATTCTAGCAGTAGGTCAAGGTCGTAGAACAGAAGACGGAACTTTTATTCCTATGTCAGTTAAAGTAGATGACAAAATTCTGTTTGGCAAATACGCAGGTCAAACAGTAACAATTAAAGGTCAAGAACTTTTGGTTCTATCTGAAGAAGAAATTTACGCAACAATCGAAGAATAAGGAGAAAGATAATATGTCAGCAAAAGATGTAAGATTTGGTGAAGTAGCACGTTCAAAGATGATTGAAGGTGTTAACATACTGGCCAACGCAGTTAAAACTACATTGGGTCCAAAGGGACGTAATGTTATTATACAAAAATCATATGGTGCACCACACATTACCAAAGACGGTGTTACAGTGGCTAAAGAAATTGAACTAGAGGACGCTTTAGAAAACATGGGTGCTCAAATGGTTAAAGAAGTTGCTAGTAAAACAGCAGACGAAGCAGGTGACGGTACCACAACAGCAACTATTCTAGCACAGGCTATTGTAAGAGAAGGTGCTAAAGCAGTAGCATCTGGTATGAACCCAATGGATTTGAAACGTGGTATTGACAAGGCTACCACAGTGGTCATTGAAGAACTTGCTAAAGTTTCACAACCATGTGATACTACGCAATCAATTGAACAGGTAGGAACCATTTCAGCAAACAGTGACTCATCAATTGGTAAGATTATTGCAGAAGCAATGGAAAAAGTTGGACGTGAAGGAGTTATCACTGTAGAAGATGGTAAATCACTTGACATGGAACTTGAACTAGTTGAAGGTATGCAGTTTGATCGTGGTTACCTAAGCCCATACTTTATTAACAATGAAGCACAGACAGCAGAACATGCTGATCCATTTGTGTTGCTAACAGACAAGAAAATTTCAAACATTAAAGAAATTCTTCCTGTGTTAGAAGCAGTGTCAAAGCAAGGTAAGCCACTTTTGATTCTTGCAGAAGAAGTTGAAGGCGAAGCACTTGCTACCTTAGTAGTCAACAACATGCGTGGTACTATCAAAACGGTTGCTGTTAAAGCACCAGGCTTTGGTGATAGACGTAAAGCCATGTTAGAAGATATTGCTGTACTAACAGGCGGCACAGTCATCTCAGAAGAAGTTGGTAGAAAACTTGAAGATGCTACACTACAAGATCTTGGTCAAGCAGGTCGTGTTGAAGTATCTAAAGACAATACTATCATTGTTGATGGTAAAGGTGAAGAAACAGCAATTGAATCACGTATTAATACTATTAAAGCAGAAATTGCTAATTCAACTTCAGACTATGATAAAGAAAAAACACAAGAACGTCTTGCTAAACTTTCAGGTGGTGTTGCTGTAATCAAAGTAGGTGCCGCAACTGAAGTAGAAATGAAAGAGAAGAAAGACCGTGTTGACGATGCACTACATGCAACCAGAGCCGCTGTTGAAGAAGGCATTGTGCCAGGTGGTGGTGTAGCACTGGTTCGTGCAAAAACATCAATCGCAGACCTACATGGCGACAACGCAGATCAAGACGCAGGTATTGCTATTGTGTTAAAAGCAATTGAAGAACCACTACGTCAAATTGTTGCTAACGCCGGCGGTGAGTCTAGTGTTGTGGTAAACAATGTTTTTGCTGAAAAAGGCAATTACGGATTTAATGCCGCAAATGATACCTACGGTGACATGATCGCTATGGGTGTAGTAGATCCAACTAAAGTAACTCGTTGTGCATTACAAAATGCATCAAGTGTTGCTGGACTATTACTAACTACTGATTGTGCTATCAATGAAATTCCTAAAAAAGATGAAGCACCAGCAATGGGCGGAGGCATGGGAATGCCAGGTATGATGTAGAATAATTAACTACGCAGTTAATGAAAAAAGCACTCTAGATGGGTGCTTTTTTTATATATGCTACTATATCAGATTGCCAGGTTTCAAATAAATATTTGTATCAAAAAACTAGTTATAACAGTCAAAGGACAAATTTAACACACAGGGGAATATGGAACCATGGCAAACAGTAATTTCGTAGTAAAAAACGGTTTAGAAGTTGGTGGATTAACCATCTTTGCGGCCAACGGTGGTATTGCAACATCAGGTGCTATCAGTACAACAGGTGGCTTTGATGGCGTTGATGCAACTTCCATCGCAAACGGTACAAGTAAAGTACAGGTATATGAAGACACAACAATTGGTTTTAACGTAGCAGGTAGTGCCAACGTTATGACAGTGGCTTCAAGTGGTGATGTTACTATTGCAGGTGACTTAACTGTACAAGGTACTACAACAACAGTTGATTCAACTACAATTCAAGTACAAACATCATTTACATTTGAAGGTGCAACAGATGATGCGAATGAAACAACACTCACAGTTGAAGATCCAACAGCAGACAGAACTATCACACTTCCAGATGCTACTGGTACAGTGGTGTTGAAAGATACTACTGATACACTTACAAACAAAACTTTAACAGCACCAGTTGTTAACAGTATTACTAAAAATGGTACAAACGGCACTGGTGATATTGGTCAAAGTGATAACAAGTTTGGTACTATCTACGGTCTTGCTAGTTCAGCACAATACGCTGACTTGGCTGAGAAATATGAAGCAGATGCTGAAGTAGAGCCAGGCACAGTTGTACACTTTGGTGGTGAGAAAGAAGTGTCAATGTGTGACGTAGATCATTGTCAAGCAGTAGCAGGCGTTGTTTCAACAGCACCAGCATTTAGAATGAATGATGATTTAGAAGCAGAACACGTAGCAATGGTAGCATTACAAGGTCGTGTACCATGTAAAGTTACAGGCCCAGTACACAAAGGCGACATGATGGTATCAGCAGGTAATGGTATGGCTCGTGCAGAGGCAAATCCAAAAGTTGGTAGTGTTATTGGTAAAGCACTTGAAAATTGGGAAGGTGGCGAAGGTGTTATTGAAGTAGTGGTTGGTAAACACTAATTCTACACCATAGAGATTAAAATAGGCTCTACGGAGCCTATTTTTTTGACTCAATTTTTATAGCATAAATACTATCATGCTAAAATTAACTTCTGATCAAAAAGTAAAAATCCTACAAACAGTGGCCTATCTAACCGCATTAGGTACATTAATATTCTTTTGGGATTTAACATTATTTTTAACTGCTTTGGGACTAGGATGGGTATTTTGGCTTATTGGGATTAATGCCGGATTACACAAATATTCAAGTCATAGAGCATTTGAACCTAAAAATAAACTTTATAAACTTTTAATTTTGTTTATTAGTAGTTTATGTAGTCTTGGGTCAAATGTAGCCTGGGCCTGTACTCATAGAAAACATCATCAGTATACAGATCAGGAAGGTGATCCACATTCACCTAATCTTGATGGCGGAGGATTTTGGCGCAGTTTGAAATTGTGGTTTTATTATTTCCCTACATATCATATTAATCCAAGAACTGTTAAAGACCTCACAGTTGACAAAGAACATAAATGGTTTCACAATAATTATTATAAAGTGATTATTGCTTATGTTTTAATTTTAGCGTTAATTAATCCTGTATTAGTTGGATATCTTTGGGCATTGCCAGCAGTGTATGTATTCACCGGAATTAGTTATATCACAGTTCTAGCACACAATACCAAACTTGGTAAACTCATTGGTCGTAGAAGATATAAAACTAGTGAATTAACTTTTGATTCAAAACTTATGAGTTTATTACTACCAGGCGAAGGGAACCACAATACTCATCACGCATTACCTGGTGCGGCAAAAAATGCGTTAAACAAAGGTGATTGGGATTTAGGATTTTGGTTTATTCGTTTAGTTGGTCGTGTTCCTAATCAACCTAAATTAGAACAACACTTTTACGTTTAGTCTGGAATTTTTCCAAGTAATTTAATTATTTTTGCTGACAGATCAATATCACCTGGCACTTTTTCGTAGGTATAACTTCCTGGAAACGCATGATGTGTATTATGATATCCTTCGCCAGCAAGTACCCAGCCAATAAATCTATTATTCCAACTTAAATCATTGGTATCAAACGGAGTTTCGCCATTCTTTTGCAAACTAGGTAAATGTGCAATTACTGTAACATATCCCATACCTAATAACACATAAGTCACAGGCATAGCATAAAAGTATCCAAATAAAATTGGATCTATTAACAATAAAATAATAGGATAAGGTAAAAGTATTTTCCAATAATGATTACTGAAAAATTGTTGATCTTTATCGCGTATTAAATCTCTAATAATTAACGGATTAATTTTCCAAGTTGGAAACCAATAAAAAAATAACTTAATACGATGCCATAGTCCTCCATCTAGGTTATATGGATCGTCAGGAGTATCACTAAATTTATGATGTGTTCTATGGCCAGCGGCAAATTCTAAACTAGTTCCCATGGTAATAACAGTACCAGTCCATAATAAAAAGTACTTAATTAATTTATTTTTTGGCTCAAATGTTCTATGACTTGCGTATTTGTGTAAAGTTATTGCTAGTCCAAAACAATAAAATAACCAACTAACTGCTAGGCCTACTAATAGTAATAATAGATCAAAATTTAAAGTAACTGTTAAAACAGTTACAACCAAACAAATTGATTGGACCAGTTTTACCTTATCGTAATTTGAAAAATTTTTAAGCATGAGTAAAGTTTGATAATTAATTATATACTAACATATTTATTGTCTATGCACTTCTCAAAAAATAACACAGATCAAAGTCCTTTAATACTGATAGGTAGTCGACAACTATTAGACTTCTATAAAGATACATGTGAAATATTAGGCATTCAAATATTAGGTATTCTTGATCAATATTATTTTGGTAATACAGAATCTATAGATAATATTCCTATTATAGGTAGTGAATTAGATTTAATTGATTCACCAAACAAATATGGTAATGCAAAATTTATGATTGCTAATACTTGGGACGGAAATACTAGATTTGAAAATATTGAGCATGATGGATATAATCTAAGACTCCAAAGACTTGATTTTGTAAAGAAATTGAATTTACCTTGCCACACTTTAATAGACCCACGATCTATTATAGCAAAAGACAATAATATTGGGCAAGGTGTATTCATTGGCCCAATGTGTAATATTAGAGCAAGAAACACCATCGGTGAACATACATTCTTACACGATAACGTTATTATGGCTCACGATATAAAAATTGGTAGTAACAGCATATTAGGAGTTAATGCTGTTATAATGGGAAATATACACATCGGTGATAACGTCTATGTTGGCACTGGATCCTTAGTTGTTAATGGTAAAAGTACAAAACAGTCTCATATTACTATTGGTGATAATTGTAAAATCCATGCAGGTGCTTTAGTTCAAAAAGACATGGCCGAAGGTACAACAGCAACATTTACTGGAAAATATCTGCGACGTCCTGACTCAATTTAATCGTTGGTAATTGCATAAATACTATAAATTTAAGAGATATAGTATTCAATGGCATTAACTAGACCTACCCTTAATCAAATTAACACAACAATAACGGCTCTTAACGATCCGTTAACCGTTATTAATAAGAGTGCAACCACAGCCAATCAAGATGTTGGATTTGTGTTTAACCGCGATGGTGGTTCAACTGCCAATGTGGCTGTCATCTGGGACGAAACCAACGATCAATTTGCTCTAGTAACAACATCATCTAGTGGTGCTACTAATGCCAACGTTACTATCAGTGATTATGCTGATGTAAGAGTAGGCAGTGCTTTTGTAGATGATGTCTTAAGAATCGCTCAAAATGCGTCAGGTCTACGTATGACCAACGTAGGTGCTTTTGACAATGACGGTTCTGACAACTTTAGAATATTTGCTACAAACGATTTAATATTAGCCGCTAATGGTGAGTCAGGTACAGCAATTACTATTGACGCAACAAATCAAGATGTAGCAGTTTCAAATGATCTAACTGTATCAGGTGAATTAACAGTTGACACGAACACACTCCATGTTAGTCCTACAAATAATAGAGTAGGTATAGGAACAGCAAGTCCTGCTTATCAAGTAGAGATTGAAAACACAGGCAGTAATGCGTTACTTGTCTTGGATAGAACGGATGGTGCTTCTACTTTCATTGAAGGTGGTGCCACTGATTCGGTGCTTGGTTCTGTTGGCGCCAATGATGTAAAAATAGCCTACAATAGTGTTCCAGTGGTCACATTTGGAGCAGGTGGTGCTATTACAACATCAGGTAATGTCACAGCAGGTAACCTACGTGCTGATAACTTAACCACACAAAACGCTTTTGCGATTGTGGGCAGTGACAATAATTTAATACAAGACACGACACTGTCGGTGGACCCTGCTAGTAACTTCCTTGGTATCAATCAAACATCACCAGAAGTTACCCTACATATGACAGGCGAAGGTGCTCAAACAGCACAGATTCGTATGGAGCAGTACAATGATAGTGCTGACGCTCCAGATGTAAGAACAAGAAGATACAGAGGCACGGTTGCCTCGCCAAGTGCTGTGCAGGCAGGTGATTATCTATTTAGAAGTAACCACGAATACTGGAATGGCACATCACTACTTATAGGTGGTGCGTTTGCTTTTGATAATACAAATAATGCTAATAGAACACAGTTTTCGGTTGCTGTTGATATTGATGGAACAGGCGCAAATCCTCAAGGCAATAACGGACAGTTTAAGATCGATGGTAATGACAGTGGTGCGATCACATTTAACAATGCCTATAAGTTTCCAACAGCAGATGGATCAGCAAACAACATTTTAGCCACAGATGGATCAGGTGCTTTAACTTTCACAGGTGATCCAACTTTTACCACAGTTACAACAACTGGTGATATGACAATTGGCGGTAATGTTGTACCAAGTGCTAACGTTACATACAATCTAGGTTCACCAACTATGTGGTGGAATGATCTGTACCTAAGTGGTGGCACTATCTTCTTAGGTGGATTAGAAATTAAAGACGAAGCCGGTGAGATTAAGTTTAAGAAAAGAGGCGAAAATAAAAACGTTAAAATTGCTGGTGTAACAGAATCTGTTACAGGTGTAGGGCAAGGAAACAGTAATCTAAGTGTACACACAGATGGTATTATTAGAGCCAACGTTGATCAAACTAATATTTTTAGTATTACTTCAGATGGGGTTATTCCTGCTGTTAATTCAAACGGTGTAACTGGCTTTAGTCTAGGTTCAGCCTCGTACGCTTGGAAAGATATCTACGTGTCAGCAGGTTCATTGTATGTTAATGGACAAAAAGTTCTACAAGAAGATTCAGGTACAATCGTTGTCAGTGCCGACGAAGATCAAAATATTAATATTACAACAACTGGTACAGGTGACGTTGAACTTAATCCAGGCGGATCAATACAACTCAAAGGTAATGTAGTACTAACAGCAGGTAAAACAATATCACAAGCAGGTGGTGCGGCCGCTGAATTCAGTGCTGGTGTGAAGGCAGACTCAGTAACATCAAGAACAGCAGATACAAACCTAACACTGTCGGGTAACGGCACAGGTGTTGTTAATGTCAATGATAGTCTAACAGTGGCTAACGATGTCACAGTCACTGGCAACCTTACAGTCAACGGTGCTACTACAACAGTTAGTTCAACAAACACCGTAATAGAAGATGCTTTATTGTTATTAGCAGACGGACAGTCTGGATCACCAACTAAAGACGCAGGTTTTGTAGTTGAACGTGGTTCATCTACTAATGTTGCTTGGTTATGGGATGAATCAGCAGACGAGTTTGTTGCTATAACTACATCTGACGATGCTACCACAGTGGGTGATGTTGGAATTACTACGTATGCTAATGTACACGCTAGTTATTTCTTAGGTGATGGTAGTCAACTAACAGGCCTACCAGAAACTTATGGTAATACAGAAGTTCTAGCATACTTAACAGATAATAGTTATGCCACACAGACCTATGTTAATACTGCTAACACTAACATGGGTGGTTATGTTGACAACGCAGTATCAACAGCCAATGTCAACTTAAAAGGTTATACAGACGGACAACTTGCTAGTTATGCTACAACATCAGCACTAACCACAGCAAACACAAATGTAGTTGGTTATGTTGATGGTGAAGTAACTACATTAAACTCAACTATCACAACAGCAAACACAAACGTAGTTGGATATGTTGATAACGCAGTAAGCACAGCGAATGTTAACTTGAAAGGATATGCAGATGCTACTTTCTTAACATCATTCACTGAAACAAATGATTTAACTTCAGCAGTTACCTGGGCAAATATTCCTGATGCTAATGTTCCTGAATCTGCTGTAACACAACATCAAGCGGCACTTTCAATAACAGAAAGTCAGATCAGTGATCTAGGTACTTATGCAACTACATCAGCACTTACAACAGCAAACACAAACGTAGTTGGATACGTTGATGGAGAAATTACAACTGTAAACTCAACCATTACAACTGCTAATACCAACGTAGTTGGTTATGTTGACAATGCTGTATCAACTGCTAATGTTAACTTGAAAGGCTACGTTGATGCAGGTAATACCAATGTAGTAGGTTATGTTGATTCAGCAGTAACCACAGCAAATACTAACTTAAAAGGATACACTGATGGACAGTTAGCCAGTTATGCTACAACATCAGCACTGACCACTGCTAATACAAACATGCAGGGTTATGTGGACAATGAAATTTCAAGTTTAGTAGATTCAGCACCAGGCACACTAGATACTCTAAATGAGATAGCGGCCGCTTTAGGTGATGATCCTAACTTAGCAACAACACTGACAAACACAATCACCACAGCCAATACAAACATGCAGGGTTATGTGGATGGAGAAATTACCACAGTTAATTCTACAATCACAACTGCAAATACAAATGTAGTCGGCTACGTAGATAACGCAGTATCAACTGCTAACGTTAACTTAAAAGGTTACGTTGATGCTGGTAACACCAATGTAGTAGGATATGTAGATAATGCTGTTACAACTGCTAACACAAATCTTAAAGGCTATGCAGATGCTACCTTTGCACAACAAACACTGACAGCAGATTTAGATGGTGCAGACACTTATGGTATTATTAATCTAGTAGATCCAACCAGTGCTCAAGACGCTGTTACCCTAGCATACTTAGAATCAGCATTGTCCAGTGACGTTACAAATATTATCAGTGATGATACCAGTGTTACAGTAACAGACGATGGAGTTGATCCTGGATATATTGAATTAGCAGTAGACGGAACAACACGTGCTAACATTACATCAGCGGGATTAACTGTTACAGGTAATGTCAGTGCTTCTTATGTATTAGGTGATGGTAGCCAACTAACAAATTTACCTGATGCTGGTAACGCATTTACTACTATTGCAGTCAGTGGACAAAGTGATATTGTAGCAGATTCATCAAGTGATACATTAACTCTTATAGCAGGCGATGGTGTTGTTATTACAACCAATGCTGGATCTGATGCTTTAACCATTGCCACATCAGGATCAGGGGACAGTGTATTCCTAAACGATTCTGACTTGGGTGATTTTACCACTGCTAGTGCAAGTGAAGACCTAGGCTTAGTTACAACTTCTGCAACAACATCAGTTGATCTAGGAGAACTAGTAACATCAGGACTATTATATCCTGGACAGTTGGTATTACCAAAATATGCTACTGCTAGTTTACCAAACTCCTCAGTATCAGGACAGTTGGCCTACGACACTGATGAGAACGCTGTTAAGTTCACAGATGGAACACAATGGACAGGATATGCTGGTCTAGCAAGTCCTAATTTTACAGGAACAGCAACATTTGATACCAATGTATTGTATGTTGATGGGACAAATAATCGTGTTGGTATTAACAACAACGCAACTGACATTACAGGAACATCGTTAGACCAACTAATTGTAGGTTCAGGTTCTGGAAATAATGGTGTAGTCATTGATGGCGGTGCAAGTGGTCAAAGTAGATATGGATTCAGTGAAGCAGGCACAATCAAAGGTGGTATTCAATATGATGGCGCTAACAACCAAATTGAATTTATGGTTGAAGGAATTGCCACAGAAGTTGCGAGTATTGACAGTGACGGAGGTTTCATACAAACAAAAACTGATGCTGTTAACGCACAAACTGAAGGTGATTACTCTACCAAACGTTATGTTCTACACGGTGTAACTACAGATGATACAGAAACAGAAATATTTGTAGGTGGAGTTGCCTCAACTAGAATTCCAGTACCTACAGACACAACGGTAACAGCAGATGCAGTGTTCACAGCACGTAGAACAGACGCCACAGGGCACTCAGCAGGCTTCCACCTATATGCGGTAGCGGACAACTTTTCAGGAACAACAGCAGATGTTGGTAATGTGTATGAAGTTACCATTGCAGATGATTCAGGTAACCTAGCAGTTGACCTACAAGCAGACGACACTACAGATACAATTAAAGTTTTAGTGCAAGGTGAAGCCAGTAAAACTATACGTTGGATGTGTGTGGTAACCACAGTAGAGGTATCACAATAATGGAAACCATAGAGATTGTTGATCCAGGTAATGCAAGACACGGCACTATTGTGTTGGATGAAGCAGTATACAAATTAGAAAAATACCAAGACAGTGCTTTGGTAGAGACTGTGAACTGTGCAGATCTATCAGATGCACAAACAAAAGCAACGGAGTGGACAGATGGCGTTTAGATCACGATCATTTAGAATTGACAACAGACTGGGCAAATACTTTATCAACGGTGTTGACCAAGCCGCTGAAGTGTCAACAATTGACTCAACAGTATCAACAATTGAATCAACAGTTGATAGTTTAAGTGATAAAGCAAGAGGATGCTTTACAACAAACACTGGACAGACAACACTAACTACAAGTTATGCGATTATGAACATTGGCACAGAAAACTATGCCACGTCAGGTGATTTTACACTATCAAGTTCAAGAGTGACTGTGAACAAGACTGGGACGTTCTTGATAACATACAATTTGACCACAGACTGCACTGGTGGCACAGCAAGGACAGAAAGTGAGGCCTATCTTTACCAGAATGCTTCAGCGGTCCAGGGAACATATGGTGGTATGTATAATCGAACCTCTGGTAGAGGATTAGCACACTGCGGAGCATCGATGATCATTGATGTCACTAGTGGAGACATATTCGATGTCCGTGCCCGGAAGGTTGGAACAGACACGGTAATCCAGGCACAGAACGGCATACAATTAACATTCGTTGAACTATAATATTTGTATAAATATAAAAAATAGGAAATAAAAGATGGCAACAGAAATTCAATATAGACGAGGTAGTGGTACGCAGAATGATGCGTTTACTGGTGCTCTTGGCGAAATTACAGTAGATACTACGCAGAAAACACTTAGAGTGCATGATGGTAGTACGGCTGGTGGTATGGCTCTTGTAAGTTCAACTTACACTGGAGACGTAACTATTACCGGTAGTATCACTGCTAGTAGTTTTGTAGGTGTTGATTCAACAGCCATTGCTGATGGTACATCAAACGTTCAAGTATATTCAAGTGGTAATATTGCTGTTTCAGTTGCAGGCGAAGGAAATGTAGCAGTGTTTGCAGATAATGGTCTACATCTAGGAGCAGGCAATTATCTATATGGTCAATCAACATCGGCACAGTATGCTGACTTGGCAGAAGTCTATGCTACTGATCAAGAATACGAAGCAGGTACTGTGGTAGTATTTGGTGGTGAAAAAGAAGTAACAGAAAGTCGTGCACCACATGATCGTAAGGTAGCAGGCGTCATTTCAACTGCACCAGCACACAAAATGAATGCTGATGCTGAAGGTCAAGCCATTGCACTAACAGGTCGTGTTCCAACAAAGGTTAAAGGTCCAATTGACAGAGGTGATCTTGTGGTAACCAGTAATTTAGTTGGCGTAGGTCAAAAACTAAATGATGCTCAATATCTACCAGGCATGGTTTTAGGTAAAGCCTTAGAATCAATTGAAGACGATCAAGTTCACACAATCGAAGTAGTAGTTGGTCGCTTATAAAAAGGTTGACAATCTAACCAAAAGATCATATAATATCCTTATAACCTAACGAATTAAGGACAATATGAAACAACCTTGGGAAATAATCAAAGAATTAGAAGCAGACAATTCACGTCTTGCTAAAGAAGCCATTATTGTTAATGAAGCAGAAATTGATAATGAACCATTCTTTAATGGTATTAAATTGGCTCTTGATCCATTGATCACATTTGGTGTTAAAAAAGTTCCCGAAAAGAAAGACGACCATGGTGATGGTCTTAAATTAGAAACATTTGCCAAAGTTGCAGAAGCATTAGCCAATAGACAGTTAACAGGTAACTTGGCTAATACATCAGTCGTTGATCTTATGAACAAAGCCACACAAGATCAATGGAATCATTGGTATAGACGCATCCTTATTAAAGATCTACGCTGTGGAGTATCAGAAAAAACAATCAATACAGCAGTTAAAAAAGCCAATAAACTTCAATATGAAGTTCCTGTGTTCACCTGTCAACTAGCACATGATTCTGCTAACCATGAAAAGAAAGTTGTAGGACAAAAACTAGTTGAAGTTAAACTAGATGGTGTTAGAGTAATCACAGTGGTACATCCAAATGGCAAAGTTGATCAGTACAGTCGCAATGGCAAAGAACTAGTTAACTTTGAAGCAATTAAACATCAAATCAGTAAACACGCATTTACATTTGGGCAACCTGTGGTATTAGATGGTGAGGTTATGTCAAGTTCATTCCAAGATCTTATGAAACAGGTACACCGTAAAGAAAATGTTACAGCAGATGATGCTGTATTACACTTGTTTGATATTCTAACACTAAATGAATTCCTACGTGGGCAAGGTCAGCATAGACAGATTGACCGCAGTGTTAGTTTAGATGCTTGGTATAATGAATTTAAAGATCATTTGCCTAATGTTAGTGTAGTAGGTCGTGAACTAATTGATTTAGACACAGATCAAGGACAGACTCAGTTTAAAGAACTTAATCAACGTGCAATAGATGGTGGTTATGAAGGTATTATGATCAAAGATCCAGAAGCCAAATATGAATGTAAAAGAACCACAAGTTGGT
>Ga0255780_10002214_pt1 | contig 17686 bp, 14 predicted proteins | sample 071ome_32_FD_179978 | JGI IMG/M metagenome (GOLD analysis project Ga0255780, IMG submission 179978) | Coastal salt marsh microbial communities from the Groves Creek Marsh, Skidaway Island, Georgia - 071405AT metaG (version 2) | ecosystem: Environmental > Aquatic > Marine > Intertidal zone >... | reverse complement strand
GATGGCGTGTTGTTTTTGTCCATAGTCCCGGAGACCTATAACTACGCGCTGTCTGCCGCCTTGGCGACCAACTTACCCATTTTTGCTCTGGATGCCGGCGCCATTGGTGAGCGTCTAAAAGGTGTTGATAGTGCCACTGTGCTGCCTCTTGATGCGTCGAATCAGATGATTCTTGATGCGCTTGAGCAATCGGTAAGTTGTTACAAGGTTGGCACTGAATTGCCTTTGCGAACGACTCAATGGGCGTCTCCGGCGGACTACATTATGGCGCTCAATTCACCGCTGGGTGATGCCGAGACTTCTGAGTTTGAGCCCGAGCCCGCTGCTCAGTGGGACTGGGTGGTTGCCTTGAAAAAATCTTCTCCCCCACTGCGACCAAAAGAGAGGAGTATTTCGGAGCTTTTGGAGCAATCGCTGGATTGTGGGTTGGTTGAAGCGACGGCGCAATTACGAGCGCAGGCGCTCCAGAACGAGCGGCAATTGGGCGAACGAAATGCTCACGTCGACGCCGCTGAGAGAGATATTAACGATCTCAAGAAGACCATAGAGGACTTGCAGGTCGCGTCTGAGCGTGAAGTTAACGATCTCAAGAAGACCATAGAGGACTTGCAGGTCGCGTCTGAGCGTGAAGTTAACGATCTCAAGAAGACCATAGAGGACTTGCAGGTCGCGTCTGAGCGTGAAGTTAACGGCCTCAAGAAAACTATTGACGCGCTGAAAGTGGCGCAAGCTTCGGAAATTCATCATCTGGAAGGTGTGATTGCGGAAATTACCGAGCTAGCGCAGTCTCGAGATGCCTTGCTAATGGCCTTGGGGGAAAAGCATTCAGCCCTGCAGGAATTGTATGCACAGCGATCAGAACATCTGGCTGAGCGAGAGCGCTTGATTACTACACTGGCAGATCGGGTGAGAGAGTTCGAGACCAGTACTTTCTGGAGAATGACTGCGCCGGCCAGAGCATTGGTTATCTCATCACGGCGCATATTCGCGAGATTGAAAAGGCGCTACGACTTGGCCAAGCGACTGCCGGTATTTATCCGTTATCACTACGGACTTGGGGGCTGGCGCGCAGTAGTTCAAGCCGCTGATCGGCGTCTACGGTGGCGACGAAAATCGCACGCGTCTGCACTCGTGACAGGACCGGCAGCTCTCGGGCCCCAGGCTTCTCTGGATAGTCCAATTCATTTTTCTTCTCACTCCGAACCCATTGTGTCGATCGTGGTTCCGACTTATGGAGAACATGACGTCACCAGAAGGTGCCTCGCCAGCCTAGCGGCTGACACTGAGGGTACGGCTAGCGAAGTGATTGTTATTGACGACGCTTTTGTGGAGCCGTTTGACGCCGACTCGATGCAGATCGCGGGGCTCAAACTCATTCGTAATGAAACCAATTTGGGTTTTCTGCGTTCGTGTAATCGTGCCGTGGCTGTTGCCAGTGGAGACTTTGTGCTGTTGTTGAACAACGACACGGTTGTGCATTCAGGCGCGATAACTTCCCTACTCGCGACCTTTGAACAGTTCGACAACGTGGGTGCCGTATGCGCGCAATTGCGCTTCGAAGATGGCTCGCTTCAAGAGGCAGGCGGCATCGTATGGCGCGACGGCTCTGCCTGGAACTGGGGTCGCGGGGAGGATCCGGCTGACCCGCGGTTTTGCTACCCCCGCGACGTGGACTATGGTTCAGCTGCGGCCCTCATGGTCCGTCGATCGCTGTGGCAGGACATTGGTGGTTTCGACGAACGATTTGCGCCGGCTTACTACGAAGATACTGATTTTTGCTTTGCGGTCCGCCGAGCTGGACAGCGGGTGGTGTATCAGCCGCAAGCGGTGATCACGCATTTCGAAGGTGTGTCACATGGTACCGACACCGGTGCGGGTATGAAGGCCTACCAGGTGACGAATCAGGGGCGTTTCGCTGAAAAGTGGAGCGGCGCATTAGCCGACCACCGCGCTAACGGCGTTGAGCCGATGCTGGAGCGAGACCGCAACGCTGTCGCGCGCGTGCTCTGGGTTGAAGCTTGCCTGCTCACACCCGACCAAGACTCAGGATCTCTTCGAACTATTCGTCTGCTACGCATTCTTGTGCGCATGGGGTGCAAGGTCACTTTCGTTGCGGACAATCTCGACGGCGCTGAACCCTACCGCAGTCAATTATTAAGCGAGGGGATTGAAGTTATTCATGCGCCTTATTTTTCCAATGTCGAGGCTTTTTTGCGCCGACATGGATCGGAATTCGATGTGGTGACGCTCTGCAGGCACTACATCGCGATACAACACATCGGTACGGTTCGGGAGGTTAATCCGCGAGCCAAGATTTGGTTTGACACCATCGATCTTCACTATTTGCGACTGCGTCGACAGTTTGAGCTTGATGGCAAAAAAAGCACAAATAAGCAGGCTGAGCTGGCTTATCACGAGGAGATGGCGGTGATAAAGCAAGCCGACATCACGGTGGTAGTCAGTGAGGTAGAGGTCGACGAATTGTCGCGCGAGGCACCGGTAGCGAACGTGATCGTTGTTAGCAACATTCATGAGATTCGTGAGACTGAGATCAAACGGGTTGATAGGCGGGGCGTTATGTTTGTGGGCGGATTCCAGCATCCTCCAAATGTAGATGCCGTCGAATACTACGTAGAGCAAATATGGCCGGTGTTTCGCAAGTTATGCCCCGATGTCCCCACGTATGTCATCGGTAGCCGGATGCCCGATCGGCTGCGCCAGATGGGGGTGGAGCATGGCTTGGAGATGCTTGGCTTTGTCGAAGACCTGACGCCGTACTACGATACCTGTGCGCTTTCCATAGCACCTCTTCGTTACGGGGCAGGGGTAAAAGGCAAAGTCAATCAAGCACTGAGTTTTGGGCTACCGGTAGTGGGTACCCCCGTTGCCCTCGAGGGAATGGGCTTGGTTCATCGGGAGCACGTTTTGATAGAAAGTGAGCCAGAATCATTCGCGGCAGCTATGGCGGAGGTGTACTCGGATGACAGCCTGTGGTGCCAGCTATCTCGCAATGGACGATTGTCTTTAGAAGGTCGGTTTACGCCAAAGGTCGCACAAGACGCCCTGAAGTCTGCCCTTGCAGAGTTCTTTTAAATATAAAAATCAGTGGTTTTTCACGGCAAGCTGCCGGCGCCTGCAAACCGCCTCAAATAAGGCCATGTCCTGGTGATTAAACCAGTGTAATTGGTCCCACGTGGTCGCGCTGATCTGCGAACGCATATTGTCCAGCTGTTGCTCCAGCGATAGACCGAAATCAGGTGCTCCAACGTTCTCGCTAACCCGCTGCCGGTAACGCAACTGAATGTCTACCGCGGCCAAAGTGGGAATGAAGGAGGCGACGTCCGCGTCGAAATATTCAGTACGCCCAACGCAAGGCACCTCCGATAAATTTTTTAAAGCGGTATCGAGGTCATATAAGGGACGGCCATCGGTATTTACTCCCCTCGGTGGGCTATTCGCATCTCTGCACAGTAAGTTGGTTTGTAGGTTACAGATTTGGAGTTGGTTGGGGTGGCCGGCAACCAGTTTGTCAAACCATGCCTCAAAGCCTTGCAGGGGCGAGTGCGATCGAGTCAGGTCTTGGCGGTGCTCATGCAAAAATACGGAACGAATTCGAAGGATGGGGTGCCTAATAAACACGACTGGCAGGGCAAGAAACTGGTCGGACACGGGCGCTGGCAGGGAGATCTGATGGGAGGAGAGGGAGGCCAGAGTCGGATTGGACTCGATCACCTTTATGAGGTCTTTCTGGCTAATGCATGACGATGCGGTGGGGCCATCGAACGAGAGATGATGTTGACCAAAGTTATTGATCAGAACCTGCTCAAAGCTAGTGCCAGCAGTCTTGAAGATATGGTAGTGACAAATAATGGTTCTGGTCGTCATTGCCGTATTATGGACGCACTGCCTTTGTGGCGAAAAGTTACTCCCTTATCTTATCAGGCGCTGGCATTGGGGTAATAAAAGTGGGTGACGCTGGTTCTTCGGGCGCTTCCCAGCGTGCTCTAAGTACTATTGCTCCTGCTAAGACGCCCTTTGCGGCGACCTAAAACCTCCCAAAGCATTCCCGTTGCTCGAATGTGAAAACTTCGCCGATGAGAAACCACGAGCGGTGTTACAGTGATGTATCACGCGAGCGGCTAGGAATAAGCTTCGTTTCCGGTCCGTCATCGGACGTATCAGTGACAGGTTTATTGTAATAGGCGTATTGAGGAGCCACATTTTGGAAGCGGCAGAATCGACAAGACCCGACGCCACGCTACCCGGCTTTGGGGAGCGGCTGGTCTCTGCAGGATTGCTGAGCGATCGTGACCTCGAGCGCGCACGAGTCGCAAAGCGAGAAATGGGCTGCATGCTCGGGGAGGCGCTGGTGCGCTTGGGCTTGGTGGCGGAGTCAAACGTCGCCAAATTTCTGGGCGAAGACCTCGGCGTTGTGGTCGCAGACAAGGGTGATTATCCCGAGGAACCTGCGTTGCTTGACTCGGTGCCCGAACATTTCCTACTCAACAATAATGTCGTACCGCTCTCGCAGACTGATGATCGCCTGGTGTTGGCGGCACTGAGACCCCAGGATGATTTCATCAGGAAGGCGCTCCGTCTGGCCACAGGAAAAGACATCGAGCTGTGCCTTGGCCTGGCGCCAGACATCGAGACGGCCCTCGAGCGATATTGCCAGACTGAAGAGGAGGATGCGCTCGACACCTTTGGCGCCTTCGACGTTAACGACGACGAGTTTGTAGAACATCTCAAGGATCTCGCCAGTGAGGCGCCCGTTATTCAACGCGTGAATCAGATCATTCAGCGCTCTCTGGACATTGAAGCATCCGACGTGCACCTCGAGCACTTTGATGACGGTCTGCGGCTACGCTACCGCATCGATGGCGTGCTTCAGGAAGCCAGTCAGATCACCGATAGCAACTTGTCGGCGGCTATCGTGTCGCGAATCAAGTTGCTGGCCAATTTGAATATCGCCGAGCGACGGTTGCCGCAGGACGGGCGCATTATGATGCGGGTGAAGGGGCACGAGCTCGATCTCCGTGTGTCCACGCTGCCTACTGTTCACGGTGAGGGCATTGTGATGCGGGTGCTGGATCGCGAAAGTATTCGTCTGGATCTTGCTGACATGGGTTTCAGTGAAGATACCTTTGCGTCCTACAAAGAATTACTGAAGCGGCCCCACGGCGTATTGCTACTCACAGGCCCCACCGGCTCGGGAAAGACCACCACGCTGTATGCCTCGCTGTCGAATATGGATTCAGACACCATGAAGGTCATCACGGTGGAGGATCCCGTCGAATACCAGTTACACGGGATAAACCAGATTCCTGTGCACAGTCAGATCGGCCTGACCTTTGCGCGGGCTTTGCGGTCTATTCTCAGACAAGATCCCGACATCATTATGATCGGCGAAATGCGCGATACGGAGACAGCTCAGATCGCTGTGCAATCAGCCCTCACGGGCCATCTGGTTCTCTCCACCCTCCATACAAATACCGCGCCCGGTGCGATTACCCGCCTCGAGGATATGGGGGTGGAGCGTTTCTTGATCACCGCGGCTGTGAATGGCGCGTTAGCGCAGCGACTGGTGCGCAAGCTGTGTTCCGATTGCAAGAGGGCGGTGGATTTGCCGCCCGACGTTTTGAAGAAAACGGGTCTCGAGCCTTTCATGGCATCGGGGAGTCAGACCATTTTTGAGGCTGCAGGATGTGAGACCTGCAAACACACCGGTTATCGCGGCAGAATGGCCATCCATGAACTCTTCATATTGGACGCCACAATCCAGCGCGCGGTGCTGAACGGTGCAGATGCGCACCAGCTCAGAGAGCACGCCCGTGCTCGCGGCATGCGCACGTTATATGAGGATGGATTGCGCAAGGTGGCGATGGGTTTAAGCTCACTAGACGAAGTACTCCGCGTGACCCAAGACCAAAATGAAGAGGCGGGCGATGATCTGGATGCCGCCTAGCGTTCGAACCCGAGTGGCTGGTTAATCCATGCCCGCTTTTCGCTATAGGGCAGTTGGTCAGACGGGCAGCATCGATTCCGGTGTGTTGACTGCACGGGATCTGGCGAGTGCGCAGCGTCAGCTCCGCGCGCAACGATTGACTCCGCTGTCTGTCTCACCCACCGCTGAGGTGGTGCAACCACGGGCGAGCGGCGGCAAAGAGCCACTGTCGCTTCCCGACGCGGAAACCGCGCGCGCTCTGTTGGGTAAAATATCCAGTGGCACCCGGGTAAAAAAAGGTAAGAAGCGCTTTGATCGGGAGGACGTGCTTCGCTTCACCGCCGAGATGGCAGTGTTGCTCAATGCCGGGCTACCCCTCGACCGCGCGATGAAAGTGCAGATTGATTCTGCTGCCGACGGCGCGCAAAAAACGCTGCTCGAAGAGCTCCTTGAATCCCTCAAGGGCGGAAAGGCGCTAAGTGCCGGATTGGAAAAGCGCCCGGACGCGTTTAATCACTTTTACGTCAATATGGTGCGCTCGGGTGAGGCCAGTGGCCATCTGTCGGATGTATTGCGCGAGTTGTCAGCGTATCTCGAGCGAGCCAAGGCGGTCCGGGCTTCCGTGATCTCTGCCCTGATCTACCCGGCCATTCTCGCTGTCGTGGCGGTGGTGTCCGTTTTTGTCATGCTGGGGTTTGTGGTGCCCGAATTTGAAGCGTTGTTTGAAGACATGGGGGAGTCCTTGCCGCTGTTAACGCAGGCCATAGTGGGCTTGGGTGATGTGGTCTCTGCGTGGGGCTGGTTGCTGGTTTCGTTCTTGTTGGCGACCGTGTGGTGGGCGCGGCGTTGGTCTGCCACCGCCAAGGGTCGTGAATGGATCGATCTCAAAAGCCTTACGCTGCCGTTGGTCGGCTCTATTACCCTGAAATATGAGGTGGCCCGGTTCGCACGCACCATGGGTACGCTCCTGCACAACGGGGTGGCGATGTTACGCGCGACGGATATTGCAGTGGGCACGGTGGGTAATAGCCTTATCAGGGCGTCGCTGGCGGAATTGCCGCAAACTATCAAGCGCGGAGGGCGCCTGTCGCAAGCACTGGACGCTCGCGTATTTTCGCCGGCTGCTCTGCAAATGGTGCGTGTAGGTGAAGAGTCAGGCAGCCTCGACACCATGCTGCTGGAGCTAGCGCAGGTTTACGAATCGGAAGTTGAAGATGAGGTGAAGCGCGCCCTGACGTTGCTCGAACCCGCGCTGATTCTGGGGATGGGCGGTATTATTGCCATCATCATCATGGGTATCTTGATGGGTATCCTGTCCGTCAATACGCTGGTGGTGTAACACCGCCACCCCATTCATGAAAAGGCTAAACACTATGGTGCTATTTCAAAGGTCGACACGGTCGCAGCGATCAGAGCGCCGGATAACAAAACTTCGCGGCTTTACGCTGGTGGAATTACTGGTCGTGCTGGCCATCCTCGGTATGCTGGCGGCGTTGGTCGGTCCGCAGGTGCTCAATCAGCTGGGCGGCGCTAAATCCAAGTCTGCCCAAATACAAATCAGGGATCTCGAGCAGGCACTCGAGCTGTATAAACTCGACGTGGGCCGGTTTCCCAATAATGGCGAGGGTCTCGAGGCACTGGTCCGCTCACCCAGTAATGCGCGTGGCTGGAATGGGCCGTATCTGCGGAAAGATGAAATCCCCCTGGACCCCTGGGGGAATGAGTACCAGTACCAATTTCCTGCCGATACCGCAGCGGGATACGAATTGATCTCCTACGGCTCAGATGGGAGGGCTGGTGGCACTGGCGAGGCGGCGGACGTCAGTAGCTGAGGCTATGCCAGTGTCTATGCCGGTGCGAGGTTTCACGCTGTTGGAGCTGATGGTGGTGTTGGTCATCGTCTCCTTACTGGCAGTGGTCATCGGCGGGTCGGCCGGGACATTTTTTTCGACCATGGAGTATCGGGATGCCGTCAGGGAGCTGTCTTCAGCGGCCAAAAAGGCAAGGCTGCAATCTCGATCTCAGGGTAAGCCTATTGATTTGGTTGTCGACCCTACCCTCAATCGCTTTGCGCTGACTGACCAGCCCGAACGCCTCGTTGCCAGTGACTACCAGATGCTGGCACAGGACTTAAGCATTGGACTGGTTTTTGCCGCCGAGATCAGTCCGGGTGCGAATCTAGGTGCAATCAGGTTTTATCCGGAGGGCGGGTCGTCGGGTGGGGAGATTTCGATACAACGTCCGTCGGGGGCCGGCACACGACTAGTCGTGGATTGGCTGATTGGGGACGTCCAGCGGGAGCCTTTGTGAATAACGGTGCAGAGCGGTCAGCGGGTTCAACTGCTTCGGGCTTTTCTTTGCTGGAAACGCTGGTGGCGCTGGTTATTTTGTCGCTGGCACTGGGGGCGCTGTATCAGGCTGCGGCGGGTGCCACCCGGAATATTCGCGTGGCAGAGCAGTACACCCGCGCGGTCGCCCTCGCCGAGTCGATGCTTTCCGCCCATAGCTACGTAGTGGACCCGAATATGAATCTTGACGGAGAGTTTGGCGAGTTCTCCTGGCAGGTATTGTCCTGGCCAGTACCCGACCCCTCCGGCGCAGCGGCGGCTGAGGACGCGGCGCTGCCCGTGCGGGGCTTGCCGCTTCAATACCTTCAAGTGTGGGTACGCTGGCCTGGGCCCTCGAAACAACGGGAGCTAGACCTGCTGACTGTGGTTCCACTCCAAGGCGCTCTAGAATGATGTTTCAGGCTCGTGGGATGACGCTTGTCGAGGTCGTGGTCGCAACAACTCTCTTTTCCATGATTATGTTGGCGACCGTCACCGCGCTGAGAACTTTCGCCATGACATATGATCGAGTCCAACAGCAGGCAGATAAGACCTCGCAAATCAGGGAGGGGGACCGTTTTATTCGGCGAGCCCTTCAAGACGCGGTTAACGCAGAGGGGTTGTTTGAGGGCACGCCAACGACAATGCATTGGGTGGCGCCGCTAGATCGGGCCGGAGATGCATCCGGCCTGCAACACCTGCAACTAACCCTGGACGGAGAGCGACTGCTCTTGTCCTTCGCGCCGCTGCGGGCATCCCTTGAAGAGCCTGACTGGGGGCAGGTGGCTGCGGATTTTCCGCTAATTGAGGGTATCGAAAAATTGGCCTTTTTCTATCAGGCAGAGCCGCTCGGCGAGTGGACTTCCAGTTATGTACCTGCGAATAATTCAATTAACACCCTTCCATGGTCGGTAGCAATTGAGATAATTGTTGCAGGTCGGCAGTGGCCTCCGATTTTAATTTGCATGGACCGATACAGGCAGTCGCAATGAGGTCAAATTTGCAATCGGGCTACGCGTTGGCGCTTTTATTGTGGATGATTACCGGGATGTCATTGATGGTGACGGCCGTCATCCATTTTGCGCGGGACGATATCGGCTTATCTGAGCTCCGCATCAATGAGGCGAAAAGCCGGGCTCTGGCGAGAGGATTGGGTTATCTCGTATCTCGCGACATGGCGCTGAGGGAGTTTGAGTCTTCGCGCCGTGGCATTGAAAACGAACAGGGGGGCTCCCCTGACAACCGTGCCGACGGGGGTGATGGAATTGCGGAGAAAGAGAGTGTTGGGCCATTTGAGTACCGATTTGAGAGCGTGTTGGGAGCAGTGTTTATTCGCCCTGCCTCGGCTTTTGTCTCTCTCAACAATGCCTCTGAGGAAGAGCTATTCACAACCCTTGTCGCACTGGGGCAGGCAGAGCCGGGTGATGCGATTGGTATGATGCAAGGAATTATCGACTATCGAAATCAGGTTTCTCCCGTCACGCGCGAAATGACGGATTTCAGAGGATACCGCTTCAAAGAGGAATTGCTCACCACGGTTGGCATGACCCGCTCGGTTTATGACAGGGTCAAAGACTTTGTGCACGTTTACAGAACCATGGGTTTGAATTCCAGCGTTGCGCCCCCGGAGTTGGCTTCGATATTTACGGGCGAGCGGGGCGGAGCTGGTTCGACTCGAGCCGTTAACAACGGGGGGAATTCGGAGCTCAGTACCAAAGCCTCGGTTCCCCTGGGCGCCGGTCCCGTTAGCTTCGATGCTATTTACGAGCGTAGGTTGGTAGCGCGCAATCCAGAGGTCGATGTAAAGGCAATAACGGTCGAGCTTGCTTTCGATAATGGGTTCCGTTCCCGATATTTGGTCTGGATGTCAGGTTCTGGTGGGGCGGTTTTGCGAGCTGAGCGACTATCGCCGGCACAGCGGGAAGCAACCTAGTATGGCGAGCGCGGGTGAGAGCGCCAGTCAGTGGTCGCTTTTTGGGTTGGACCTCGAGAGGTATTTCCGAAGTATCGTTTTGGGGGTGCATCAGTTGTTCTGGGGATCTGAGTCTGGATTACAGAAACTGTTCTTGCCCCAGTCACGGTTATTGGGCGAAACACAGTCTCTGGACATGAAAGACGCTGAGAATTTCTGTCTGTCGATTGATTCATCGGCGAATTTAGATTCGACCTCGGTGTTGTTGCCCGGTAGCGTGGTGCTGACCAAGCGTATCGAACTCCCATTAATTGCCGAGCCTGATCTCGAGTCGATAGTGCGGTTTGAGGCAGAGCTTAATTCGCCGTTCCCGGTCGAGGATACTCGTTGCGGGTACCGGATCCTGGTGAGGGATGAATTGCAGTTAACGTTGATTCTTGCCATCGCCTCTCGGCAAGCGATCGAATCTCATCTCGACGCGATGCGAGCAGAGGTCCGCATTGACGCTCGGCTCTCGGAAGTGTGGGCAAGCCACGAGGGCAAACTCGTGCAGTTCGCGGGGTTTGGGGAGGCTAAACGGAAAACAGATTACCTTTCGAAAGTGTCGCGGTCCGCTATAAAAATCGGTCTATTTTCGATGGCAATGGCGGTGATTGTATGGTGGCCAGAAGGGGCGCTATCTATCAAACAACAGCAGCTTCAGGAACTGCTGGCTGAGACCGAGATGAGGGCGGGTACCGCAACCGCGGCGAGGAATTCGCTCCTCGATATGGAGGATCGGCTGACGGCGGCGTCAGCGTTTTACGCCGACCGTCTACTCTACGACCGGTGGCTGGATCATGTCGCAGCCCTTACGCCAGATTCGGCCTACTTGACCAGTATGAGTTTTGATAAGGATCGGCTGACGATATCGGGGCAAGCGGCTAATGCTGCGGAGTTGCAGACTACTTTGGCTAATGCGGAGATCCTGAGTGAGGTTACGGCTCCGTCGGCATTTACGCGAGACCGCCGCACGGATAAGGAGCGTTTTACTCTCACCATGCAGCTTGTGACGGTGCAGCAGTGATGATCGCCGAAGCTAAAGTCTGGTTGTTCGGCCTCCCCCGAGAAGCGAGGCGGGTGGTTTTAGCGGCTGGTGCTACGGTTTTAACCATTGTTGTCGTGTTCTGTTTTTATTCCTGGTCTGCCGCGTACCAGAGCTGGAGAGAGATTGATCGTAGTGCTCCCAGAATTGCCCGGCTTAAAGGATATGAGTTGGCGCGAGATGACATCGATAAAGCGACCGGTGCGGTTAAGGTAGCATTGCAAGAGCTCGCTTTCAGCGACGACAGTGACGAGACCCAAGTTGGCGCGCGATTGCAGCAAATTCTGCGCGGTTTCGCCGAAGAGACTGGGCTCACCGTCCGTGGCAGTCAGCTCATACCGTCTCGAGATGGCGATAAAGCGCCCGAGGGTTTCACCCTTATGAAAGTGCAGCTCAACATGACGGGATTGCCCGACGCATTGACCGCTTTTTTGCGTGAAGTCTACCAGCACTCGCCGGTGCTCGATGTCACTCGGCTAAACGTCGGAAAGGAAAAGCAGCGTAATAACCGGCGCTCACAAGAGGCGTCCCCTGATGAGCTCCAGGCCCTGAGACTCGATGTTTACGTGTCTGCCCTGTTGGTGGCGCAATGAGGGCCCCGTTCGTTTTTTTTGGGTCTGTTGATCAGGCGTTGCGAATTGTTTGGACGCTTGTTGCGGCCGGTGGGCTCGGATTGCTGGCGCTGTATTTGTGGTCCCCCGAGATCGCGCCATTGCCCCCTGGGGAGCTGAGTCACACAGGTCCGTCGCAGCTGAATGATGGAATGTCGGAGGCCGGGCAAGGAGACGACTTCGTGAGTCGACCGCTTTTTATGCAAGGTAGACGACCGCTGGCGGCAGTTATGGCACCGGTGACGAAAGTGGTTAACGAGCCAGCGCCGCCGCCCAAGGTGCTCGAGAATGTAAAGCTGTTGGGAGTATTCTCATCTGGCGATGCCAAGGGGATTATTCTGCAAGAGAACGGGGGTGATCGGCGTCGTTTGTTAGTGGGAGACAAAACGGGTGCATGGACGCTATCTGCGGTCGAGCCAAGGGAGGCCGTGTTCAAGAGTGGAGGCGCAGAGAGTCGGGTATCAATGGGTCTGCTAGCCACGGGGTTACCTAAAGCAAGGCGTGCGCCAAATGTACCGGTCACGCGCGAGGGAGGAGCTGAGGTGGCGACCGAAGAAGGGGTGAAGCAACCCAAGAATTGGACGCCCAGTTTCAGCACCCTTTACGAAAAGAGACGGCAGCCCAAGAGGGCTGAAGAAGATGTAGCGGCCGATCGCAACGCGGCAAACACCGAAAAAAGAGACTGACTATGATCATTGATGAAACTAACCGTTTGCGCGTCTCTAGAGTGTATCCACTGGCGCTGTGTGCAGCCGCATTGGTCTTGGTGTCCTGCGCGTCGCCCAATAGCACGCACATGGTTGAGGAGAATACCGCTCAAGGCGCGGGCAATGTGGCCTCGGTCGCACCTGCCGATGAGGAAGTTGAGTCCGGGTCGAATCCACCGCCCGCGTTAGAGCCGGATGTTTATTCGGGCACTGGCCAATTTGTGGCGTTGCCTTTACCGCGGCCACCTATCAGGTTGGATGGTGACGCGGTAATGGTCAACTTTGAGCAGGCACCGCTGGCGGAGGTTGTACATTCCGTTCTTGGCGAAACATTGGGTTTGGATTACGTGATTGAACATCCTATTAATGGTGAGATCACGCTGCGGACGCGCTCCCCCATCCCGCAGGACCAATTGTTACCCATTTTGGAGTCATTGCTCCTGAACAATGGCGTTGTCATGATCAGGGGGCCAGAAGATCGTTTCTATGTCAGCGGGTCCGACACGGCGCGTAAGACGGTGCCTCGCTATGACTCACAGCCCTCGGCCGGCTTCGGTAATGTCATTGTTAAATTACAGTACATCAGCGCAACAGAGATGGCCGATATTCTCGGGCCGGTCGCGCCGCCTGAAGCTTTTGTGCGCATCGATAATCGCCGCAATCTACTCATACTTGCGGGAACCCAGATTCAGCTCGAGGGCTGGCTCGATATCGTGTCAACCTTCGATATTGATCAGCTCGCGGGGGTCTCGGTCGGTATTTTCCCGGTGAAGAGCGCCGCGGTAGAAGAGATTTTCGTGGAATTGCAAGAGATATTGGGCAATGCCAGTGCCGAGGGCGAAGAGGGAGGTATTGCCTCTATGGTAAGGGTGATCCCCGTCGAGCGCTTGAGCAGCCTTCTGGTGATTTCCCCCCGGAAGCATTATTTGAACACCGTCGGGAAGTGGATCGCGTCGTTGGACAATATCGAGCGGCAGGGTTCTGAGTCCCAGATAAATGTGTATAAAGTGCGTAACGGTAATGCCGCGCAGCTGGCCGGCCTTTTAAGCACCATTTACGGAGGTTCGGGTGGCATCTCGGGAGGCGCTCAGCGCCAGGGCGTGGCGCCCGGGATGAAGCAAGGCAGAGCGGGGGCTACAGGTTCTTTGGAGGCAGGCATCATTCGCGATGGAGCCGAGTCGGGAGGCGCGGCTGGATCGGGTGGTGGTCAGTTTGAGCTCGAGGGTGGTGTGCGGGTGGTGGCAGATGAGTACAACAATTCACTGTTGGTACTGGCAACGCCCTATGAGTACGAGCGAATCGAAAAATCCTTGATCAAGCTCGACGTCGTGGCCACCCAGGTGTTGATCGAGGCCAGCATTATTGAAGTTACGTTAACCGATGATCTCCAGTATGGGCTTGAGTGGGCCTTCAATAACAATTTGGGTGGTGGCGATACCGGTACGGGCTTACTCGATCTTGGCGGCGGGTTGGGCGCTCAGGTGCCCGGTTTTTCATATACTGTCTCTGACAGTGCCGGTGCAGTGAAGGCGGTTGTTAATGCCCTGGCGGAAAAGTCTCTTATTAACGTGATTTCCACGCCGTCCGTCATGGTTTTGGACAACCACACGGCATCGATTCACGTCGGTGATCAGCAGCCCATTCGCAGTGCCTCTACCGTGACTACGGGCGGTAACGTGCAGCAATCTATCCAGTACAAAGATACCGGCGTCAAACTTAGGGTCACGCCCTCAGTAAATGATGGCCGGTTGGTGACACTGCAGATAGATCAGTCGATCACAGATGTCGGATCTGTGGATGCCGCCACTGGTCAAAGAAGTTTTCTAGAGCGTAACGTGAGTTCAACAGTGGCCGTTCGTTCCGGCGAATCGGTGGTGCTGGGCGGCTTGATCAGAGACAACGAAAGTCAGGGGCGCAGTGGTGTCCCCTTGTTGATGGATATCCCGGTACTGGGGTCATTGTTCAGCACAAAGACCAAGGATAATTCGCGTACCGAACTCCTGATTTTTATTTCTCCTCGGGTTGTAGAGGGTGAGGACGAGCTGCGCGATCTGAATCTGGAAATGCGGCGCCGTATGAAGGGTCTAGAGGATTTCAGTGATCTGCCTGTGAAGTTTGATGAAGACGGGGCTTAGGATGCGCGCGCAAGTCGTTTCGAGATGGGCCTCTTTGTTTTTCGCGGCTGTCCTTGTGTCAGGATGCGCCACAACCGCGTCCGATAGCCCCGAGGTGGCCGTGCGCGTCCGCGCTCAGGCGTGGCTGGATGCTCTGATGGCATTTGATATTGAGGGCATCTACAGTTTTACCAGCCCTGCCTATCAATCCGCGCACTCGGCAAGCTATTACTCTCGAAATTACGCGGGGCGAAGTATGTGGAAAACCGCGAACTTGGGAGTCATTAGCTGTGATGGCGCAGAAGAGTATGGCGTCTGCAAGGTTCGATTGGTAATCACTTTCCGCGGCTTTATGATGGAAAAAGACATGACGACAGAGCTGACAGAGACCTGGATAGACATTGGCGGCGTCTGGTATACGCAACCACGCCTATAATCGAGGGCAAATCTGCTTTTCTTTTCTGTCCGCGCATTAACCAAGCTGCTTTACTGGGGCGCATGCGGCAGGAACTGCGTGCCTTGATCGTTGACTCAATCTATCTGGCTCACACGTAAATCTAACCCAGGTTCAAGGATCTCTAAAAGTTTTGGTAGTCGGGGAATAAAATCCAGGCTCCGTCCGTCGTAGCTCCAGTGCGGAGTAAGATCCTCACAATCCATCAGGAAACCGTTCTTGGCAACACACTTGGCAAATCCAAAAAGGGTGTAAAAAAAACAGTTTCTGGGTGGTTGAGGCGGGTAGTGGGGTATGCTACTTTCCCCTAAGTTGGTAAGTCTGAGGAGCTTCGGTCCTGCGTTTGCTGTGGCCACGCGACTCGTAAGACCGACGAGCTGGGCAGAATACAATGTTATGTGCCTAGAGTTGCTGGACTTAGCAGCGTTATTCAAACGTTTGAAATACTTTTTAGGAGTGATTCATGAAAAAGAACATACTGTCGCTAGCAGTGGCGGCCAGTGCAGCTGGGATGACAGGTCTCGCGACTGCTCAGATGTACGTCAACACTGAGCACACGGGAGAGGCTTTGATTTTCCCGTTTTATTCCGCCCAAAACGGCAACAGCTCGTTGATCAGCATTGTCAACACCACGAGCGATTTTAAGGCGGTCAAAGTTCGAATTATCGAGGGCACGGAGTCCGAAGAGACGCTTGACTTTAACCTCTATATGTCACCTCAGGATCATTTCTCGTTTGCCGTTGCGGAAGACGGGGAGGGCGCCAAGCTGATAACGAGCGACACGTCTTGTACTGTGCCTGAAATTAAGGATGGCGAGCAGGACTTCACTGACTTGCTTTGGGTAGAAGAAGATGATGACGGTAACCCCTTGGTGGGAACCGCGCAGGGCCGTGAGCAAGCCGGTTACATTGAAGTTATTGAGATGGGTCAGATAATTCGTACCGATCTTACCGAGGCTATTATTCACGTAGACGGTGAACCGGCGGGTTGCGAGACCATACGTAATGCCTGGTCGGTTGTAGACGACGTAGAGGGTGCATGGTACGTAGATGCAAACGCTGAAGACGTTGGCGTAGATGGTGGTGACAATAGCGTTGGAACTACCGGTATGGGGCTCACTTGGAATGGTGGCGGCCTGTACGGTGTTGCGACAGTTATCAATGTCGCTGAAGGCACTGCTTTTGGCTACGACGCGGTAGCAATTGAGAACCTGGTCGATGACGATGAAGGTCACAGCGGAGCGGTATTGCACTATGCCCCCGGTGATACCCGGCCTGATTTTGGTGACCCTGCCATCAGCAACACCGCTACGGTTGCGATCAATGGTCAGCAAGTAACTTACACAAACCCAGACGCTCTAGGTCTCAATCTCACGTCTTACCACACAGTCTCAGCGGTGATGATGTCAGAATCGATTAGCAACGATTACGTGGTCGATGCCGATATTAACGCGCTGACTGACTGGGTTGTGACGATGCCCACCAAGAGCCACTATGAAAGCGTCACCCTTGGTTGGACAGAGCCCTTCACCTTTAGTTATGTAGGTGGCGAGAGTGGAACGGCATTCGATTACCCCAACGATTGTCAGCCGTTTTCTCTGGCGGTTTACGATCGTGAGGAAGGCACTCTCGAGCCACCACCCATTCCTGACCCCGATGCAGTGTCTGATACACCTCAGTTCTCGCCTTACATCAGGCCTGAAGTTGAAGTAACGGCGACCCCTGACGGTATAGACCCCGTACTGTGTAGTGAGTCAACGATCGTTCATTTTGGCGCGGCCAGCGCGACTAACAGTGGTCATACTAGCGATGCGAATCGCACGCTGACCAGCGTTAACGGCTTGCTGTCAGACGAAGATCAGTCGTTCGATGCGGGCTGGGCGGTAATGGATCTGTCCGGCGCTGCGTTGAATAACCCGGTAGACAACGACCGGCTGTTGCCTGGCACGCTTGAAGACGGTGGCCAATTGGTAGGTCTGCCAGTTACTGGTTTTGCGGTGGTTGAGTACACCAACGGCACCCTTGGGTCCGCAATGGCTAACTACCAGTCATCGTGGGAGCACAAGACTAGCGTTGCGACTTCCTCATCTGGCAATTGATCTAGGTACCTAGTAGTCTAGAGAAGGAGCCCTCGGGCTCCTTTTTTTTTGTCCAGAAATACCGCCGTTTGACGTGGAATTAATCGGGTTTACGCAACGTCTTGATGATATGCTCAAAACATAGTGGAAAAGGAATTCCGGAGGGTACTTATGTTGTCTGTGATCAGTGTTTTATTGAGGATTTGGCCGGCGCGTTTTCGCGTGCTTCTGGTTAGTGGGCTTTGCTTGACCACTGGCCTATCAGCAGCGACTCTTACGGTCAAAGATGAAGCTGGCGAAGTGGCAGTGGAAATTGAAAGCGACAATAGCATCGGATTTCTCGTAGGATCAAATGGCGATGTAACTTTGACCTTGAATGGTTACTACGTGACGATCAGCGACAATCCTAGCACTGTGGATGCCGATGCCGATGCCGATGTCGATGCAGATGCAGAT
>Ga0255780_10002202_pt1 | contig 17748 bp, 16 predicted proteins | sample 071ome_32_FD_179978 | JGI IMG/M metagenome (GOLD analysis project Ga0255780, IMG submission 179978) | Coastal salt marsh microbial communities from the Groves Creek Marsh, Skidaway Island, Georgia - 071405AT metaG (version 2) | ecosystem: Environmental > Aquatic > Marine > Intertidal zone >... | reverse complement strand
GGCCCCCCGGCCCCCCCGCCCCCCCCCCCGCTCTGCTCTCCGGGGACGGGGTACCTCTCCCGGACGTACGAGAGGAAGGCCTCGAGGTGGACGGCGGTCATCGCCGTGATTCCCTGCGTCGCCAGGAAGGCCTGCTTCGCCCGGGCGTACTCCCGCTTGAGCATGGGGTAGCTCGCGTCCCCGCGGGCCTTAAAGTACTGGCGGATCTGGTTGTACGGTGCGAGCTTGGACACCATTCCCGCGTCCCCTACCTGAAGCCTCCCGTCAAAAAAAACCGCGGCGAATGAAGCGATGGCGGCGCGCGAGAAGATCTGGGAGCTCGCCCGGTGGCCCGGGAAACCGCACCGCAGTCTCCGCGCGCCCACCATCCAACGGATCCTCGAGGTCGCGGACGTCGGCAAGACAGCAGCCGGGGAGCGGGCCGCCCTCCCCCTCCTCCTGGACCTGAGCCTCGAGCAGAACCCGCTCGTCGGGAAACCTTCCCTCGAGCCCTACTCCCTCCCCACTGACGAACTCGGGCAGCTCGTCCACGTCTCGGCGCTCCCGCGGCGTCTCGTCCTCGACGAGAACGCGGGGGAGCTCCCGTACGAGGAAGACATGGAGGTCTGGGGGCTCGCGGACGTCACGAAGCGCGACCGCGAGCGGGGCACGCTCCCCGAGATCCGCGCGCTCGGCAGGGTCGCGAAGGCCACCGTCACGGACGGGGGGTTCCTGGAGCTCGCGCGCCGGAAGAAAGCGCTCCTCGTGACCGCGGACCGCCTCCTCCTGGCGCGCGCCGTGAACGCCGACGTCCCCGCGGCCATGTTCTTCCCCGAGATGCCCTCCGTCGTCCGCCTGCTCAACTCCTCGGTGTAGCCTCCGAGGCGGGGACGATGCAGAACCGCGACCCCTCCGTCAGGCAGAAGCGGAAGGCCAGGTAGTACGCACCCGCGAGGACTGCGGCCACGGGTACGGCGAAGCGGGCCACGCGCGGCGGGGCGGACAGGACGACCAGCGCCACGGAGAGGAAGACCGTCGCCGCCCGGGCCACCGGTCCCCGCACGAAGGTCCGGACCGAGACCGGGACCCCTCGCGCCGTGTCCGAGCCCAGGTGCCCGAACGCGAGGCTCAGGACCGTCAGGATCGCGCGCTCCGCGACCAGCACCACCTCGCCGTCCATGTCTTCCCCGCGCCGGATTTTTTCACCTCCACCCGAGCCACCCCCAGGCGTTCACGACGTGCGTCGCGACCTGCACGGCCGCGTCCGGCCAGGTCTGCGGTCCGGCCAGCGTCCACGTCGCGTACCGCGCCGGCCAGAGGAGGAGGGTCATGGCCAGCGCGGTCCGCACGCGCGCGATCCGCGGGGCCGCCTGGATGGCCAGGGCCAGGTTCGCGCCGCACGCGAGCGCGTCGTGGTGGCGGAGGGCCTCGGTCCAGAAGGCGTCGCCGCAGAGCCGCATGCTCGTGCCGCACACGGTGATGGCCAGCTGCGTCCCCGCCGCGAGCGGGTGCCCGCGGCCCCAGAGATGCGCCGCGGCGACCGTCGCGAGCGCGTTGCTGCTCGCCGTCAGGAGGCGCAGCTGGCGCGTCCGGCGCCGCGCGGGGGGGAGGACGGCGTTCACTCTCGGGGGGGGCATGGGTGTGGCGCGCGACTTATGGGACCGCAGAAAGTCTCCCCGCTGCAGTTCCGGGCCGCCCAGGATGCCGGTCCTCGCCGCCGGAGCGCCCCTCCTCCCGGACCCATCCGGGGAGTTTCCCCCGCATGTCCGGGCGGTCGCCCAGGCCGCCTTCGACCTCGAGAACGGGGTGTTCCGCGAGGTCGTGACCTCCGTGGGGCGGATAGGGGCTCCACCGGGCGCCGCCCACGCCATCATCCGCCTCCTCGCCGAGGGCCTCCCCCGCCCCTGCCCCGGCCCGCGGTACGTGGTCGCGCCCCCGCCCGCGGGCGGCGCCGGGCGCGCCAGGCACGTCCTCGTCTCCGCCCCGCCCGACGACCTCCCGCGGCGGGACGCGACGCTCGTCGTGGCGCCCAAGGAGGACACAAGGGCCGAGGACGACTACGGGGAGGGCGCCGTCCGCGTCCAGTCGGTGGTCGCGTGGCGGAGGGTCCGGGACTCCGCGGAGTTCCAGGACGCGAAGGTCGTCGTGTTCGCGTCCTCGTTCGCGTGGCGGTACCGCGCGGAGCTCCTCGCGGACCCGCTCGTCGGGGGCGTCCGCTGGTCCCGCCTCGTGGTCCTCGGGTGGGACGCCATCCTCGCGGACGTCCCGGCCCTGGAGGCCGAGTTCACCTGGCTACTGGGCCGGCTGCCCATCGAGCCCGCGTACAAGGCGCGCCGGGACACGACCGGGCTGCTGGTCGCGACGCTCCCCGCCGCGGTCTGCGGGGTCGGGGGGGACTTCGTCCCCCGCATCGAGATCTCGGTGGCCGACTCGCTGCTGCGTCAGGGCGCGACGCGACCCGTCGAGTTCGTCTGCCCCGCCCGGGGGATGAACTGGTCGGAGGTCCGGGGGAGGTGTCGGCAGGCGTGGCGGTCCCCGGTCGCCGGGGCGGACGTCCTCCGCGACCTGGTCGCCGACATCGACGCGGGGCACGTCGCGGCCTCCGAGGGGCGGCGCGCGGCGCTCGGCGCCGTCGCGGAGGCGGGGATCTGCGCCTGCCCGATCTGCATGGAGGAGCTCCCCCCGGACCGGTGCGTGGCCCTCGGGTGCACGCACGTCTTCTGCGCCGGGTGCGCCGTCCGGGTCTTCCGGGCGGCGGAGGAGGACACGGGGTGCCCGGTCTGCCGCGAGCGGGTGACCCGCGTCCTCATCCCCGGCGACGATGGCCCGCCCTTCGTCGCCCGGGACACGAACGCGGTCGTCCGGGAGGCGATCGCGGCGCACTCGGGGAGCGTCGTGTACTGCGCCACCGACCGGGACGGGGGCGAGGGGGTCCCGTGCGAGGTCCGGCACCTCGGCGGGGGCACGCTCGGGGGGCGGCTCCGCACCGTCTCCGCGGCCATCTTCGACGCGCAGAAGAGCTCCGCGGAGGACCTTTGCAGGTTCCTGCGGATGGTCCGGCGGGTCTACGCGCCAGCGTCCGCGCCGACGCTCACGGTCTACGCCCTGGGCTCTAGTTCCGTCCGCCGTTGAATCTTCATGCCTCGCCCTGCGCCATTCCCTCCGAGGGCGACGGGACCCCTACGGTCAGGACGTCCCCGGGCAGGCCCGCGACCACGCTGGCGGAGCCCCCCTCGCCGCTCGGGGCGGCGGACGAGACCGTGGACGACTTGGCGCCGTCGCCCACCCGCACGCGGAGGTAGATGGCGCAGAGCGGGGCCGTCAGGAGAACGAGGGACAGGTCCCCGCCGAAGAGCGCGTACGTGACGACGACAACGGAGACGCCCACCCGGACGACGTCGGAACCGAGGACCAGCGCGAGGTCGGCCGTCTGCGCGAAGAGCGCCGCGAGGGTCAGGACGAGCGCGAGGGAGGAGGCGGTGACGCGGTCGTTCCACATCTCCCGTCGAAGTCTACCCTGGTCGCGGAATTCAATCCGGTCACTCGCGGGTGACGGGGAAGATCATGCAGCGGGGCGTCGGTGCCCAGGAGCAGCGCACGCGCCCGTCGACGGCGGGCCCCCGGTGGACCTTCGTCAGGTTCCACTTGTCCTGGAGGGGGTGACCGGGGGGCAGCCGGCGGATGGCCGACAGGAGCTCGGGCGTCTCCCACGTGTCCTCCCAGTTCACGATCTCTGCCGAGCTCTTCGCCTGGTCGATGTTCCAGATGCGCTCCGTGAGGATGCGCTCGAGGTCCCGGCGCGTCATGCCCCGAGGCGCCGCGCGGGCCGGAGCGGTCGTCGAGTCGTAGTGGTCCCCGTCGTACAGGAGCTGGATCTTCCGCGCCGTCGAGCGGGAGCGGCGGGCTCCCAGGCGGCCAGCGACGCGCGGGCCCGTCTCCCGCGCCGTCGCCGCGTAGAGGCGCTTGCTCCGCGTCTGCGTGTCCCAGACGCGGATGTCGACCTGGAACGCCTGGGCGGCGGCCGCGAGGGTCACCTCGTCCCCCCAGGCGCCGTCCCGCGCCATGTCCCGCGCGTACGACGCCCCCCCGTCGACGAACCCGCGGTACCGGGAGGGGTTCTCGCGGATCTCGCGGACGCACCGGTTCCTGCGGCGGAGGTCCGGGGGCGGAAAACTCCGCGGCCAGCAGACGGGGCAGGGGGGCGGAGCCCCCCGGGGCAGAAAACTCCGCGGCCGGCAGACGGGGGCAGGGGGGCGGAGCCCCCCGGGGCAGAAAACTCCGCGGCCGGCAGACGGGGGCAGGGGGGCGGAGCCCCCCCTCACCGGACAGTCCGGTGTGCGCGCTCGTCGCCGTAGATCTGGTCGGCAAGGGCCCGGAACTGGCAGTTCCCGTCGCCGAGGACAGGCTTCCTGGGGGGCACACGCATCACGGCGGGGTCTTCTCCGGAGTCCGGACCGGATCGGTGGGTGCTGGGCGGGAGGGAATGGCGCGGCCCGGGCGGCGCGGGGGGCGATGGGGGGCGGTGCGCCAGAACCGCGTGTCGCTTCAACCCTGGTTCCTGTGCCACGAGACCCCTCTGCGGACCGTCGGGATCCACGCGCACCGCACCAGCCCCTCCGCGTTCGTCTCCCCCGTCGCCGCGAGGCGCCACGCCCCCCACAGGGGATCCGCGGGCTCCAGCGCGCGGACGGCCGCCACGAGCTCCGGCGTCTCCCACGTGTCCTTCCAGCTGACGACGTCCTCCGAGCTCCGGTCCTCGTCGACCTCCCACTCCCGCTCCGCGTGCAGGCGCTCGAGCTCCTGGCGCGGGAGGGCGCGGGGCGCGGCGCGGTGGGGGAGCCGGGTGGAGGGGCGGCGCCAGAGGATCGCCGAGTCGTAGGTCCGCCCCTCGCACTGGATGATCGTGACCCGCATCCGGGCCGTCCCGGGGTCGCCGACGTGTCGCCTGCGCCCCGTCCGCGCGTCGACGACCCGGATGAGGACCTCGAAGGCGACGGCCGCGGCCTCCAGGGTCACGTCGTCGCCCGGCTCCCCGTCCCTCGCCATCTTGCAGACGAAGCGCGTCGCGTTCGGGACACGCGCGCGGTACCGCGCGAGGTTGGCGCGCACGGCCTCGACGCACCTCTTCCTGCGCGGCGGGGGACGGGCCGGAATCACGGAAAACGTCTCCCATACCCCGTATCCGTTCCCGTACCCATCTCTGTCTGTCCGCAGGCGGTCCGCCATGGGTCGAAATTACGGAAATCCGGCGCGAAAACGGCATAGACCCATCCCGACGGGCAAGCTGACCCCCCAGAGGTGGGGCGGAGCCCCGGGGGTAGGGGGGCGGAGCCCCCCTTACCGGACCAGCCGGTGGAAGCGCTCGCTGTCGAAGAGCTGGTCGCTGAGGGCGCGGAACTGGCTGTTCCCGTCCGCGAGGACGCCGCGCCTGCTGAACCGGAGGCCGCTAGCTCCCATCGTGACGTCTCCGGAACCGGGGCGGGGAACTGACGCGCCCAGGGCGGCCGCCCATCGCATCAGGCGCCGGCCTCCAGGGCGGCCACCCGCCCGGCGAGCGCGCGGATCTCCTCGCGGGCCTCGTTCAGGGCCGCGACGAGCGCGCCGACGAGGCCGCCGTAGTTGACCGCGAGCATCCCGTCGGAGCCCTCGGTCACCGCCTCGGGGAAGACGCGCTGGACCTCCTGGGCGAGCAGCCCGATGTTCCGCTTGCCGTCCTCGGGGTTCCGGAGGAAGCGGTAGGTGACGCCCTGCACCTCGGCGAGGCGGTCGAGGGCGCCGCGGATGGGCTGGACCTCCGTCTTGAGCCGCGCGTCGGAGAGCGCGAGGATGTCGCCGGACGCGCGGACGTTGCCGGTGAACTCGGACACGGTCTCGCCGAGGCGGAGGACCTCGGAGAAGTCCGTCCCGTTGTGGGAGACCTCGAAGTAGGTCTGGCCGTCGACGGAGTGGATCAACGAGCCGATGTTCCCCGTGACCGTGTCGGAGACGCGGAGCATCTCCATCTTGATCGCGGCCGGCGCGGGCGCCAACTCGGGGTCCGTGGTGGTCTTCTGGACACGGAAGTCCCCGTCGGCATCGACGCCGAGCGCGACGTCGCCGAGGTAGATGGTGTTCGCGTCGACGTAGATGCTCCGGAAGCGGAGGTCGGGGGTCCCGAGGTCGTAGGTCGAGCCGGCGGCGGGAAGGACGTGCCCGGTGACGCGGATGGCGTCCGCCTCCGCCCCGGCCGTGGGGAACTCGATCTTGGCGGCCGACCCGGTCGCGCTCACGGCGCCGGCGACGACGACGTCGCCGAGGGCGTTCAGGTCGCCCGAGAGGTACAGGGAGTTGAAGCGGAGACCGGCGCTGCCGAGCGAGGTGGTCCCCGTCACGGTGGGCCGGAGGGCGGTGGCGGCGATCTCGACGGCCCCCGCGACGAAGCGCGCGGCGAGCTGCCCGCCGACGGAGACGCCGACCGCGCTCCCGTCGAGGAAGAGCCCGGTGCCAGCCGCGGCCGCGAACTGGAGCGCCGGGTCCGCGAGGGTCCCGGACGCGAGGGTCACCCCCTGGAGCTGGAACACACCGGTGGTGTCGAGGTACGCGGAGGTCTCGGAGGTGGTCCCGTCGGGGTAGATCTGCACGACGGGGAGCACGTCGCCGGTGAGGCTCCGCGTGGACAGCAGGTCCGCGCGGCCGCCGTCCATGGTGATGACGCTGGTCGTCCCGGACCCGCCGCCGCCGCCCGTCACGGGCGAGGAGCTCGTGATGACCTCGGGCGCCTCGGGGTCCTTGTAGTAGAGCACGGAGTCCATCATCGCGGAGCTGAGCTCCCCCCAGACGGCGCGGGTGACGCCGCCGTTCGTCTCGGAGGCGATGGCGACGTACGCGATGACGTCGCGCGTCTGGTAGTTGACCAGGCGGAACGAGTAGTACGCGGGGGTGGTCTCCGCGGGGACCTCGTCGAACTCGACGTAGTTGGAGTGGAAGACCTCCTCGGTGTCGAGGTCGAAGTCCGCGACGGCGATGAGGTACAGCCCGTTGTTGAAGACCTTCGCGGGGCGGCCGGCGGTGAAGGCGTCGAGGGCCGAGGTCGTCGACAGACTCCAGGGGGTCAGCTGGCCCGCGGACGGGTTCGGGTCGTACCCCGCGGCGAAGGTCACGCTCTGCAGGAGGTCGAGCACGTAGGTGGGCTCGCGGAGGAAGACGGCGCCGACGCCGATCTCGAGCGCCGTGCCGGTCCCCGCGAGGGAGACGGAAGTCTGGGTGCCCTTGTTGTAGTAGTAGACGGACAGCGTGTACCGCGCGTCCTTCTCGAGGGAGAGGGTCTGGACGGAGGCGGCGTTGACGTCGGTGGTCATGAGCGTGTCCGAGATGCTGCTCGCGTCCGCGGCGGTGTTGGTGTTCGGGGCGGTCAGCTTGGTCAGGTACGTGGTGACGGTCCCGGCGGTATCGTTCACGTACCGGCCGAGGAAGCGGCCGTTGAGGGTGACGGAGATGGCCGTTGAGGCGGGGACCACGAAGGGCGGACTGGCGCTCCCCTCCTTGGTCGCGACGAAGGTCAGGGAGACGTCGGTCACGCGCTCGCTGTAGAGCGGGGCGCTGAGGACGACCGGGGGGCGGCGGAGGACCTCCCACCCGGTGACCTTCTCGTGGGTCTCGACGACGCCTCCGGAGACGGCGATGTCGTAGTAGGCCATGCCCCAGTTGGCGAGGACGGTGCCGCTCCAGGTGCCGTACGAAACGACGAGCCCGTCCTGCACGGAACCCCAGGCGTACTCGCCGGCGATCACGCGGACGACCCCGTCCGTGGCGGTGACGGTCCCGTCCGAGAGGACCGTCTTGGAAACGTCATCGAAGACGGCCATGCTCCCGCGCTCGGTGATGGCGTGCACGGCCCCGCCCGCGACAGCGGCGCTGGACCCGGAGGACTCGGTGCACGAGAGGTACCCCGAGCCGTCGGGGAGCAGGAAGGACAGCCACGTCCCGTCGGGGCTCTGCGCGCAGAGGCGGACGCCGGCGGTCCAGGCGTCCGGCACGGCCACGGGGCCGGTGGTCACCGCCTCGCTGGAGACGACCAGGGTGGCGCTCGCGGGCCACGTGCCGTAGGGAACGCGGGCGGTGCCGACGAGCACGCGCCCGCTGACGAGGTTCCGCACGGGGACGAAGATCTCCTGCCCGGAGGCGCTGAGGGCCAGGCCGGTGGCGCCCAGGAGCGTGTGGTCGACGTCCGGGGCGCTCGCCGCGAGGGTCGCCCAGACGAGCGTGGCGTCGGTCCAGGCGGAGGTCAGGCGACGGGCCTCGACGGCGGAGGCGGAGCGCACCGCGACGGTCCGCCCAAAGAAGTCCGTGGCGACGGACTTCCCCGTCTGGAGGTCGCCCCAGGGGAGGCCGGTCTGCAGCGTCGCGGCCACGGCCGGGGCGGAGGCGTCCAGCACGCCCGTGCGCACGACGCGGACGTGCAGGTCGCCGGTCGCGGCGTCGCGGTACGAGGCGTAGACGGTGCTCCCGTCGCCGGAGACAGTCACCTGGGCCTGTACCCGGGTGGCCTCCAGGCGCGTGCCGGCGCCGATGGCGACGGACCCGTCGCCGGAGGACTCGGCGTCGGTCGTGACCTCCCCGACGGCGATGGCGATGTGCTTGTAGCCGCGCTCGGCGACCTTGACGAGATCCGTCAGGGGGAAGGCCTTCTCGGTCTCCTCCGCGGCCCAGGTCACCCCGGAGAAGTCCCCGAGGAGCTCCCAGGTGGCGTCATCGTTGCTCCCGTAGACGCGGAACGCGGCGGGGGCCCCGACCACGGACGCGCCGCGGACGAGCACGAGGGTCTCGCCGCGCAGGGCGGTCGCCGCGTCGGTCGACGAGAGCTTGAGGTACTCGCCGACGTAAGCCGGGTCGGCCACGAGCGTGGCGGCCCCGCCCGCCGGGAGCGGGAGCCCGGTCGTCGTGTCGTAGATGCCCGCGCCGGAGACCCAGCCGTCGCCGGAGGACGCGAAGGCCTGCCAGGCGGTGGCCGTCGAGGACGAGGCCGCGGCCTCGTAGGCCCCCCATGTCGCGGCCGTGGCCGCGACGGCAGGGGCCACGACCTGCTGCGCGGCCCCGGCGAGCGTCTCGGTGTGCAGCGGCGTCCGCGCGTCCCCGTAGATGGTGCAGACGACGTCCGTCGCGGTCGTCGCGGACTGCCCCAGCGTGGCCACGACGGACCCCGTGTGGCTGACGGCGACGGCGGTCCCCGGGACAGTGTCCGCCGGGGAGAGCAGCTCGCTCCAGGCCCACGCGGTCGTCTCGTCGCTGCGGAGGAAGAGGTGGTGCCCGGTCTCCGGGACGGAGACGACGGCGACACGCCCGTCGCCGGAGAGGGCGACCCGCTCCCCGACGCGGTAATAGAGCGCGTCCATCCTCCCGGCATCCGTCGACGGCCGCAGCCCGGTCCCGTTGTAGGCGGTGAAGGCCCGGGAGGGACGCGAGAACGACGGCATCACAGCGTCACGCGTCTCCTGGCCCACCCGCAGGGACGGGAAGCCCTCCCGCTCGCTCATTCTCGACCACTCCGCGTACCCCATGGGGTTCACGGAGAGGTAGGACTGCTTCCCCTCGGGGAGCACCCCCGAGGGGAGCTCGAACGTGTACCCCTCCCCCGAGCGGGGCCGTGCAATCACGGCCTTCCCGAGGACGAGCGCCATGGTCTGTCTACCCTCGTCACGAAAATTGGCCGTCCGTAATAGGAATGTACTTCGACGTCAACAGCACGACGCCCGTACGCCACGAGGTCCGGGACGCCATGACGCGGTGCCTCCGCGACCTCGGTGCCAACCCGAGCACGAGCTACCGCGACGGGCGGAAGACGCGCGAGGCCGTCGAGCGCGCGCGGCAGCAAGTCGCCGCCGCCGTCGGCGCCGACCCGGACGAGATCTTCTTCACCTCGGGCGCCTCCGAGGCGAACAACACCGTCCTGCACTCCGTCGCGCAGATGCGCCCGGAGCGCCGGGCGCTCATCACGCCGATCGAGCACGCCAGCGTGGCGCAGGGGGCCCGCGCGCACCTGGGGGACCGCGTGGACGAGCTCCGCGTGGACGGAACGGGGCGCGTCCCCCGCGAGGAGCTCCTGGGACGCGTCTCCCGCGACCACGGCTGCGTGGCCATGATCCTGGGGAACAACGAGATCGGGACCATCCAGCCACCGGAAACGGTCCGCGCGGCGGCCGAGTGGTGCGAGCGGAACCGCGCCATCTTCCACCTGGACGTCACGCAGTGCGTCGGCAAGGTCCCCGTCGACCTGCACGCGCTCGGGTGCCACACGGCGTCCATGTCGGCGCACAAGGTCTACGGCCCAAAAGGGGTCGGGGCACTGTACATCCGGCGCGACGCCCAGGGGCGCGTCGAGCCGCTGATCTCGGGGGGGAGCCAGGAGGCCTCGGCGGGGCGGTTCGTCCGCGCCGGGACGGAGAACGTCCCCGGCATCCTCGGGATGGGCATGGCGTTCGAGCTCTCGGCCGCCGAGGTCGCCCGGGAGGGCCCCCGGCTCCGGGGGCTCCGCGACCTCCTCCAGCGCGAGCTCCTCCGCGCCGTCCCCGGGAGCGTCGTCCACGCGCTCGGCGCCGACCGCCTCCCCAACACGCTCAGCATCTCCTTCCCGCGCGTCAACAGCCGCGCCTTCTGCGCGGCGCTCGACGAGGCGGGCGTGGCCGTCAACGTGGGCTCCGCCTGCTCCAAGCAGGGGAGGAGCAAGGTCCTCGCGAGCATCGGCGTCAGCGAGGAGCTCGAGCGCGGGGTCGTCCGGATCAGCCTGGGGAAAAGTACCGGGGCCAGGGAATGCCAGCGGCTCGTCGGGCTGATGCGCGACCTGCACGGGCGGTGCGGCACGAGCGCCTGCCCCCGACAGGACCCCTGACGGGATTCACCCCGAGCGCCCGAAGCCGTAGAGGCGCTGCCCCGACGTCATCTTGCTCGGGGGGGCCTCCGACAGCGGCCCGCGGAAGACGCTCCCGTCCGGGAGGACGGCCTCGATCGGGTACGCGGGCCCGAGGACCCGCGCGATCATCCGCCGGCAACAGATGCACGGGAGGGAGCACCCGAGGGACCCGTCCGAGAGGACGCGCCAGATCGCGAGGGGGCCGTACTTGCGCATGGCCCAGCTCCCCAGGTCCCGCGGGGCGACCCCCCTCCGCTCAGCCAGGAGGAGGAGCTCCGCCAGGACCTTTTTCCTCCGCGTGGCCGGGTCCGGCCGACGTCGCGCGGGGGCCGCGCCTCCCGAGCGCGGAGGACATGGTCTTCGAGGCGCTCATGGGGCTTCTCTATGGAGACGGGGTACCTTACCCCCCAGTTTTTCGCCCCGGGTGAGCGTTCCGGACCGGACACACCCGACGGACCATGACGCGCACGGCCTGGGCCGACTGCCAGATCGGCGTCTACGCCTTCCGTCCCCGCGAGGACGCGCCCTTCACGGAGCGGACGGAGGTCCGTATTTTCGCCGTGCCGCGCCCCGAGGACTGGGCGCAGGCCCCGAGCGACGAGCCCGTCGAGCCCCTGCGCGGCGACGTTGCGCTCGCCTGGCGGGACGAGGAGCTCGCGGACGGGCTCGCGGAGGTCCGGCGACGGACGGCCCACCGGGACCGCCCGCCCGAGGTCCGCCGCTTCGCCCGCCTCTGGGTCCAGGACCTCGTGGTCGACCACGACGCGGCGCGCGACCACGTCCGCGCGGAGCGCCCGTGCGTCCTCGACGCCATGCGCGTGGCGCGCGACCTGCTCTGCCTGCAGGTCGAGTCCGAGCCCGTCTCCGCGGCGCTGGTCCCCTGCGTGGCGCCGAGCCACCAGGTCGCGGAGGTCCGCGAGGAGCACTTCGCGGTCGGCGCGGGGCTGCGCGTCGTCTCCGTCGCGGGGGGCGGCCGGGCGTGGCTCGAGCTCCGCGCGCGGCCCGCGGCCCGCGGCTTCCGGGAGGAGCTCGCGGAGGTCTGGGCGCGCCGGCTCCGCAACGCGCGGGTCTTCGCGGCGTAGCCCCGCCAGTTTTTTTCGAGGGGCGAGAAAGATGAGTGATTCGATCAACTCGGTCGAGGCTTATGAGGCTGAACTCGAAAATCTCATAGCCATGGTCACCCCGTTCATAGATCAGAGCAAGGAGGCCGAAGATCTGTTGAATCGGATTAAGTTGATGAAGTCCCAGCGGGCGCTGGACATGGGGGTGTGGAATAAGGAGGGAGTCATCAACCACCTCCGCGAAAAGATCGCGGCGCTCGGAGGGTTCTTCCTGGGGGAGGAACCGAATGACAAGCTGTCGATCACGGAGGGAAAGGTCAATAACATCGTGAACAATCTCAATGACCTGCAGTGGACGGAGTCGCCGCGGATTCCCGTCAAGGTCTCTGGGGAGGGCGAGGGAACGGTCGCCGTCGCGGAGAACCTCGTCAACGGCTTTCTCCCGAGAAATGACCTGAGAGGTCTGGTGAAGGAGCTCGGAGATCCGCTCACCCTGCGGCTCTTCCCGGGAAGTCTCGCGACTCTCAACGAGAGAGAGCTCGGGGTGTTCAGGCCTTCCAACGACAACGACACCCTCCTCGGGCTCAAGAATCTCGTGAGGTCAAACGACTCGCTGAAGGAGACGCCCCTCAGCGAATTGAACCTGGAGCCACTCCGTGAGTTGGCGATGAAAGTTTCTTTCGCGAAGGTCAATGCGAAGGTCAATGCGAAGGTCAATGTCAATAAGACGAACGTCTACGGACAGCTCCACAGACAGTACGGCGGCCAAGTCCTCGCGGAGAATGGGAAGGCGTGGAAGGTGCTCGACGAAGTCGGCGGAAATGTCCTCGAGAATCTCGACGACATCGGCTACAGTGCGGTGGCCGGGATGGTTGTCAACTCGGACGAACGGGAAATCGTGGCGAAGGGGCGCCCGACCGTCCAGGACGGGTTCCTGAGCGTCCTGACAAAGTTCGAGTATGATCCCGTTCAGGGCGAGGATGGGAATCCCACCTCCACCTGGAAGGCGAGCTTCGAGACGAAGGCCAGGGAGCTCGCGGAGGGGTACGCCCCGAAGAGCCCCTTCGCCGAGGTCCTGCGGATGGTCCGCGTGAAGGAGGTCGTCAATAAGGACCTGAATGATGATGATAAGGAGATGCAGGAGCACTTCCGGAAACTCGCCACCGACCACAGCGACCGCTTCTACTCCCCCGATTTCGACAATCAGAAGTTGGAGGGGGTCTTCTCCAGTAAGAATCCGATAGCCCGCCGTGCCCTCACCGCTAAAGAAGAAGAGATAGTAGCATTGGCAAGGAAAAAATTTGCATCAAAAAAACAATATAAAGTTCCAGGACCAGATCCCCGCAGCTGGGAGGGGGAGGAGGTCGAGGGAGGAGACCCGCCCACCTACACCTACGCCCTGATGGACGCGATGCTGAAGCACGCGAAGTACGAGTGGTGGAACTACGACTACCTAAGCGGCATGGCTCGTACAGTATCGAGTAAACTTGCGAAGCTTAATACGAAGCAGATGGCGACGGTGTACAAAACCATGGTCCAGATCCACAAAGAGGCAAAGGAGGGGGGGCTCCTGGGCGGCACGGTCCAGCCAAGAAAAATGGATAACAGTGTCTTCCAGTTCACCGAGATTCTAGCCAACATTTCCAATGCGTCCGAAAACCCGTTCCTGAATGACCCGCGCAACGTCAATGAATTAGGTGATTTCATCAAATCGGTGCAGGGACGCATCCCTATATTAGTCAAGAATCAGAGAACGGAGCACGATAAGTTCGTCAAAGAACTCAACAGGGCCGGGGAACTGGGCGCCGTCATTAATGCTGCCATCTATAATAATAAACAGTTCAAGAACGCCGTGTCCACTCCGTATTACGAGTTCGCCAAGGTCCTGTTAGGGAATTCCGAACCAGAGGGCTGGAACCGAATCACGAACGGCGCGTTCGGGGAGTCGGGATTGACCCCACCCGACTGGAAAGATAACGACGACGACATCTTTAAGTGGATGGAAGACCTCTATGAGGCCTTCGTAGATCTAGAGGTCAAGAAGCCGATCCGAGTCATCCCCGTCTTCACCCTCCGGAAACCTGGCGAGAACGTCGACGATGCCAGAGATGAGTTCCAGAAGATCCCCGAGTTCGAGAAAAAGTTCACGGAACTGAACATCCCCGGCTTCGAGCCATTCACGCCGTACATGTGGATGAAATTCAGCGAGGAAGATTCAGCGAGGGAGAAAAAGAACGCGTACACCGAAGACTACAACAACGTGATGAGGGCCGACCTCTCCCTCCTCGAGCGGGCGGAGGTTCTACACGACACGGTCTACGCGGCGTACGGGTTCTCGGGGAGCGGGAAGACCTGGGGTCTCCTCGGAAAGGACGAGGGCAATTGGGGGGGGCTGATCGGGATGATCCAGCAGAAATTCAATCCGGACAAAGTCACGGTGAGGGAGATCTCTGCGAATGAGAATGACGATAATGGTGACCCCAGTGTGTCGGACCCCAGGAACATTAATGTCCAAGACTTTAATGTCCGAGACCACCTCAATGAACTCAAGGACAACAAGAGCATCATGCCCACCCCCAACAACGGCGAGTCGTCGCGGACTTTCGTGGGCATCACGTTCCACAAGGGGACCAAGACCGTGACCGTCGTCGACATGCCCGGCAGGGAAAACTTCAAAACCCTGTGGGACGGAATGAAGGTGAAGGATAAGGAGGAGGGAGTCTTGTCCACCATGACCGTGAAGATTTCGGTCGACCGTGAAGATTTCGGTCGACCTCGTGATAAGTACTGGAGCAGGGCGAAAGTCACCGTCACGGAAGGAGAAGAAACGGCGATCGATTTCATCAACCACGATCTTGAAACCGTTCGGGGGGGGCAGCAGAGCGAAATATGGGCTCTCAGAGACGCTCCTGCGACTGCGCAGAATGTTTCAGAACTACTACAACTACCCCCCCAGGGTTCTTGGCTTACCTCAGGAATTACATCGAACGGGAGTAATATCACAGTGGAAGTGGAAGAGTACGGCATCGGCAACGACGACATGGGAACTGTCCTCCATTCCAAGTATGCCAACGAGTGGTTGAACAAAACATTCACGACGGTTAAAGTCGGCAAAGACGAATACCGCTTCTGCTCCCAGAAGACCATTGATGACCTGAGAACGAAGCTGAAGAGGCAGTCCGAGTTCATCAACGGCACACTCGACCAGTTCCAGGCTCTGACACAGGCTATGGCGAACAGGACAACGGATAATGATGATGATGAGCCATTGGATTTCAACGCAGCCATGCTCTTCCGCCCCCCCAGGGAAGGCGAAGAGGAGGATCCGAAGTTCAAGGTCTCTCTGAAGGGGCTCAAAATCAACCTCTTCGCCATGAGCCGGCCCGATCGACTTGAGGCCATGCAGGAGACTCTCAGGTTCGCCAAGAGGACCATCACCCCGAATATGGTCGGAGGCGCGCTCCTCGAGAAGGCTTGGCTCACCTCGCATAAAAAGAGTAGTGGCACGAAGCGCCGCCGTCGCGTGCGCGTCGTCCCTCGGAAAAAATCGACGTAGAGACATGTCGACCCGTTTTCTTCTCGCGGCGCTGGCCATCGCAGCGGCCGTCGCTCTCTTCGTCATCTGGAGACGGAGACCGAGGTCCGGCGTCATCCTTGCCGACACCATCGACGGGGGCTTCGCCGAGAGCGCGCTCGCGGAGCGCCAGGCCGTCCTCTGGGTCCGCGCCGCGCCGCCCGCCCTCGGGGACATGTTCCCCGGATGCCGCCAGGTCCCCGTGACGTCCGCGGACGCCCCGCGGGGGTGGCGCCTCTTCCGCGTCCCGGGTCCGACGCGGGCCACCGTCTGCGACGTCGACATGGACGTGGACGCCGAGGGCGCGTGGGTCCTCGCGCCGCCCGGGGCCGCGCTGACGTGCCCGCAGCCCGTCGCCGGGACCGCCGCCCGGGGGCTGACTGCCTGGTGAACCCCCGCCCTACCGCTTCTCCTTGCGACCCAGGTTCCGCGCGTAGACCGTTTTCCCGTTGCACGAGGCTTTGGCGTTCGCCGCCTTCATCCGCGCGTAGACCGTCGCCTTCGTGCAGACCGAGCCCCCGGCCGACTCCGCGAAGAGCGGCGCCAGGACCCGGTAGTTCATCAGGACCCACAGGAATCCGTCCGAGACCGAGTCCGGGGCGCCGCGCGCGGCCGACAGGAGCTCCTCCATCGCCGCGCGCTGCGGCGCGGAGAAGAGCTCCCGCGCCAGGAGGGCGGCCGATGCCGGGGGGAGGACCCCGGCGCGGGTCTGTACGCCCCGTTCCCCGAGCATGTGCAGGACCCCACCGCTCTGGGACCCCTTCGGAGGAGACAGAGTGACGAGGAGCATCCGCAGGTTCATCAGGACCATCGCGCGGGCTCCGTCCGCACTCAGGAGCTCGTCTCCGATGTCAGACGGGAGAGACGTCAACGTGAGAAGCTGGCGGAAATCGGGATCTCCGAGCGCCTTCTCGAGCGCCTGCCGCTCTTCCTGCCGCAGTCGGAGCCTCATATGCACATTCACGAGAAAATACGGAGGGTTCTCAGCCGGCGACCGCGACGGGGAAATGCGTCCCCGCGAGGCCCCTCGCGACCCCGCCGAGGTACTCGCGGAGCGGGCTCGCGAGTCCCCCGGTCCCGACGTGCGGCAGGCGCTCGACCCGCGCCTCGGCGGAAGGTCTCTGCTCTGACGGGAATGGTGCCCCACCGAGCTCCCGCGCGATCATGTCGAGGTACGACGGGAGCGGGCTGACGAGTTCCCCGGTCCCGACGTGTGGCAGGCGCTCGACCCGCGCCTCGGCGGAAGGTCTCTGCTCTGACGGGAATGGTGCCCCGCCGAGCTGCCGCGCGACCGCGCCGAGGTACGACGGGAGCGGGCTGACGAGTTCCCCGGTCCCGACGTGCGGCAGGCGCTCGACCCGCGCCTCGGCGGAAGGTCTCTGCTCTGACGGGAATGGTGCCCCGCCGAGCTGCCGCGCGATCATGTCGAGGTACGACGGGAGCGGGCTGACGAGTTCCCCGGTCCCGACGTGCGGCAGGCGCGCAGGGACGCTCCTCCGTTCCTCAGAGGGGTAAGTCAGCTCCGCGAGGCCTCGTGCGACCCCTGACAGGTACGCCGGGAGCGGGCTGCGGAGGTCCCCGGGGACGGGGACTCCCGGGAGGCGCTGGGGGTTCCGTCTCTCGGGCACCTCGGAGGGGAACGTCAACCTCGAGAGGTCCTTCGCGACAGCCCTCAGGAACGCGGGGAGCGGGCTCGCCAGGTCCCCGGGGAGTGGGACGCTGAGGAGTCTCCTCACGGACCTGTTCTCCGTCGGCTCGCGGGGCGGCAGAGGGAGCTGACGAGCGACCCAGGACAGGAACCTGTCCGTGGGGTCCGAGAGGTCTCCCACCGCGACGTTCGGAAGGCGCATCGGGGGGCGAAGGCGAAGCCGGTCGAGTTGCTGACGGACCCAACGGAGGATGGGGTCGATAGACAGCGGACCGGCGCTCACATGAGGGAGCCTTGCAACCCTCTCGCGGGCCTCCGGATCTGAACCCGCCTTCACTGCGCGGAGGGGTCCAACGGCGACGGAGGGGAGCTTCTGGACGCCATCGTCGGAGAAAGAAGAGACAGTAGAGGTAGAGAGAGGGGGCGACTCGAGTCCCTCCCCCACTTCGCGGAGGCGTCCAACGGAGACGGAGGGGAGCTTCTGGACGCCATCGTCGGAGAGAGAAGAGACAGTAGAGGTAGAGAGAGGGTGCGACTCGAGCCCCTCCCCCACTGCGCGGAGGGGTCCAACGGCGACGGAGGGGAGCTTCTGGACGCCATC
>Ga0255780_10002194_pt1 | contig 17773 bp, 16 predicted proteins | sample 071ome_32_FD_179978 | JGI IMG/M metagenome (GOLD analysis project Ga0255780, IMG submission 179978) | Coastal salt marsh microbial communities from the Groves Creek Marsh, Skidaway Island, Georgia - 071405AT metaG (version 2) | ecosystem: Environmental > Aquatic > Marine > Intertidal zone >... | reverse complement strand
CTTGGAATGACAACGGCTACGGTAACAATGGCTGGGGCTTTAATGGCAACAACATGCCTTGGAACAACCGTAACGGTAACAGCCGCTGGGGCAATATGCCTTGGAGCAATAACAACGGTTATGGCAATAATGGTTGGGGCAACATGCCTTGGAGCAACAACGGTAACAACAATGGTTGGAACTGGGGCTCTAATAACATGCCTTGGAGCAACAACGGCAACAACAACGGTTGGGGCTGGGGTGGCAACAACGGCAACCCAATGAACTGGGGCCCAATGGGCAGCGATGAATGGAAAGGCGGCAACGCACCATGGAACAAAGATATGCCATGGCAAGATAACCGCATGTTCCGCGGCTGGGGTCCTGTGCCTCAAGCTCGCCAAGGCGTAGTACGTCCACCGGTTCAGCGTCCACCTGCACCAGCTGCTAAGCCAGAGGCCGCGCCTGCAGCTCCAGCAGCACCGGCTGCTAAGTAAGTTTTCTTACTAACACAAAAAAGCGCCCTTTCGGGCGCTTTTTTATGCCTTCTTGGCACCTTTACCGCGTAAAGGTCAGCTGACCATCAGCCACATCAATCTTGATCACATCACCAGGATGATAATCACCCCCCAAGATCGCTTGAGCCATTGGGTTTTCAATCTGATGCTGAATTGCACGCTTCAATGGACGCGCACCATACACAGGATCAAACCCTGCCTCACCCAACAGATCCAATGCTGTCGCACTAACATCCAAACTCAGATCACGCTCAGCTAAACGCTTATGCAAATACTGCATCTGGATCTCGGTGATTGAGCGAATCTGCTCTCGACCTAATGGATGGAACACAACGGTTTCATCAATACGATTGATAAACTCAGGACGGAAGTGTTGCCCTACAACACCCATTACCGCCTCTTTCATCTCATCGTATTGACCATCATCCGCCATCGTCTGAATCAGATCAGATCCCAAGTTAGAGGTCATCACGATTACCGTATTACGGAAATCAACGGTACGGCCCTGACCATCGGTCAAACGGCCATCATCCAAGACCTGTAACAACACGTTAAACACATCAGGATGAGCTTTCTCCACCTCGTCCATCAAGATCACACTGTAGGGACGACGACGAACTGCCTCGGTCAGATAACCGCCTTCGTCATAACCCACATAGCCCGGTGGCGCACCAATCAAACGCGATACCGAGTGTTTCTCCATGAACTCAGACATGTCGATACGCACCATCGCATCTTGGGTATCAAACAAGAACTCCGCGAGCGCTTTACATAGCTCAGTCTTACCTACACCGGTAGGGCCTAAGAATAAGAATGAGCCGTTCGGACGATTCGGGTCCGAAAGACCTGCACGTGAACGACGGATCGCATTCGATACCGCACCAATGGCTTCTTGCTGACCAACGACTCGCTTACCGAGCTCGCCTTCCATTTGCAGTAGCTTTTCACGCTCACCTTCAAGCATCTTAGACACCGGGATACCAGTCCACTTAGACACAATGGTTGCAATCTCTTCTTCAGTAACGTTATTACGCAACAGGGTTGTTTCTGCTGGCTTCTCGGTAGATGCCGCAGCGACCTTGGCTTCTAGCTCTGGGATCACGCCGTATTGCAGCTCAGACATACGTTGTAAGTCATTCGCACGACGCGCTGTTTCAAAATCTAAACGCGCTTGCTCCAATGCTTCTTTGATATGTGTACTGCCTTGCATCGCTGCTTTTTCAGACACCCATACCTCTTTAAGGTCAGCAAACTCTCGCTCAAGGCCCGACACTTCATCATCGAGCATCGTTAGACGTTTCTTAGAAGCCTCATCTGATTCTTTCTTCAGCGCTTCACGCTCGATTTTCAACTGAATCAAACGACGATCAAGCTTATCCATCTCTTCCGGCATAGAGTCGATCTCCATGCGGATATGTGACGCTGCTTCATCGATCAAATCGATGGCTTTATCAGGAAGTTGTCGATCAGTGATGTAACGGGTTGATAGCTCAGCCGCAGCAACAATCGCAGGGTCAGTAATATCAACACCATGATGCACTTCGTAGCGCTCTTTTAAGCCACGAAGAATCGCGATCGTATCTTCTACCGTTGGCTCTTCGACCAACACCTTTTGAAAACGACGCTCCAATGCTGCATCTTTCTCAATGTACTGACGGTATTCATCCAAGGTGGTAGCACCAACGCAATGCAATTCACCTCGCGCTAACGCTGGCTTGAGCATATTGCCCGCATCCATAGCGCCATCGCCTTTACCGGCACCGACCATGGTATGGATCTCGTCGATAAACAGAATAATCTGACCTTCTTGTTTAGATAAGTCATTCAATACCGCTTTTAAACGCTCTTCGAATTCACCACGGAATTTCGCACCAGCGATTAAAGCGCCCATGTCGAGTGACAACAGTCGTTTACTCTTTAAACCTTCTGGCACTTCACCATTCACGATACGTTGCGCAAGACCTTCAACAATTGCGGTCTTACCAACGCCGGGCTCACCAATTAGCACCGGGTTGTTTTTCGTGCGACGCTGCAACACCTGTACAGCGCGACGAATCTCATCATCGCGACCAATAACTGGATCAAGCTTGCCCTGCTCTGCGCGCTCAGTCAGATCGATAGTGTATTTATCTAGTGCTTGGCGTTGCTCCTCAGCATTCGGATCATCAATCGATGCGCCACCACGGACATTATCAATGGCTTTATTAATCGCCGTCTTGCTGCCGCCGGCCTTGCGCAAGGCATCACCAAGCGCACCTTTATCTTCCATCGCTGCTAAGACAAACAACTCAGAGCTGATGTATTGATCCTTTCGCTCTTGAGCCAACTTATCGGTTTGATTAAACAAACGACCTAGATCATTAGAAAGGTGCACATCTCCCGCATTGCCTTGCACAGACGCTAGGCGCTCTAAAGCCTCGCTCAATGACGAGCGCAGCTGATTCACATTCACATCTGCCTGACCAAGCAATGGGCGCACACTGCCACCCTCTTGATCGAGCAAAGCCACCATTAAGTGAACTGGTTCTATAAATTGATGATCACGCCCCAAAGCCAAGCTCTGCGCGTCTGCAAGCGCAAGCTGAAACTTACTTGTAAGCTTATCCATACGCATGGGTTTATCTCCAAAAATTCTCTAACTGACAGAGATATGGGGGTATTTAGCGCGTTTTCAAGGTCGGGAATATTGAGCTACATCAAGCTCAATGAATCAGGACTTCTTTTCCTTGCCGCCGTCTTGGTAAACCTTACGTTTAAACAAATCGGTTCGACGACTCACCACACGATCCACGAATAACATACCGTCGAGATGATCAATCTCATGTTGCGCAGCACGTGCTTCGTAGCCCTCCATCTCGAATTGAAGCGGCTCGCCATGCGGGTCTTTTGCGGTCAGCGTGATTTTCGTCGCTCGAATTACATTACCCGTGTAATCGGGTACTGATAAACACCCCTCTCGACCTTTTTCAAAACCATTCCATTTTGTGATCTCAGGGTTTACCAGCACCATGTAGCCATGATTTGGCACCGGCTTACGTGTTGTTGAACAATCGATAATCACAACACGCTTAAATACACCCACTTGTGGCGCAGCGATACCCACAGCAGCCGGGCCGTTCTGTCGTGTTTCTTCAAGATCGGCAATAAAAGCAAGTAGCTCATCATCAAAGGCCTCAACGGGTTCAGAGACCTGCTTTAAGCGCTCATCAGGAAGCTGAAGTATCTCGAGAAGTGCCATCTTGCATTAACCGATATACGTCTCGATAGCCGATACACTTACCGACACATCGCTCTCACGAACCGAGCTCAATGCCGTTTCTATCGCTTCAATATCCAACGTAGACACAGCCGTAATTTGCATGATGTAAATGGGCTTATCTTCAGTGCCGGCAACATCAGATTCCAAATCAAGGATATTAATACCCATCTCCGCTAACACAGCAGTGACTTGTGAAACGATACCTGGACGGTCAGCGCCGCTCACCGTCACATGCACATTGGGAATGACATGCTTATGTAGCCCACCTTCAATCGGATCAACGTGTAAACACATGCCTTGCGACTCTAAAATTGGCGCGAGTGATTCACGTAGTGCTTGCTCATCTGCTGCACCCGACACCATCATCATCACGGTAAAGTTGCCGCCCAAGCGCAACATCGAAGTCTCGCCCAAGGTCACACCATGATCGGCTAAGGCACCTGAAATCGCTGCGACCATCCCGGGCTTATCTTTACCAATCATTGTTAACATGAACCACGTTGTCTTCATTGCTCGCTCACTTATTGTCATCTGACAACCAAATTAGACTGGCCATTCTGCCAGTAACCGACTCGCGTCGAAATGAATAGAAATGATCTGCATCAGCATAGGTACAGATACCACCGCCATAAATGTGTGGCACACCTGCTGCCGACAGACGCTGTTGCGCTAACTGAAAAATATCGGCCACCCAATGACCCGGGCGCGATTCAACAAAGGCTGATTCGGCTTGTGAATGCTGCTGCACAAAAATCTCCCGCACCTCATCACCCACTTCAAAATGATTTGGCCCAATCGCTGGCCCCATCCACACCATTACCTGACCGAGATCATCAAAACACCTGATCGTTTGCTCTAAAACACCGGCCGCTAAGCCACGCCATCCAGCATGTGCTGCAGCAACTGCAGTACCTTGCTCATCACAAAACAGAACAGGCAAACAATCCGCGGTCATTACCACACATGGCGTATCTAACTGCTGAGTAAAAGCGGCATCAGCACACTGCGTTACATTTAACTCAGGTCGAACGACCTCAGTACCGTGTACTTGCTCAAGCCAATAAGGCTCATTGGGAATCGCTAAGGCTTCGGATAACCGACGACGATTCTCCAACACATGCTTAGAATCATCTTGAACATGGGTCGCCACATTCAAACCGGCCCAAGCACCCTGACTTACACCACCTTGTCGCGTGGTTGAAAAGGCTCGCACATTTTTTGGAGCCGGCCAGTCAGGAAGGATGGGTTCAATCATCCTCTTCCCAGATCTCTAAACCATCAACCTCAAAGGCCTGATAGAAATCATCACCAAACTCCATGTCATCAACATCACCAAAGTGATGATCCCGTAATGCTTCAATCAACACAGCCATGTCATCTGGCATTGGCACTTCAAAATTAAGTTCCTTGCCGCTTTCAGGATGGAAAAAGCTCAATCGTTTGGCATGAAGTGCTTGGCGATTAAAGCCACGCATCACTTCTTTTAAATACTCATCCGCATTTTTGGGTAGCTGCAACCGTGAGCCATACACAGGATCACCTACGAGTGAGTGACGTAAATGCGCCATATGCACACGAATCTGATGTGTACGCCCGGTCTCAAGATTCACTTTTAACAAAGTATGCGCTTGGAATTTTTCGAGCACACGGTAGTGTGTGATAGCTGGCTTACCCATTGGGTTAACTGCCATCTTGATACGCTGAGTGGGATGACGGCCAATCGGTAAATCAATCGTACCACCGACATTAAACTTTCCATTTACCACTGCACGGTATTCACGTTTCATGGTGCGATTCGCTAACGCCTCGCTTAGCTTCTTATGGGCAAGCTCACTTCGCGCCACGACCATCAAACCAGTGGTTTCTTTATCTAAGCGATGCACGATACCGGCACGTGGGATATTCGCCAGATTCTCATCCATGTAGAGCAGACCGTTTTGCAAGGTGCCATCAGGATTGCCGGCTGCAGGATGCACCACCAAGCCCGCGGGCTTATTTACCACGATAAGATGCTCATCCTCGTAGACGACCTCAAAATCAACTGGCTGAGGTCGGCACTCGACCTGATCTTCAATCACCGCTGTTAACTGAACCTGATCACCGAGCTTCACCGCATCTCGAGGTCTTACTGTTTCACCATTGAGTAAAACTCGCCCTTCTTTGGTCCATGCTGTCAAACGGCTGCGAGAAAATTCGGGGAAAAGCGCCGCCAATGCCTGGTCTAGACGCTTGCCTGCCAAATCGGTCGAAATCTCTGCGGTTTGTTGCTGTTCTTTTGCTGTCACTGTCTCAGCTCGGGGTGTGATCCGTTATACTGTCATCAGTAGTAATAAAGAGATTATCGCCTATGTCGCGCCTCATCTGGACACTTCTTCTTGTTAGCTTTTTGAGCGGCTGCTCGTTTTTTGAGCAAAAAGACCCTACCGAAGGTTGGAGTCAGCAAAAACTCTTCACCGAAGCCAAATCAGCCATGGCCGGTGGCGCATGGGACAAAGCGATCGATTACTACGAGAAACTCGAATCTCGCTACCCTTACGGCAAATATGCGCACCAAGCTCAGCTCGATATCGCTTATGCCTACTACCGTAACGGCGAGCATGACTCAGCGCGTGCTGCAGCTGACCGTTTCATCAAGTTTCACCCCAATCACCCCGCTGAGGCTTATGCGCATTACCTTAAAGGTTTATCGAACTTCAATCGTTCGATTAATTTCCTGACACGCTTTATTCCCAGCGACTCAAGTCAGCGTGACCCAGGTGGCGCACTACAGTCATACCAAGACTTCGCCACCGTGCTGGAAAAATTCCCAGACAGCGAATACACCGAAGATTCTCGTAAACGTATGTTGTACCTGCGTAATAACCTTGCACGTTATGAGATCCACGTGGCCAAGTTCTACATGAAGCGTGGCGCCTTTGTGGCGGCCGCGAATCGCGCGAACTATGTGATTGAGAACTATCAGCGCACCCCATCGGTTTCTGATGCACTGAAAATCATGTCTCAGGCCTACACCAAACTCGATATGCCAGAGCTCGCAAAAGATGCTGAGCGCGTTCTGGCCATGAACAAAGATTCAGGCGCTATCGTAGATGACCCACTCAAGCTACGTGATGAGAATCTGGTCGAGAACTTCTGGACACTGATCGGTCTCGACGAAAACTAATCAGTACCTTTCAGGCAATAAAAAAGGGAGCGCAATGCTCCCTTTTTTAATTCTCGAGAAACTTAAACCGCTTCGTCGCCAGTCTCGCCAGTACGGATACGGATGACTTGATCTACTGAAGAGACGAAGATCTTACCGTCGCCAATCTTGCCAGTACGAGCCGCACCAGTGATCGCTTCAATACACTCATCTACCGAGCCGTCAGAAACAACCAACTCAAGGCGAAGCTTAGGTAGAAAATCGACAACATACTCAGCACCACGATAAAGCTCGGTGTGGCCCTTCTGACGACCAAAGCCTTTCACTTCAGTGACGGTCATGCCGGTAATGCCAATTGCTGATAGCGCTTCACGCACATCATCTAATTTAAAGGGCTTAATGATCGCTTCAATTTTTTTCATCGTCGATTCCCTGATGAATGGTTAATCTATAGCTAGAGGATAGCGAGAATTGCGCAGACTTAAAAGCCATTCACAATCGGATAACGGCGGTCTCGGCCATAAGCCCGTTGAGTGATTTTAACCCCCGGCGCTGACTGGCGGCGCTTGTACTCATTTAAATCGATCAAGCGTGCAATTCGCTCAACCTCAGCTTGACCAAAGCCCGTCTCAGCCACAATCTTCTCAACACACTGATCAAGCTCCACATAGCGCTCAATGATGGCATCCAGTACCTCGTAATCCGGCAAGCTATCCGAGTCTTTTTGATCCGGACGCAGCTCAGCCGATGGCGGACGGGTAATCACGCGATCTGGGATGATCTCGCCATCACGATTAATCCAACGCGCCAGACGATAAACAAGCAATTTAGGCACATCTTTCAGCGGCGCAAAACCACCATTCATGTCGCCATATAAGGTGGCATAGCCAACCGACATCTCACTCTTATTGCCGGTCGTCAGGAGCATTCGACGACGCTTATTACTAATCGCCATCAGCAACACACCGCGACAACGCGCCTGAATATTCTCTTCCGTCACATCTGCGGGCAGGCCATCAAACAAATCTGAGAGCATCTCTAAAAAGGCATTGAAGGCCGGCTCAATTGGAATGGTCTGATAAGCGACATGCTGCGTTTTCGCCTGCTCGGCAGCATCCTCATTACTCATGTCCGAGGTATAACGCGATGGCATTAAGACGACTTCAAGATTCTCTGCACCGAGCGCATCAACCGCAATCGCCAAAGTCACCGCTGAATCGATACCACCGGATAAACCGAGCACCGCGCCTTTAAAGCCATTCTTAGCCACATAATCGCGAACACCTTGAACTAGGGCACCGTATATCTCAGCCTCATCACTTAATGGCTCAGCAATCTCTTGTTTAATCGGCTGTGCTTGATCATCTAGCTCAACAATCGCAACCTGCTCAGCAAATTGCTGGCAACGCAGCTGCACATCGCCTAAAGCGTTTACCGCAAACGATCCGCCGTCAAATACCAATTCATCTTGGCCACCGACTTGATTGGCATACAACATCGATACCGAATGCTCACGGCATAGCTCAACCACCGCTCGCTCACGCTCACGTGTCTTGCCACTATTAAATGGAGAAGCATTTAGATTAAGCACCACATGCGCACCCGCACCGGCCAAATCAGCCACAGGTGCATCGAACCAAACATCTTCACAAATCGCTATCCCAAAGGTCACGCCAGACTGTTCAAACACCACCGCATCATCACCGGCAGCAAAATAACGCTTCTCATCAAACACGCTGTAGTTAGGTAGCTCACGCTTGTGATACTCAGCAATCACAGCACCATCTCGTAAAACCACCGCAGTATTAAACCGCTGCCCTTCTCGCATCAATGGCAAGCCCAGCACAACCGTAATGCCGGCACACTGTTTCGCAACAAGAGTTAAAGCGGCATCTACACGACGCTGACACTCATCACGCAACAACAGATCTTCAGGGGGATAACCGGTGAGTGCTAGCTCGGTGAATAAAGCCAACTCAACGCCCTGCTCACGTAGTTCACACGCGGTCTCAATAATGCGCTGAGCATTACCTTCGATATCACCAACAAGGAAGTTAAGTTGAGCAAGCGCTAACCGCATGAAAGGCGCCAATAGATTAAGAAAAGGTGCGGTTATTCTACCTGCTGCCGCATGGCGACAACAGGTAGCAACTCAAGGGATTAAGACATCAAAGAGGCCATCGCCTCGCCAATATCCGCTGGAGAACGTACGGTTTTAACGCCGGCTGCTTCAAGCGCAGCGAATTTACCTTCCGCTGTACCTTTGCCACCGCTGACAATCGCGCCAGCATGACCCATTCGCTTACCAGAAGGTGCCGTGACACCCGCAATGTAAGCCACCACAGGCTTAGTCACATGCGCTTTGATGTAATCAGCGGCTGCCTCTTCAGCCGTACCGCCAATCTCACCAACCATCACAATGCCTTCGGTTTGCGGATCGTTTTGGAACAGCTCCAAGCAATCCACAAAGCTCATGCCATGAATTGGATCACCACCAATACCGACACAGGTACTCTGACCTAAGCCAGCATTAGAGGTTTGATGAACCGCTTCATAGGTCAAGGTACCAGAGCGCGACACGATGCCAATTTTGCCTTTCTGGTGAATCACACCCGGCATGATGCCGATCTTGCATTCACCCGGGGTGATAACGCCGGGGCAGTTAGGACCAATCAATCGCGCATCGCTGTCTTTTAATGCTGCGTTCACTTTCAGCATATCCATCACCGGAATACCTTCAGTGATACATACGATCACTTTGATGCCCGCATCATTCGCTTCCAAGATCGCATCAGCGGCAAAGGCTGCCGGCACGTAAATCATGGTTGCTTCTGCGCCAGTGGCTTTCACTGCATCGTGAACTGTATTGAATACCGGCAGACCAAGATGCGTTTGACCGCCCTTACCTGGCGTTACACCACCTACCATGTTAGTGCCGTAAGCAATCGCTTGCTCTGAATGGAAGGTGCCCTGCTGACCGGTAAAGCCTTGGCAGATCACTTTGGTATCTTTATTAATCAAAATACTCATTTCGCAGCCTCCACCACTTTTTGCGCGGCTTCAGTCAAACCGGCTGCAGCAATCAAATTTAATCCGCTACTCGAGAGCATCTCGCGACCTTTCTCTGCATTCGTGCCTTCAAGGCGAACCACTACAGGCACTTCTAAGCCGAGCTCTTTCACCGCCGTGATGATGCCTTCAGCAATCAAATCACAGCGCACGATGCCGCCGAAAATATTAACGAGGACCGCTTTCACCTTGTCATCCGACAAGATAATTTTAAACGCCTCTGCGACTCGAGCAGCTGTTGTGCCGCCACCGACATCCAAGAAGTTAGCTGGCAAGCCACCATGTAGCTTCACCACATCCATAGTCGCCATCGCAAGACCGGCACCATTAACCATGCAGCCGATATTGCCGTCTAAGGTAATGTAGTTAAGGTCGTGCTCAGCAGCCGCTGCTTCACGCGCATCTTCTTGTGAGATATCACGCATCTCAAGCAGATCGGCATGACGATAGAGCGCATTACTATCCAGATTGATCTTGGCATCCAGTGCGACCAAATTACCCTCACCGTTCACGATGAGCGGATTGATCTCTACCAAGCTGCAATCTTCTTTTTCAAACAGTGTGACCAAACCTGAAAGCAGCTTAGCGAACTGCTTCATCTGATCGCCTTCTAGCCCTAAGCCAAAGCCGAGCTGACGGCATTGATAACCTTGCAAGCCAACCGCAGGATCGATAGTTGTCGTTAGAATTTTTTCCGGTGTCTCTTCAGCGACCTCTTCGATATTCATGCCACCCGCTTGAGACGCCATGATGAGAATTTTGCGTGTCTCGCGATCAACCAACACCGAAAGATATAACTCACGCTGAATATCACTTGGCTCTTCAACCAAGATAAAGCTCACAGGCAAGCCAGCTTCACCGGTTTGTTTGGTGACCAGGCGGTTACTTAGCATGCGGCCCGCTTCAGTAGCGACCTCATCAGCGGAGGTAGCAACCACGACGCCACCTGCTTTACCGCGACCACCTGTGTGCGCTTGTGCTTTAACGACCCAACGGTCACCACCCATTTCATTCGCCGCATCGCGCGCTTCATCAGCGGTTTCCACAGCAATACCATGGGGTACCGGGATCTTGTATCCGGCAAACAGTCTTTTGGACTGGAACTCGTGCAAATTCACGCCATCATCCTTCTAGTGCTTGTTTTGTTGTTATGCGAAATGTCGCTAGTGTGACACAACATTTCCTCGCTGCAGCTTTTAGCTGACAAGTGAACAGTAGCACTGATTTTTCGGCTTTTTCGGAAAATTGAAACTCCAAATACGAATCGCTTCAGGTTAGCCCCAGAGACTCGATAAATAAGGCTCAGCAGGCCATCTGGGACGATTGAATTAAATTCTTTCATCAAGACTTAAAGAATTTCGTTCCCATCCGATACCTCATCCGAACTTAATTACCGGTTCGTCATGGACGACAGCATGTCGTCATTGATTTCTATGAAGAAGAGGTCGATAACACCGTTGATGCATTGAGTAGCTTGCTCGAGCCGCTTATTATGGTCGTGATTGGTACGATTGTTGGCGGCTTGGTTATTGCGCTTTATCTGCCAATATTCCAGATGGGTAAAGTTGTTGGCGGATAAGTTATGTTGCAATCGCTCTATGCGATGCCTGAGTGGGCTTTTCTACTCATTGTTTTTATTTTAGGTGCGAGTGTTGGCAGCTTTCTGAATGTTGTCATCTATCGTTTACCGAAAAAACTCTACGCTGAATTCAAAGCTGAATGTGATGAGTACGCCGAACCACCCAAAAATGGTTGGTTTGGACTCGAATACCTAATTACCCCCAGCTCTACCTGTCCTACTTGTGGCCATAAGATTCGTGCTTGGGAAAACCTACCCGTCATTGGCTGGTTTTTACTTGGCGGAAAATGCAGTAGCTGCAAAACCTCAATTAGCAAACGTTACCCCGCGGTTGAATTCCTGACGGCATTAATCAGCTTATTTGTCGCACAACGTTTTGGTGTTTCCGAGCTGACCGCATGGCTACTTCTCTTCACTTGGATCTTAATTGCCCTCACGGCGATTGATCTCGATGAGCAACTTCTACCCGATCAGCTGACACTCCCTTTACTCTGGTTAGGCTTGCTCTTCCAAATGAGTGCAGGTCACCTTGAGCTAAGTGATTCGATACTTGGTGTGATTTTTGGCTACGGCATCCTGTGGTTTATCTACCATGTGTTCAAAATGATCACTGGCAAAGAAGGCATGGGCTATGGCGACTTTAAGTTGCTTGGCGCATTGGGCGCATGGCTTGGCTGGCAGATGATCCCATTGGTACTCATCTTTTCATCTGTGACAGGCGCCATTTTCGGCATTTTGTTGGCCGTTATTGCCAAGCGCGATCGACAAGCTCCAATGCCTTTTGGCCCTTTTCTGGCTGCCGGAGGCTTCATTGGAATGTTCTGGGGTGATATGTTGTTTGCCAAATACCTTATTTGGATTGGCATTCACTGATGTTTACCGTTGTGATGACCGGCGGTATTGCTAGCGGCAAGACCTCGGCATCTGATCTTTTTGCCTCACATGGCGTACCGATTCTTGATACCGATCTCGCGGCGCGTGCAGTCGTAGAGCCAGGACAGCCTGCACTCGATGAAATCAAACTGACGTTTGGTAATGACGTGATCACTGCCTCTGGCGAACTCGACAGAGCCGCACTCAGGGAGGTCATCTTTGAGCAGCCAGAAAAACGTCGTGATCTCGAAGCCATCTTGCACCCAAAAATCCGAGCACACATTAACGAGCGGAAAAATCAGCTAGATGCAGCCTACTGCATCATCGTGGTGCCATTGTATTTAGAGTCTGGGCGAGGTTATGAAGCTGATCGCATTCTTGTGATTGATGTGCCAACTGATTTACAACGCGAACGCTTAGCCAAACGAGACCACACCAGCCCAGAGCAGATTGAACAGATCCTGAAGTCTCAGACCACACGTGAAGAGAGACTTTCTGCGGCTGATGATGTGATTGATAACACCGCAAGCCCTGAGTCCTTGGCTGCACGAGTTGCCGAACTACATCAGCAATATTTATCTCAGGCGGGTTAACCCACCTTTACCCTCACCGCTCAACACGCGACAATGCAGCATGTCTGAGCTGATCACCTTTGAACAACCACTGAATGAGAAAAGTCGCACCCTGCTGCGCCTTTCGCATTTGTTTGAACAGCTCGATTTCTTCACCAGCAAATCAGGCGAATGGAATGTTCGCGGAAGCCTTCAAGCATTACTCGACATTACAGCAGTAATGACGCGTGGCGATCTCAAAACTGAGTTAGTTAAAGAGCTTGATCGCTTTCGCATATTTTTTGAACGCCTTAAAGCGTCTGCTGATGTTGACATGAATCGCCTGCAGCATGTTCTGCAAAATATTGAATATGCGCGACAGTCACTGAAAAACATTTCAGGCGCTCTTGGACAGAATCTTCGCCAAGATGAATTCTTGAGTGCGGTTCTGCAACGCTCTTCTATTCCTGGGGGCACGTTTGATTTTGATATACCGCAACTTCATTACTGGTTAAATCAATCACATAGCGATCAACTGCTACAAATGGATGATTGGCGAAATGAAATTGGACCGGTTCAGGATGCCGTCGAATTATTGTTGGGCATGATTCGCGAAAGCACAGTATCGAAACAATGTATTGCTGAACGTGGCTTTTACAACCAAACACTCAGCAGCGATAGTTCATCTCAACTTGTACAAATCAAAGTGGCTAAAGATGAAAATGTGTTCTGTGAAATCAGCGGCGGCAAGCAACGCTTTACCCTGCGTTTTATTGAGGTTTCAGACTTAGGCCACGGAAAACCTACCGAGCGTGACATCCCTTTCGAGCTCAAGGTCTGCCAACTATGAAGAAAGCAAAGACTGTTAGCTGCCCGACCTGTAATACCGACGTCACTTGGTCTGAAGATTCACCCTATCGACCCTTTTGTAGCAAACGCTGCCGCTTAATTGATTTAGGTGAATGGCTAGATGAAGAAAAGCGCATACCCGGTGACCCACACTTTCCGCCTGAAGATGATTCAAGCTCGCTTCATTAAGCGTTTTGCCAAAGGCCTCTAATACCCGCAACACCTTGAGCGCCCGCGCTAATGGCTTTTTCTTCTTGCTCAAGCGTCATACCACCCAATGCAAAGACAGGGACATTTACCTTTTCAACTAAACCCTGAAACACATCCCAACCCAGAGGTGTTGCATCAGGGTGTGAGCGCGTGGGCAGAACCGGCGATAACACACAAAAGTTCACACCGAGATTTTCAGCTTGTTGCAGATCTTTCTCGTTATGACACGATGCAGAAAGCATGAGCACATCATTAGGTCGCTCATTGAGCTCATGTAATTGACGGCTATTAAGATGCCAAGAAGTTAATTGATACGTCTTTTGATCATCAACTGAGGCGTTCACCATGATGCTAGCGCCATAGTTATCAGCCAATGCTTTTGCCTGATGCAATGCCTCAGACCAGTCTTCTGCATTTAGACCAAACAAGCGCCACTGGAAAAGTCGCTCACCCTTCTCGAGGTTCACTTTTAGCTGATCCAACACCTCTGCCACAGAAAGATCGGGCGGTGTAATCAAATAACGTGTGGGTAAGTTTAAAGCTTTAATGATTGGCTCATCTGCAGCTGGCATATCATAGCGCTCCATCTCATTAAGGCTTGTCCATGCAAGTGGCTGTCCTTCTTTACCAACCGGCTCACCTTGCCAATCTGTCACAAGATAGACATCGAGAAAGATCTTTTTATCGCCATAATCATGGCGTACCTGGATTAAAGGTTTGGACTCTATATGAGTAATACCAAGCTCTTCGTTTAGCTCGCGCGACAAAGCATCTTGAGCGCTTTCGTTTGATTCGCACTTGCCACCCGGAAACTCCCAAAGACCACCAAGGTGCTTATCTAGCGGACGCTGTGCAAGCAGGATATTGCCTTGCGGATTACGCAAGACACCTGCCACCACATGCACCCAATCAGACATCGTTACGAACGATACTCCGCGTTAATCTTGACGTAATCGTAAGAGAAGTCACATGTCAGCACTCTAGCTGATCCTTCACCTTCATTCATGATCACGCGAATCTCAAAAGTATCTTTATTTAAGACGCTTTGTCCTTGCTCTTCGGTATAGCTGGCGGCACGACCACCATCACTGACGAGTAAAACCTTATCAAGATAAATCTTTAGCGCATCGATATCTAAATGCTCAACGGGTGCACGACCCACAGCAGCAAGAATTCGCCCCCAGTTAGGATCAGATGCAAACCATGCTGTTTTACAAAGAGGTGAATGCGCAACCGTAAAAGCGACCGCTCTCGCTTCACCATCATCTTTAGCACCTTCAACTACGATTTCAACCAGCTTGGTAGCACCCTCACCATCACGAACGATTTCACGTGCCAAATAAAATAAGACTTCATCTAACGCCGCTTGGAATTGCGCTTGATTGGAAGCACCAATCTCCACACCTGAAGCGCCACTTGCCAACAAGACACAGGCGTCATTTGTCGATGTGTCCCCATCGACGGTAATACTGTTAAACGATGGATCAACGCCTTTGCTTAACATGGATTGCAATAATGTCTGATCAACTTTGGCATCTGTCGCTACATATCCCAGCATGGTCGCCATGTTCGGATGGATCATGCCTGACCCTTTTGCGATGCCAGTAATGGTGATTGTTTGACCTTCCAACTCGATCTGTTTAGAACAGAATTTGGGGCGTGTGTCGGTCGTCATAATGGTGCGAGCCGCATCTTCCCAGCCTTCTTCACTCAATCCTGACATCAAGCTCGGCATAACCTGTTGAAAAGGAAGAATGGGCAAATCCTGTCCGATAACACCAGTAGAGAAAGGCAATACCTGACTCATAGGACATCCGGCAAGAGCGGCGACCGTACGGCAGGTTTCACGCGCAGCACGCATACCTTCATCACCAGTACCTGCATTTGCGTTACCCGAGTTAATAATCAGGTAGCGGACTGGATCTTTAGCCAAGTTTTCCTTAGCCACATGGACTGGAGCAGCACAAAACTTATTCTGCGTGAAAACACCTGCTGCTGTTCCACCTTGCGCGAGCTCAACCAAACAGACGTCTTTTCGGTTTTTGTAACGAATCCCAGCTGCAGCCGTTGCTAATCGAACACCTGATACCGGCAAACCTACGCCCGCCATCAATTCGTCATTGCTCATTTAATTTAACTTACCGTGACACTGTTTAAACTTTTTACCAGAGCCGCATGGGCATGGCTCGTTACGTCCGACTTTCTCAGTAGGACGCACATAAGGTTGCTGCTCTGCGCCCCCTTGATCTGGCGCCGCTTCAACCGACTCAGGCTCACCTAAACCAGTGAACTCTTCATGCTGGAAATTGAATTCTGCTGGATCTGGCTGAGGCTCTGGCTGAGGCATCTCTTGCAACTGAAGGCGCGTCAGAATCTGAACCACCTCCTGCTTCATAGAACCCAACATAGCGGTAAACATTTCAAATGCTTCACGCTTGTACTCTTGCTTTGGATTCTTTTGTGCATAACCACGCAAGTGAATACTGTTACGCAAGTAATCCATTGCCGCTAAATGCTCTTTCCATTGTGAATCGAGAACATACAACATGACCTCTTTTTCAATGCGACGCATTTGCTCTGGACCTGCTTGAGCTTCTTTCGCTTTATACACATCAATGATTTGATCCAAGATGCGCTGGCGCAATGTTTCCTCATGAAGATCGTCATCATCGTCCAACCATTGCTGGATAGGCGACTGAATATCGTATTGCTCTTTAAGCGCCTGACTGAGACCTTCAACATCCCATTGCTCTTCCAAGCTTTGTGGCGGGATATACATATCAATCATATCGTTTACGACTTCTTCACGAATCTCTCGGATTTCATCAGAGACATCTTCGACATTCATCAAATCGTCACGTTGACGGTAAACCACCTTACGTTGGTCATTCGCGACATCGTCATAATCAAGTAGATTCTTACGGATATCGAAGTTACGTCCTTCAACTTTACGTTGTGCGTTTTCAATAGCTTTATTAACCCAAGGGTGCTCGATAGCCTCACCCTCTTGCATACCTAACTTTTGCATTAGTCCAGCAACACGGTCCGAAGCAAAGATACGCATCAGGTTATCTTCAAGTGATAGATAAAAACGTGACGAACCTGGGTCACCTTGACGACCCGAACGACCACGTAACTGATTATCAATACGGCGTGATTCGTGACGCTCAGTACCTATAACACGTAATCCACCTGCCTCAAGTACCTGCTTGTGACGTTGCTTTTGATCAGCGCGTACCGCATCTATCTGAGCTTGATCAGCACCTGAACCTAATTGCTCGATCTCAATCTCGACATTACCGCCAAGCACGATGTCGGTACCACGACCGGCCATATTGGTTGCAATAGTGACTGCACTTGGACGACCCGCCTCAGCAACAATGTAAGCTTCGCGCTCATGCTGCTTCGCATTCAACACCTGATGCTTAATCTTTGCTTCATTAAGCAAGTTAGCCACTAACTCAGACACCTCAATGGATGCTGTACCCACCAATACTGGCTGACCACGCTCTACACAGTCAGCTACGTCTTTAATGATTGCGGCGTATTTTTCTTGTTGGGTGAGAAAGATCAAGTCTGTTTGGTCATCACGCTGCACTGGCGTGTTAGTTGGGATAACCACAACCTCAAGACCATAAATCTGCTGGAATTCAAACGCTTCAGTGTCTGCAGTACCTGTCATACCTGAAAGCTTTTCGTACATGCGGAAGAAGTTCTGGAATGTTATCGACGCGAGAGTCTGAT
>Ga0255780_10002186_pt1 | contig 17842 bp, 12 predicted proteins | sample 071ome_32_FD_179978 | JGI IMG/M metagenome (GOLD analysis project Ga0255780, IMG submission 179978) | Coastal salt marsh microbial communities from the Groves Creek Marsh, Skidaway Island, Georgia - 071405AT metaG (version 2) | ecosystem: Environmental > Aquatic > Marine > Intertidal zone >... | reverse complement strand
ACGTCGTGGGCGGTCTCGCGGGTTCCCCAAAGGGGGGGTCGTGACGTGGGCGTCCTCAGCCCCGGCGCGCTCCGTATCGGTGGTGCACTGCCGGCTGCTCAGTCTCGGGTCTGGAGTCTCGGGTCTGGAGTCTCGGGTCTGGAGTCTCGGGTCTGGAGTCTCGGGTCTGGAGTCTCGGGTCTCGTCCCGGGTTCATTACCTCCATCTCCCCCTCCATCTCTCCTCCATCTCACCCGCCTCCCTCCTTCCCCGCTCACCACTACTTGCTCGTCCATGCTTCACCACTCCACCAGTCGTATCTAGAATCTGTGCGACTCAAGGCGTCGACGGCAACGAAACGTAAGGAGCGTGTGGATCAGTTTCAGGCGCTGCAGTATCTGGGCGAGCATGAGCGGCTGGCGCGGTGCAATTCGAGGCTGAGCTGTGCTTCCGAGCGGAAGAAGGAGCGGGAGCGAGAGCGGGCTGCAGCTGCTGGGAGGCATTATCAGATGGTCATTGATCGTGTGGAGGAGATGAAGGAGAGGGGTCGGGTGGAGGCGGCTGAGAAGCGGGAGCGGTGCAACGAGCGGCTGAAGGAGGCGGCCAGGAGGCGGGCGGAGAGGGAACGAGAGGGGATGGAGCGTAGTGGCAGCGAGAGTCCAGAGAGACCGCGGTACGGAGACCCCGCACACGCTACGGACGCTTCTCCCGCGGCCGCCTCGTCTCCCGCGCCTGCACCTTTGCCTGCACCCGCCAACCCGCCGGGTCGCGGCCATGAGACAAAGTCGTCTCCGCCTCCGATGACGTACAATCGAGCTGTGGAAATACTTCGAGCGTGTGGGATTCATTCGAGTGCGCCCCGCGCACCTTCGGTAGTCTCCCCGCCCAGCGGCAACGGGGTTCCGATGCCTCCACCGATGAACCATCCCAGTGTGGCCATCCCGTTTGATCGGTTTGCAGAGCTGATCGCGGATCGTGAGGTGTTGGTAGCGACGCAGCGAATTCTGCGGGAGCTCTTGGACACCTCCGAACAGAAGATTGCGGTGGGTGTTGAGGCGTCGACGACGGATGTCGAGTCTGCGCGCACGCCCTGGACCTCTCTTCCTCGCTCGCTCGTTTGCTCATTTGCTCGTTTGCTCGCTCGTTTATTTCTCAGGTGAATACGCGGGTGTTTCTCTCGGCGTATATGATCGTCAACTACCCCGACGTGGTGCTGTCTGGGCATGCTAGCGGGTTGGCGCCGGCGTCGGATGTGACGCAGGAGGCCCGGTTGCGGGAGGCCGCTGTGCGGACGATTGCGAGGTTCGAGGATGCCGTGTTTGTCGTCGGGGAGGGCGACGGCGAGGAGAAGGCCGGCGTCGCCGACGTCGACGAGGCTGTCATCGCCGTCGCCGAGGAATCAAGTCCTCAGCATCGCCACCAGTTCATTTCGAGCTATCTGATATATCTGGATCAGTTCAACTCGTGGAAGTCGCACGACGCAGCCGGTCTGGAGAACGACCTGATCAAGGCGGCCGTGGAGCTCGAGTCGTCGAGGCTGGTCAAGTTGGTCGAGCTGTCGGAGCGGGTGGGTTCGATCGGGGTCCGGCACCAGGTGGACATCGATGCGATGGTTGAGGGGGTCGATCACGACCTGGGATTGATCGAGGAGCGGGTCGAGTCTCTGACGGGGTCGCAGGGGGTGGCGAGGCTCAAAGCGGCGCTGGAGGCGGTCAAGGCGGCCCATCACCACCATCAGATGGCCCAGGGCGAGATGGATCCGATCGTCTCGGGTTCTCCGCAGCCATCGTCGAGCCCGCTGAAGTCAAGCCCACTGCGCAAGATGTCCAGGCGGGAGATGATCGAGGCTCCGACGAGTTCAAACACGACCCCGTCGTCGGCTGGCAACAACGCCACCCCCAACGGCTCATCGTCGGCGAACGCATTCAGCGGCAATCAACGTCTGAGTCTGATGTGGAGCTTGCTGTACGATGCAAAGTGGAGGCTGCCAACCAGGGTGTTGGAGCTGGTCTCGGAGGAGGTGCTCTCCGGCGTCGTGGACGACGGCTCGGCTGCCCTGTCTGCCCTGTCGGACGACGAGAGGCGGAGCTTGGTGGCCGAGCGGCGCGCGTGGGGAGAACTTCGAGCCTCGCTTACAGGAGAGGACGGGAGTCAAGAAGAGCGTGTCTTTGTCGTCATCAAGGTGCTCGTCGAGGTCGTGTCCAGGCTCCAGGAGCACGCCGGCCAGGCGCTCGGCGGCGCGTGCGAACGCCGCATGGTCGAGATCCAGGAGTCGCTCCTTCCCAAGCGCGATGATACGTTCTGGATGAATGTCCCTGCGTTCCTGGACGCCATCCACTGGTGCTCCGCGGTCGTCTCTCAGCTGTGCGCGCCTGTTCGGGACGCAGACATCCGCCGCGCCCAAGCCGTCATCAGCCAACGCTTGGGACTGACCGACGACGCCTCGGCGTCGACGGCCGCGTGGGTGTGTCAGAGTCCGCATTCCCTGATCGATGTGATCGCGCAGTCGCTCCACGTGCTGGAGCTGCAGGCGCGCATTCTCAACATCGACGTCGCCAACGCGCATCTCGAGGCGCTGACGCACGTGTCCCCCGGTACAGAGGGGTCGTCTTGGCGCATTCAGTATGTGCGAGAGAAACTGGCCGAGGAGCTGGGAATGGGCACGGCCGACGCCGACTCGGATGAGCTCATGTTTGCGTCTGTCGGGCTCACCGAGCCCGTCGGGTCGCTCGGAAACACGCGTGGTTGGATCGCCGTGGCCTCTGGACGATTGCCGAGAATCGAGGCGGCGCTGGGCTCGAGCATCGCGCACCCCGTCTCGGCGACGTCGCCCCCATCGCCATCATCGCCGTTCCCGGTCCGGATGCGGACGGGCACCATCGGCGAGTCCACGGCCTTCTCATCCCCTCAGACGCCACAGCTGGAGCCGATCAGCTCGATGCGCTGCTGGCGCGGCCTGGTGCGGGTCGGTCTCGTTCACCTCATCTCGGGTGACGGCGCCATCGCGTCCATGAGCGTCCCCGAGACACTTCTGAGGGACGTGCCGAGGCTGTTTGCCCTGCAGAACGACTTCCAAAAGTGCATGGTCCTCGCCGTATGCTTGACAGTTATTGATGGCCCCTATCACGCAGCGTCGTTGACGCCGACGGCGACAATGGCACCGGCAACCAGTACGCCGGTGCTGGCCGCCTCTCGCAGGCGCGACGCTGCCAGGAGGATCAAGGCCATCCTCGGTGGCCCGCACGTCACCATCGAGCACATCGCCGCGGAAGTCAGCTCGTGCATGACGTCTCACGACGAGGGATCGGGGTCGGGATCGAGAGGCAACAATGCAGAGGCGGACACCGCGCACGTGCTCGGCACGCTGAGGGCCCGTCTGCACCGTTCGAGTTGCCGGGTCCTAGTCGAGCACCTTACCAACATGCTCGTTTGCCTGCTCGTATCCTACGATACGTCGTTCGTTCACGAAACGTGCGCGAACATCGGTGCATCGGACGTTGCCGACGACGTCATCGACCTCGGGCGCAAGATTGGCCAGGTGGCGGCCGTCTCGGAGACCGTCTGCGGCCCCTGGTACGCCGCCATCGCCTCTGAATTTGCCACCTAGAATCGCCACCAAACCATGTACTATATATATATTGTATCATTATCAGAACAGCGAGGCAGTCGTTGCACGCAGGACGATCCAGTACATCGTGCACGCGAGCGCCATCCCAAACATGCCGTCCCGCTGCAACAAGGCCCGCTTCCTTGAAGAGAATTTCGGATACAAAAAGCTCAGCGCCATGCTCGGCACCATCCACCCGACCACGATGATCACCCACATGTTCACCGCCGCGCATGTCGCAAACGCCGACGAGCCGTTCTGAAGCCCCTGGTACGTCGCCCCGCCCAAAAAGACCAACGGCCAGTCCAGTACGGTCGCAATCGTCCGCCACCGGTCCTCGTTGAGCGACAGAAACGTGCCGTTCGCGAACCTCGAAGTCGACGGCAGCGCACACGTCTCGGGGATCAGGTGGAACGCCAGCAGCGCATGGATCCCCTGCATCCAGATGTGGTATTTGAACGGCAGCAGCCAGCCAAACCCGCCCCAGCAGATGACTGCGCACCGTGCCGTAAGCAAGACCGTGCACAAAAAGCTCGGCCACGTTTCAAACACACGATGCGGCACATCGCCGTAGTCCGCCAGCGTCCCGACCATGAAGGACAACCGCAGGATGACGACCAGCACGTTGCGCCACTTTTCATAGAACGAAAAGTCGTACAGCATGGCCATGGGACACATACTGGTCGTGAATATCATCCCGATCGCCTGCTCCCACGGAAACGGCGTGTCCCGCTCCTCTCTGAACGCCTCGTTCTTGATGAAGGTCACGCAGATGAGGGCGCCGACCGTCGAAGTCAGCAGATCGACCCTCGACAGGAGCTCGATCGAGAACATCGACTCGACCTCGTTTGTCGACGGGCCCGTCGGTCGACGCCTCTGCCCTTGCCTGGCCGAGTCGGAGCCATGTTCTGTTTCTCTGCTGGTGGCTTGTCCAGCCGCAGCCCGCAGCCATGACATACCGAATATCACGTCGGGAATGAAATGACGAAAGGTTTATGTAACGAACGAGTTATCGAACGAGTTATCGAACTTACTCTCTTGGACGACCACGTGATCAGCCCCACTCGAGTGTGGGTCCCTAGAGCTCTAGGGACCCCGCTGGGGCATCCACTCGGGGTTCATATCAATCCACCGTCCCCACCGGTCTGTGTGCCCTTGCCCGCTACCGGCCAGTCCATCGTACCAGATGTGCCCCACGTGCTGGCCCTCCTCTGGCTCGACGCAGCACCACATATCCGTCACCATCAAAAACTTCTGGTTGAACGAGTCGTTCGTGGCATGGTCCTCGAACTGTGACCAGAGCTTGGACGGGTGGTCGAACTCGATCAAGTCGAACGCGTCGGCAATCCCCTCCAGCGCCCGCGCAATCTGCGTGTCGGTCCGCTTGGCGAGGAGCTTGACGATCGACTCGCCGCCGCCCTCCACCTGCGTGACCGTCGCTGGCTTGCTGCCGTCGTCGCACTGCTTGCTATTCTCGTTGCACGTGACAACGCGCAGCTTGCGCGACGAGATGGCAGACGCCTTGGGGTTGTCCAGGAACGAGCTCTCTTTCCAGTCGGGCATGTCAAAGCTGCTCAGCACTTCGAGGTTGAACACGTGGTCCAGAGGGCACATGAACGGCAGCTGCGGCAATCGAGTCCCCGGGATGTGCCCGTCGTGTGGTCCCCACCACCGGTCGAGCCCGCAAAACAGCCCCGGCATCACGGCGGCGCGCTTTGTCACGGTGGCCTGTGTTGATTCAGCGAGAGCAAACGAGCGTGAGAGCGAGCGAGCGTGAGATGAATCAATCGATCAAGGCGCGTCGTCAAATACCCACCAGGGCCAGCAGCGCCCGCACCGTCTCGATCTGCTGGTTGACCAGCCTGAAGTGCGGCAGCGTCGTGGAGATGTTCAAGCGATCGTCCAGACGATCGCGTTCATTCTTGACCGTCGCATCCAACAGCCTGTCCGAGACCTTCCACGTCGTCGAAACGAACCCGACGTCGTGCCGGAAGTACTCGTCGTCGTCCTCCCACAGGAGCCGCTCCCGGAACCGGTTCCGCTTGCCGACCGTCCCGCTGTACTGGAACGTCCCATGAACCACGTATGGGTCGACGCCCAGCCGCCCCGGCAGATCCTGGATGTAAAACGTGTGCCCGCTGCAGAACATGCTGACCGGCAGGATTCCCATCCGGAGCTTGTCATTGAAGGCCTTGAAGAGCCGCGTCTCGGGGTCCGAGAAGCCCTTCTTGTTGGGCTTGAGTCCGAGCCGCATCAGATCGTTGAACGCATTTTGATCCCAGTACTTATCGTCTTCCTCGAGCTCCCGCATCCAGCGGTCGGCAAACTTGGCCGCCGCCGGCCGCCCTCGGAACATCATCACGCCGATGTTCGCCGGGGACCCGGCCGTGGGGAACCACTCGAGCCCCCCATCCCCGCTCGTCGTATCTACCAAATGGTCGGACGAGATGAGGACATCCGCCTCCGGGTACCGAGCCATGTAGGGGAGCGGGTCTTTCATCCACACCGTGTCGACGTCGCTGATGACCACATCCAGTCCCCACTTTGTAAACTGCTGCAGCAGCGAAATCTTCTCACGCCCCATCTTGAAGAACGTCTCGGTCCCCCACCCAAAGTCGTCCAACGACAGCCCCGACGACATGCCAAACGTCGGCACGCCCCTGTCCAGCAACACCGTCAGCAGCTCGTCGTCCATGGCGCCCACCAGATACGTCTTGCATCCCGTCTTTTCCATATGGTGCACCCAATTGAGCGCGAAATCCAGATAGTGGAAGTTGGCCCAAGTCACCACGACCGGCGCCAGCGTCCCGTCCGCCTGGGTCGCCACGTCCACCGCCCGCTCCCGCGTCAAATCGTACGTCCGCAGGTCTGCCCTTGTTTCCCGGGGCTGAGATTCCGAGTCGTCCATACTGTCGTCCATGTTCTCGTCCAACCCTTCGGCGTCGTAGTCTGCGGCCTCCTCCGCCTCCCGATCCTCCAGCGAGATGTCCTCCTCCTGGTAGTCCTCCTCGGCTGGCCGTTCCTTGTCCGAGTCGCCGAAAAACTCTGCGTTGTCGACTTCCGGAGAGAAGCCGAGAGGAGCATTCTCGCGCTCTTCCCCCCCGTAGTCGTCGTAATCGACCTCGCCGCCGACCAGGCCGTCGTCGCCATTGTCGACGTTCTCTTCATCGCCGTGGTCCTCGTTCTCGTCGTCGTCGTGCACCGCCACCCGAAGCGCTTCGAAGTGCTCCTCGAGCTTGGACACCGGATACCCCGACGCGTCTTTCCGGCGCGTACCCAGCGGTCCCAGGACGCTCGCCGCGCTTTCGCCAGCAGTCGTTGCAATCAGGACGACCAGCCCGACTGCCAAGAAGAAAACTGCCAGGAACAGCAGCCATTTCTTCCGAGCTGGTGGTACTTGGGCGAATAGAGCCATGTGTACTGAGGGTAGGCGGGGGGGCGGGGAAAAGGCGCCTGCTTGACGAGGGCGGTGGATGAAAGATGCGAGATTGGTTGTGTTGAGCGGCTTGAAATGGGCTAACGAGTAGGTGCATGCGGGTCAAATGCCATCCACGATGCAGTGAATTGGCGGGGCTCGATCGTGATGTTGCTGCTCGAGACGCATCCTCCTGAGCCGGATGTCGACGCAGTCGTGGTCGAACCGGCGGTGGCCGCGGCGCTGGGCGGCATCGGCATCGGCGGGCGGCGGGTGACGGGGGTCGCTCAAGCCGATCGTCGGGCGGGATGCCACCGCGTACTTCGGACCCACGTCGGACCGGGGGGAACGACGAGCTGGCGTATGCCACCGCTGCCTCCGCCGCTCGCAACGCTGACTCGCGGTCTGTCGAAAAATTCGAACAGTCAATTCGAAACCAGCTGGTTCGAATCAAAACCAAACGACCCCGGCATACGAATTCTCCATTCACACGGTATCCAGACAATACAAACCATGACGATGCAAGTCGACGTGCAGGACGGTGTCAGCCTCTCGCACTTGAAAGCGTCCGGGGCATTCTCAGCTCCCCTCTCCCATTTGTCCATCGTCAACGTGCAGAACGTCGACGGCAAGCTCAGGTGCTCCTTGACTGACGGCAAGGAGAACGTCCGTGCGGTTATCACGAGCCAGGTACGTACGGCTGACGGCAGCGGCGAGTCTCGCGTCCCCAAATTTGAATTCAATTCGATGTCAGATTATTTCTCCCGGCCCACTCGCCCCTCTCCTACTCGCGCGCGCCCGTGGACGTTCTACAATGACCGAATTGGCCCGGTCGCGGGCGCGAGACGGGCCCGTCGTGGCCCGAATCCCGTGTCTTCGTCTCGTAGATCACGCCTTCCGACTTTGCACGTGCTCACACGCCTTCTCCTCTTGTCCCCTTCTCTCCGTCAGGTCACCAAGGCCAACCCGACCCTCGGCGAGTCGTCCCTGGTGCGCGTTACCGGGGCCATCTACAACGACGACGGGGAGAACGCCGTGCTGATGATCACCGAGCTCGACCACATCGAGGCTGGGGCCGCCGCGCAGGTCCCGCAGGTCAAGGCCGAGGCCATGGCGAACGTCACGAACGTCGCAAACATCAAGGCGGAGCCGAACATGGCGGACGTCAAGACTCCGGCGTCGCAGAGCCGTCGTCCCGAGGCGATCAAGACCCCGGTGTCGAGGCCCCAGCCCATCTCCACGCTCACCCCGTACCTGCACTGTTGGGCCATCAAGGCCAAGGTGCTGAGCAAGGGGCCGATCAGGGAGTTTGGGAAAAACAAGCCCAACCCGAGCGGTCAGAGCCAGTCGGTCTTCTCGGCCGAGCTGGTGGACGAGGAGGGCACGGCGATCGAGGCCACCTTCTGGAGGGACGCGGCCGATCGCTACCACGAAATGCTGGAAGAGGGCAAGGTCTACACGTTTTCCCGTGGGTCCGTCAAGATTGCCAACAGGAACTTCAACCGCACCCGCAACGAGTACTGCCTGAACTTTGACACGTCCGCCTCGGTGGAGGAGAGCGCCGACGTGATCGACGCGTCGGCCATGCAGACACGCCTGAAGTTCGAGAAGATTGACCAGCTGCCGGTGTTTGTGGATAAGAGGGCCATGATCGACGTCATCGGGGTGGTGACCAGCGTCGGTGCGACGGGGAGCATCAAGAGGAAGGCCGACCAGCAGGAGGTCGTGAGGAGGGAGGTGACGCTGGCGGACGACAGTCTGAAGACGGTGTCGCTGACCCTGTGGGGAGAGAAGGCGGAGACCGAGGGGGAGAAGCTGCACACCATGCTGCAGGCGGGACAGTTCCCGGTGCTGGCCGTGTCGCAGTGCAGGGCCGGTTCGTACAACGGCGTGACCCTGTCCACCTCGATGAGGAGCACCGTCATGATCGATCCGGATATGAGCGAGGCGGTGGAGCTCAAGACGTGGTACGAGACCACGGGAGCGACCTCGACGATGAGCGCGGTGGGCGAGGGGCTCGCGGCCGCCAAGGCAGCCGGGGCTGCCAAGAAGCGCTACTTTGACCTGACCGAGATCCAGGCAAAAGTGCCGGATTCGGAGGACGCCAAGCCGTTCTACGCCACGGTCAACGCCGTCGTCGCGTCCATCAATCCGGACCAGAAGATGTACTATCTGGCGTGTCCCGAGAACAACAGGAAGGTGGAGCAGCAGGGCGACGGGTTCTACTGCGAGTACGACGGCAAGACGTACCCGACGGCCGTCAGGAGGTACGTCGCCAACGCTCGCGTCATGGACGCCTCCGGGATCATCTCTGCGTCGCTCTTCGACGAGCAGGCCACGGTCGTGTTTGGGAAGACGGCCGACAGGCTGCACGAGCTCAGGGAGGAGGCGGCCGACGCCTACAAGATGTCGCTCAACAAGGCAAGCTGGCAGGAGTGGACGTTCAGGGTCAAGGCGTTTGCCAGCATGTGGGAGGGCAACCTCAGGAAGAAGTACTGCGTCATCGACGCCAAGCCGGTCAACTTTGTGGCCGAGACCCGGAGGACGCTGAGCCAGCTCGCCGAGATGGCCTAGTCGTAGGCATCGATGGGGATTGGGATGGTCCAATCACGGTCATTGCATTGCTTGAATACGTTTGGTAGATATTTCGCTGCAACGATGTACGAGGGGGGGTACCACGCCGCACACGCACAGATCACGCACACGCCCAGTCACGTTTCCGGCGATAAAACTCGTCCACCCGAAGCTTGGCGTACTTCATGTAGTCAAAGTCGATGTCGCTCCACGCCGCCTGCAGCATACACCACGCCCCCCAGTACAAGTGCGCCGCCAGCGCAAACAGGTTCGCCTCCCGCACGACCTGCGCCACCTTGGCTTCGCTGGGCGTCTCCCCCTCGTACACCCGAAGGTACGCCCGCACGAATACGCGCGACTCGTCGGGGTACTTGCTGTAGTCGCAGTCGAACCCGGCGTACTCGCAAAAGTGGTTGCCCAGGTCAAACCCACGCGGCGCCCAATCCGCGTACTCAAAATCGATGAACGTCATCGTATCAGCGTCCACCATGATGTTCCCGCTCAGCAAGTCGTTGTGCGTGAACGCCAGCGGGCTCTTCAGCTTGAGCGCCTTGGCCTCCAGCTGCCGAAGCTCCTCGAGGATCGAGTCGACGTCCAGCCCCTCCCAGATCGCCCGCTGCCGCTGCGTGTACCCGCCCTCATCTGCTAGTGTCTTGCTCGTTTTAAGCCACGACCGCGTCTTCTCGAACGGCGTCCCCGGCCGCTGACCCGGCTCGTCTGGCCTCGCGACGGGAAACTTCACCGATCTCCCGCCGCTCTTGTGGGACGAGAGCGAGTGGAAGCGCGCCAGCGTCTCCGCGATCCGCGTGCTCATCTCCTCGTTGCTGAGGTCGTCGGGCGACAAGCAAACCATCCCGGTCAAGTAGCTCTCCACTCTGCCGTTGGCAAACACGCCGAGGACGGCTGGCCCGAACCCGTGGCGGTACAGGGTCCGCATCGTCTCCACCTCCACCTCACGGTCCACAAACTTCTCCGTGTTGTTGCCGTACACACGGAGCACGACGACCTGCTGCAGATAGGCCGGGCCGTCCTCGGGCGGCGACACCGCCTCGAATGGAGAAGCGGTCACGCGCGTGAGCGCCACCCGATAGAGGGCGTTAGAGATGCCCCCAGATATGACTGAGACGTCCAGGTCGTTCGGCGTCGGCGACTTCCAGGCGGGGAGGAGGTCGGTCAGGACGGCCGCAATGTCGGCCTTGAGCGACTTGGTGATCGTAGCGGTGGCCGATACGGTCTTCGAACACGCGTGCAGCGCGGGCAGCGGCGCTGCATCGTCTTCAGGTTGCGTCCGCGCTTGTGAGGACAGGCAGTTCCCCATCCGGACAAACTACTAGCTGGTCGGTCGGGGTGGTCGACCGGATGCGGCCCGTTCGAAAAAACCTTCGCACCCGCGTTCTCTGGGCACGCTGAGATCCGCGCGCTTCGCTAACGGTTTTCGTAGTGTATACGGGATGGATTAGAAAAAAGAACGAGCTGGGTGAAGCCGAGCGCAAAACAAAACACAACACGGAGACCAAGGTGTTCACCATGGACGACATCGTGGCGCTCCCGTCCGTCGACGTGACGTGTACGCTCACCTGTGCCGGAAACCGGCGCAAGGAGCAGAACATGCACAAGCAGACGATCGGGTTCTCCTGGGGGTCCAACGGAACGTCGTGCTCGACGTGGACCGGCGTCCGCCTCGGGGACGTCCTCAAGCTGTGCGGCGTCTCTGCCGATCGCATCGCCAACGACGAGCACGTCTGGCTCGACGGGCCCGAGAACGAGCTTCCCAAGGGCGACAAGGGCGTCTACGGAACGAGCATCAGCATGCTCAGGGCCATGGATCCGGCCTACGACGTCATCCTGGCCTACAAGCAGAACGGCGAGTGGCTCACCCCGGACCACGGCTTTCCGCTCCGCATCGTCATCCCGGGCTACATCGGCGGCCGTATGATCAAGTTCATCGAGCGCATCACCGTGGCCGACAAGGAGAGCGATAACTTCTACCACTTCATGGACAACAGGTGGGCATTGAACTCGACCAACGTGCGCTCGCACGCTGACTCTCACCCTCTCACTCACTCACTCGCGCTCCGCGCTCGTTCGCTCGCCAGGGTGCTTCCGTCGCACGTCGACGCCGAGGCGGCGACCGCCGAGGGCTGGTGGTTCAAGCCGGACTTCATCATCAACGACCTGAACATCAACTCGGCCCTCTTCACGCCGGACCAGGGCACGATCCTTCCGTTCCAGAGCGGAAAGTCGCTCGAGGTGACCGGGTACGCCTACAGCAACGGCAACAAGATTATCCGCTGCGAAGTGTCGATCGATGGCTGCAAGACCTGGAGGCTGGCCGAGGTCACCAAGCGGACGCCGCCCAACAAATACGGCAAGCACTGGGCTTGGGTCTGGTGGAGCATCAACATCCCGCACGAGGAGCTCCTGGGCACCGAGGAGATTGTCTGCCGCGCCTGGGACTCGAGCATGCAGACCCAGCCCAACACCTTCACCTGGAACGTCATGGTGGGTATTGAACTCGACCTCGAACTCGACCGACGTGCGTCCGCTCATCTGACTCTCTCACTCGCGCTATGCGCTCGTTCGCTCGTTCGCCAGGGCATGATGAACAACTGCGTGTTCAGGTGCAAGGTGCACAAGGAGCCCGACAACAACGGCAAGTACGCCTTCAGGTTCGAGCACCCGACCGTCGCCGGCGCCAACCCCGGCGGCTGGATGGAGCGCGAGGTGCAAAAGGCGGTCGAGGCGCCCGCCAAGGTCGAGCTCCAGCGCCAGTCCGCCATCATCGGCGCCAAGGTGTACACCATGGAGGAGGTCGAGAAGCACGACTCGGCCGAGTCCGCCTGGTTCGTCTACCACGGCAAGGTGTACGACGGCACGCCCTTCCTCAAGGACCACCCGGGCGGTGCCGACTCCATCCTGCTCGTCGCCGGGACCGACGCCACCGAGGACTTTGACGCCATCCACTCGCAGAAGGCGAAGGACATGCTGAAGGATTACTACATCGGCGAGCTGGCCGATGAGACGGCGGCAAAGACCACCACGGGGGCGTCGACCCCCCCGGCGGCCGACTCGATGTCCCCCCGTTCGGCGTCCCGCGCGAACTCTGCGGCCTTCAAGGACGACGTCGCGGTGGCGCTCAACCCGAAGAAGAAGATCGAGTTCCCCCTCATCGAGAAGGAGTACATCACGCACAACGTCCTCCGCCTGCGCTTCGGTCTGCCCACCGAGAGCCACAGGTTCGGGCTCCCGGTCGGCAAGCACGTGTTCGTCTACGCCAAGGTGAACGGCGAGACGGTGATGCGCGCCTACACGCCGACCTCCAGCGACGTCGACCTGGGCTACTTCGAGCTGGTCATCAAGGTCTACCGCAGGAACGAGCACCCCAACTTCCCCGAGGGCGGCAAGATGTCCCAGCACATGGACACCCTCAACGTCGGCGACACGCTGACCGTCAAGGGACCCGTCGGACACGTCGAGTACCTGGGCGGCGGCCGCTACAAGCTCGACGGCGAGGAGAAGACCACCGACACGATCAACCTGATTGCCGGCGGTACGGGCATCACCCCCTGCTACCAGGTGCTCAAGGCCATCGCCAGGGACCCCTCGGACAAGACCAAGGTCGCCCTCGTGTACGCCAACAACACCCCATCGGACATCCTCCTCAAGGACGAGCTCGACGAGCTGGCCAAGGACCCCAGGATCTCCGTCTGGCACACCGTCACCGACGCGGCCGGCGACGACAACTGGGCGTACAGCACCGGCTACGTGACGCCGGACATGTGCAAGAAGCACCTGCTCCCCGTCACAAAGACTGCCATCGGTGCCATGTGCGGCCCCCCGCCGATGATCAAGTTTGCGGCCATCCCCAGCCTCGAGCAGATGGGCTTTGACGCCACCAAGCAGATCCAGTTCTAGTTCTACTTCTCGTCTCGAGACTGAATCGAGCATCAGCGCCTTTCCTCTTTCCATAACCTCCTCCCTCTCGTTGTGGTGCTTCTCAATTGCTTTCCATTCTTCACATTTTATTACATGGCATACCTCACGCGCTCATCACCCGCCCCGACTGGTCGTAGAAGTACTTCTTCCCTGGGCGCGTCTCGTTCAGGTACAACCCACACAGACTCAACCCCAGCCACAGAATGAACTTGACCGCCTTCCAATCGTCCTCCCGATCGTACGTGACAATCGTCCCGACGCACGCGATCAACCCCAACAGAAACCCGGACCAGTACCGCATCCGAAGCCTCCACGTCCACACAATCGGCGCAGACGGCACCTCGTTCTCGAGCGACCGTCTGACCGGGTCCCTCGTGTCGACCAGGGGCGGTCGCTTCTGACCGGAAGCGGGAGACCCTCCCTTGCTGGATTTCGAAGGCCTTTTCCGCACCGTCGAGGACTTCTTCCCGCTGGATCGTGTGGATACCATCTGTGTATATGTATATGTATATGTATATGAATGAGCGCGCGGCGTGGCAAGATGCGAATAATCAAATCGCATGCATGCGAGGAGGGGTATAGGGCCAACTCGCCCAGGGCCATGCCGCGAGTTGGCCCTTGCGAGCTTACTCGATTGATCGGAAGGGCACCTGTGCGCTTTTTCGTCCTTCCCGTCTCCTCTGCGTGTTGTGTGAAAAGCATTATCATCACGGCATTTGAACCAACGGCATCGCCATCGCCATCGCCAACGCCATCGCCATCGCGCCATCGCCATGGTGCGCGTCAGAGTCCTCTTCTTCGCCCGGGCGCGGGAGATCGCGCAGACCAACGAGGCCGACCTCGACCTGCAGCTCGACGCCGACGACGTCCAGTGGCGCGGCTCGCTGGACGACTTCATCTGCAAATTGGAGGAGACGTATCGGAGTCTCGCAGAGATCCGCGGCGCCTACACGCTCGCCGTCAACCAGGAGTACATCGACCGAGACGAGCGGCTCGTGCTGCGGGACGGCGACGAAGTCGCCCTGATCACCCCCATCAGCGGCGGCTAAGGGGTGGTGGTGGTGGTGCTGGGTGGACCGACTGGGTTACCCAACCACCGACTGACCGACTGACCGACTGACCGACGAACTGAAGTCACAATCATGACTACTACTACGACTACTACTCGACGACAATGAGCAGCTGAACATCCTTCTTCGTTCCTCCCTTTGAAATCATATCCCAGAGTCCCCAGAAATCGTTCGCCACGTCGGGAATATCCACGAGGCTCTGCTTCTTGGCGTTGGCCCGCATGTCCAGCGCGACGACCCCGACCCCGTCAGTCTCCAGGTGACCTTCGGTGGCGAGCTTGAGCAGCCTGTTGGGCGTGCCCAGGGCCACGTTCACGGGGTTTTCCGTCAGGTACGTCGCCTGCTCGGGGACCTTCATGTGCTTGGCGAAGAGCTTGGCGATGGGGCAGCCCCTGTGCAGGTTTTGGCAGTTTTTCAGGCAGTCGAGGGCACCCATGGCAGAGGGAGACACGAAGAGGACCTTTGGTCTGCCGTGGACGGCGGGGGGTACGGCGAGGTTGTCAGCGAGCGGGGCCGTGTCCCTGTGGGTAAGGGCGCGCTCGAGGGAGGCGATTGGGACGGGTGAGGACGGGTGGATGGCGTCCGGGGCAACTTGCCGTTGGTTCCTGGCCGAGGACTTTCCGGATGCGGCGGAGAGCGTGCCGGCCCAGAGTTCCTGCTGTTGCTGTTTCTGCTGCTGCTGGGAGGCGTTGGACGGTGTGTGCGATGGCTGCCGTGCGTGCTGGCCTACGTGCTGGCCTACGTGCTGGCCTACGTGGTGCTGCCGCCTGTTGGCCTTGAGCTGTTCGATGCGCTTCTTGGCTTTGGCCTTCTTCGCAGCCGCCTTTGCATCGTCGTCCGTGTTCGTGTTTGGGTTTGGGTTCGTACTCGGCGTCGGATTGGTGTCTCGGTTGTCGTCGCGGGCGTGTTGGTCTTGCTCGTTGTTGCCGAGACTGCGATCCTTGGCCTTGGCCTTGTCGTCCCCGAGGCCGGCCTTCCGGAGCGCCTCGGTCACGTCCTCGCCCTTGGCCTCCGCCGCGGCGATGACCTCCTTGCGTTTCTTCAGCTTGGCTCGACCGGCACGGTTGAGCTTCTTCATGTTGCGCCGACGCGTGTACGCCGTCGGCGGCGTCTTTGTGGCGCCGGTGGGTTGCATGCTGAACGGTGTGGGATGCAGTCGTGGGTGCGCGAGCGCGCGCGTGGAATGGGAATGAGAATGGCCGAGTCGTGCGGCGCGCTGGAGACTGGACGGACTGGACGGACTGGACAGACCGAGATGTTTGCCCGTTCGTGCGTATTGAGTGGGTGAAGTGAATCGATGAGTTTTTCAAAAAAAGGGAAAATGCTTCCGCTCGTGCTCTCCATTCTCGCACCCTTCGGGGTCGGTACGGTGCGTTCCGAGTGTCTTTCTGTATCTCCTCGCCCGTTGTCGGTTGTCGGTGGGGGGCGGCCACCCGCAGAAAACACGGCCGAAGGATTCTCACCAACCCTCTCACGACATGTCGTAGTTGATCGGCATCGGGATGCGGAACGACGTCAAGGCGTGGTATCCGACCATCCGGAAACCGAGATGGACACCGCCGAATTGGCTGTTCGGTCCGGTGTGGACGGCGCTGTACGCGATGATGGGGGTCGCGAGTCATCGGGTGGCGTCGATCGTCGGGTGGACGTCGCGGCCGCTGGTTTTGTATGGCGCGCAGCTGGGGCTGAACTTTCTGTGGTCGCCGCTGTTTTTCAAGTGGCATAAGCTCGGGGCGGCGGCCGTGGATATCACCGTGCTGCTCGGGGTAGGTATTCGTATCGCTCACTCGCATGCTTGCGCCCACGCTCCCACTCGCACTTGCACTCGTTCGTTCCCTCATCCGACAGATGGTCTACGCGACGATCGTCGAGTTTGGCGCCGTCGACGTGCTGAGTGCCCAGCTGCTGGTACCCTACCTCGCTTGGTCTTGCTATGCGACCGCGCTGACGTACAATATCTGGCTGAACAACTGACTGACGATGGTTTCATGAATGTTCGTGATGTATCCCAAAATCGCTCCATCTCCCTCTCCCTCTCCCTTTCCCCCTCCTACTCTTTGGCGAGGACGACCTGCACGACCTTGGACGTCCCCCCGGCGGCGACAGTCACGTCGACCGTGTCGCCGATTTGCCGCGCTTCCAACCGTTGGCTGAGATCAAAGATGTTCCGCACGTCCTTGCCGTCGATCTTCACGATGACGTCTCCCGGCACGATGCCGCCGACGCCACGCGAGATGCCGCTCAGCTTGCCGTCGGATGGGCCGCCCTTGTCGACGCTCTGGATGAGCACGCCGTCCTGTACGTTCAGGCTGTTTTTCACGTTGTCTGCCGCCGGTTTGATCCCGAGGGAGGCCCGTCGCACCTCTCCGAACTCGAGAATCTCGTCCACGACCTTGCTGACGCTGTTGGAAGGGATGGCGAAACCGATCCGACTCGACACGCCCGTGTTTGTGAATATTGCCGTGTTGACGGCCATGACTTCGCCGTCCAGGTCGACCACGGGCCCTCCGGAGTTTCCGGGGTTTGTCGCCGCGTCAATCTGGAACGCGCCGCTGATGGTCGAGTCGGTGTACGACTGGAACCCCCGGTTTTTCGCAGAGATGATGCCCTTTGTCATCGAATGCTCGAACCCGAAGGGGGATCCCAGCGACAGAACCGTAGATCCCACCCGCATTTCCGAGCTGTTGCCGAACCGGGCCGGGAAGAACTTGACGACGTCGTCCGGCGTCAGGCACCGCAAGACCAGGAGGTCCCGGGCTTTGTCGGCCCCGACCACGTAGGCCGGCAGCGCCACCTGACGCCGCGTCGCGGCGTCGACAGTCACCACGACCCTGGCCACCGGCGTCTTGGACTGAACGGCCTTGGGCACGCCCACGGCGTCCACGGCCTTTGCCAGGACGTGGTAGTTTGTCACGACGGTTCCGCGCGTGTCGTAGACAATGCCGCTGCCGTTGCCCTCCTGCTTGGCTCCCGTGCCCGCCAGCTGCCCCGCGACTGTCGCGTCGAAGATCGTTGCGACAGACAGGTCCACCTTCTTGTACACGTCGGCGATCCGCTGGTCTTCGAGGGACAGCGCCGAGCTGGTGTCGACCACGACCGGGTCGACCAGCGCCGTGGACGACGGGACGACGAGACCCGAAGCGACGGCGAGGGACAGGAGCGTCGTGGCGACGAGCCTGCGGAGGAGGTGGTGGTGGTTTGCCGGGTGGTTTGCCGAGGAGGACGAGGAGGACGAGGAGGACGAGGAGGACGAGGACGCCC
>Ga0255780_10002170_pt1 | contig 17939 bp, 17 predicted proteins | sample 071ome_32_FD_179978 | JGI IMG/M metagenome (GOLD analysis project Ga0255780, IMG submission 179978) | Coastal salt marsh microbial communities from the Groves Creek Marsh, Skidaway Island, Georgia - 071405AT metaG (version 2) | ecosystem: Environmental > Aquatic > Marine > Intertidal zone >... | reverse complement strand
AACCTTAGCACAACATAGAGGGAGATATGGCTTACGAAGTTAACTTTACAAACGGAACAGTAGCAAAACTCGTAGAGGACGGTATAACCGACAGCACATACAGTGTTAAGTTAGTTGGTAAAAACGTCACTGCATACGGAGAGACATTTGCTGAAAACTTTATTAAATTATTAGAAAACAGTGCCAACAACACAGCACCCACAAACCCAGTTGAAGGTCAACTTTGGTTTAATACAAACAGTGTTGCTGTTGATAGTATTGCACCTAATTCAATTGGTGTTTATGATGGTACTAAATGGAAAGCATTAGGCGGTGCAACAGTACAAAGCACACAACCATCAAGTCCAGCAGACGGTGATTTATGGTACGATACAACTAACAAACAATTAAAAGTTTACAGCGGTACTGCGTGGGATGTTGTAGGTCCTGAATACAGTTCAGTTGATGGTAAAAACGGAGCAATCACAGAAACAGTTGAGGATACATTAGGCAATAATCATATTATTACAAAAATTTACTCAGCAACAGAAGGTGCTCCTGGTTCTACACAAGTTGTAGCAACAGTCAGTAAAGATGCAGAATACACATTAGCAGTAGCAGATCAATTTACAGGATTCACTGGTACTATTAAACCGGGTATTCAATTATCAAGTTCAATTGGTAGTGTTAAATTCCATGGAGAAGCAACAAGTCTAAGTGGATACGATGAAACAGATTTTTTAAGTAGTACAACAAACGATACCACAGCAGGAACACTAGGTGTTTTAAATGATGGCGGTATCACAGTTGGTGCTAGTTCAGATTTAACAGTGACTGTTAGCACAGATGATGTAGTTATTAAGAACAACACATCAGATGGTGACATAACAATTGGTGTCAACGATGGCGGAACCCCAACTACAGTAATTACAATTGACGGTGCTACAGCAACAGCAAGAGTAAACGCCGATCCAAGTGCAAACTTAGGTATTGCTACTAAACAATATGTAGATACAGCAGAAACAGATGCAGTTACAACAGCAAACAACTACACAGACACGGAAATCACATCGTTGATTGACAGTGCTGGTGCCGGTTACCAAACATTAGGTGACATTGAGACAAGTGTGGGAACTGTATCAAGTGCAAGTACAAGTGGGTTAGCACTTAAATTAGATAAAGCAGGCGGAACAATGACTGGTGCGTTAACATTAAGTGGAGCACCAACGGCAAGTTTACACGCCGCAACAAAAGATTATGTTGACACACAAACAAGTGCTGTCACACCAGCCGCAGGAACAAACGGTTATGGAACAAGAACTGTAAGTTCGTCTGCACCAAGCGGTGGTTCCGATGGCGATGTATGGTATAGAATTTAATTATGACATTATACGTTAAAGATTCTGGATCTTGGGAAACTGCTACAGAAGTCTATATTAAAAAAGACAGTGTGTGGACAAGATGTAAAGAAGTTTACATAAAAGAGAATGGCCAATGGAAATCTCTTTTATTTGAAGCCGCAACTCAAAGCATTACAACTACAGGCACAGGATCATTTGATGTCCCCCAAGGTGCCTATCGAGCAATTGTAACAATTGCTGGCGGTAACGGTGGACGAGGTGGCGACGACACGCACACACCAGGTAGCGGTGGAAAGGGAGCAGAACTGACTATTGTATTAGATGTTGAACCTTTTACAACTTTTACATATGATATAGGCCAAGCAGGCGCCGATGGTGTTGATGGCCGTGGTAGTGCCGCGGGAGGAACCGGTGGCTCTGGATACTCATCCGGTGGTAATGGCGGCCAAGCAGGTCCGTATGGATCATCCGGTGGCGGTGGCGCCGGTGGAGGATCTACAGCAATCACAGATCCTGATGGAAATCTCTTAGTTATTGCCGCAGGTGGCGGCGGTGGCGGTGGAGCCGGTAACGAACACTATATGGGAAGCAGTGTAGTTAATGGTAAAAACGCAACATATATTTCTGATGGATACGATGGGAATATTTTTGTAGGAGATCCAACAGCAGGCGAACAAGGAAGAGATTGTCAAGCGGCAGACGGTGGAGCCGGTGGTGGTGCAGGAGCAGGTGTAAAAAGAGATTTGAGTGAACCGGGGTGGCCCAACAATGTCAGAGGAGCATATGCTGGGTTGTATGCCGCTGAAACTAGATGTGGACCAGGGTGCTTTACAGATTGGGCTCATTACGATTCAGATGGACAGGGTGGCCAAGGTGGATTTAGTTATTACAATAGAGACTTTGTCAAAGATGTTGATACTGGTTTAAACACCGGTACAGATGGCAGTATAAACATAACTTGGCTACAAGATAGATTTTAAAAAAAGGTAAATATACATAATATAAATTTGTAAGAATTATGGCATACACAATTAATAAAACAAATGGATCAGTTTTCGCCACTATTGCAGATGGAACAGTAGACACGTCTAGTTCTATTTCTATTATTGGAAGAAACTATTCGGGATACGGTGAATTTTTAGGTGAAAACTTTATCAAGTTGTTAGAAAATCATTCTAACGCATCGGCACCGTCTGCTCCACTAGAAGGTCAATTGTGGTATGACTCAACAAACAATATTTTAAAAGTTTACAATGCTACTGAATTTAAACAATTAGCACACGTAAGTGTTGGAACAACAGCACCTACAACAAGTTTAGTAAGCGGCGATTTATTTTATAAAACAAGTACACAACAATTATATGCGTACGATGGTTCAAGTTTTGAACTTATTGGTCCAACAGTTGGTAGTTCTACACTAACAGGTGACCAAGATTTAAACGGTAATGATATTATTGGAACTGGTGATATTAATATCACAGGTACAGTTACAGCAACAGGTGGTTTTAGTGGAACAGCAACAGACTCAGATTCATTGGGTGGAGTTGCCGCGGCAAACTATCTAAGAAGTAATGCTAACGATACTACATCGGGTACACTAGGTGTATTAAACGATACAGGTTTAGCAGTTGGTGTTGATTCAGACTTTACTGTGACAGTCAGTAGTAGTGATGTTACATTAGCAAATGCTACATCAGACGGTGACATTATTTTTAGTGTTAACGACGGCGGTACACCAACAACAGCAATGACTATTGATGGTGCTACAACATTAATTACTATCACAGGTGATCCAACAGCGGCACTGGGTGTTGCTACTAAACAATATGTAGATTCGCAAGTGAGCAGTGGAGCATATTTAAACCAAGATGGATCTAACGCATTGACAGGTGACTTATTGCCTGATATCAATAACACAACAGACTTGGGATCAACAACAAAAGTATTCCAAGAAGTACACGCAACAACGTTTTACGGAACAGCAACAGAGGCTCAATATGCGGACGTGGCAGAACGCTTCCACGCAGACATGGTCATGGAACCAGGAACAGTTGTTGAAATGGGTGGAATTCATGAAATTACATCCGCAGTAGAAGAATTAACAGAAAAAGTGTTTGGAGTAGTATCAACTAAACCAGCACATTTGATGAATGCAAGAGCAGGAACCAATGAAACACATCCAGCAATTGCAATGAATGGAAGAGTTCCAGTGAAAGTTACTGGAATTATTCACAAAGGTGATCGACTAGTTTCGGCAGGTAATGGTTTGGCACGTGCGGCTAACACCGATGAAATAACTGCTTTTAACGTTATAGGAAGATCTTTAGAAAACAAAGACACAGAAGGCGAGGGAACAGTCGAGGCAATAGTGAAGATCAACTAAGATCTAACGCCGAGTATAATACTTGACGTGTTGAATAACTAAAACTATAGGAAACAAACAAAATGGCATATGCACAAGGCGGTACAATTGAAGACGGACACTATAATGGGTTCGCAACTTCGATAAACAATATTTGGGGGTCAGGATCAGGTAACACGGGTTACGGTAACGGTTCTGATATAAGTTCAGTAAGTGCGGGAGCAAGTGTAACTGCTACACAATGGGAATCATTGTTGAGTAGATTAGAATCAATTGCGTCACACCAAGGCACTTCTGGTGTATCATTTAGTACAGTAAGTGCTGGTGATACAATTACATATTTAAGTGATTTACAAACTGACATTAACTCTTGTACAACTAACAGAGGTAATGCGGCAACACAAGGTTCTGCTATAACAGGCAGTAGTAACAGAACAGGTTCGTGGAACGGATGTTTGACATTTACAGCAACTTGTACTTTTTCAAGTGCGGCAAATGCCAGATACTTTTTCAATGCAGGTGGATTATTAAAAGTAGACTTTACTAACCAAGGCGGTGGATCCAAAAACAAGGATACTGCGTGGGGTAACTTGATTGCGGCGGCTGGTCCAGTATATTTGAGTGCGGCAGGTTCAAGTGGTCCTGCTTCTACAGTGACAATTGCTGGAACAAGTTATGCAGGTACTGACCATAAAGGAACAGGCACACCAGCAACTGAATCAACTACCAAAGGATATTTTGATTTAACTACATCATATGTGACACAGTTTAAACAACTTGATACAACATACGACTACACATCTAACTTTATTGAAATGAAATTCAAAGACAATGGTTCTGGTGTAATTTCAGTACAAGTTCTATGTCAAGATACGCAATATGGTAGTGAGCATAATCCTACATTAGCAAATCCAACAAATCGTGATGAAGTTGTTGACTTAAACATACAATGTGATGTTTCACTAATTCCAAGTAACATGACATCAACGTGGGGTACACCTACTGTTTCTGTAACAAATACAGCAACAACTGGTACTGGATACACTTGTTAATATAACAAAATTTAAGAAGCGTCTTTGCTCTGTGATAAGTACACTATTACAGACAAAGACGTTTTTTTATGAGTGCAGTAAATTCATTAGTTAAATCAATCAAACACAGGTTCGACCACGAAGCCGCTAAAAAATTACTCAAAGAGAAATACGAAGCAAAATTATTATTTGCAATGGATGGCGGTATGTGGAATGCAGGCCCCGAACTTATATGTGTATTAAGTAACTACGACACAGAAGAAATAGTATTAGTTGACACATACGGTAATCCTTGTCGTGTTAACAGAGAAAACTTGTTGTTTAGTGCAAAAGCACGATATCAAGAACAACTCAATCAGTGGGAAGCAGAGTTACAATCAATAAGTAGGAAAAGATGACACGTGGTTTTTTAATATTTGCTTTTGATAATGAAAAAGTAAGTTATTTTAAACACGCTGTATGGACTGCTGATCGTATTGAACGTTTTTTAAATTTACCTACTACTATTGTTACTGACACAAAAAGTGCAGAAACACAAACAACTACACACGATTTAATTATTACAGATGCTATAAGTGGCGGACAACGTAATTTTGACTTAGGACAATGTGGGGGTGAAGCAAAATGGTACAATGTTAATAGATACCAAGCATACGATCATAGTCCTTATGATGAGACAATAGTACTAGATAGTGATTACATAGTTAACAGTGATCAATTACTCAAAGTATTTGATACACATCATGATGTTTTGTTTCACAGAGATGTTTATGACATAACAGGTAGACGTGGTGCTGAAAATTACAGAACATTTGGACATCATAACTTTCCACATTACTGGGCAACTGTGTTGTTTTTTAGGAAAGGCAAAGAAGCACAAAACTTTTTCCAGTGTATGGACATGATTAAGTCAAACTACACACACTACAGTAAGATTTACAAGTATCACAGACTGCCATATCGCAGTGATTATGCTACAAGTATAGCATTGGGTATGATTTATGGACACAGAATAGATGCTATGCCAACAATTCCTTGGTTATTACAAACAGCATTTAGTGATGTCAAAGTAATCAAGATGGGTGACACAGAATATAAGATTGTTTATGAAAATTGGAATAAAATCACAGACGAAAGACAAAAATACGAGATAGAAGTCAAAGATATGGACATACATTGTATTGATAAACACAGTTTTGAGGCAATTGTTAATGAATAAAGAAGGCAAAGGCTATTTAATAGTAGCAGATAACACTGAACAAACAGATTATGTTGACTGTGCCGTTGCTTTAGCACGTAGTATTAAATTACACACTCCTGATGCAAAAATTGCCTTAATGACCAGCAACGAAGTCAACAATGACATATTTGATTATGTTGTAGATTTACCATTTGGTGACCAAGCACCCGATAGTGATTGGAAATTAAAAAATGATTGGCAAATATTTTGGGCAACTCCCTTTAAAGAAACAATTAAATTAGAAGCGGACATGGTTGTTCCACATTCAATTGAACATTGGTGGGATATGTTTCGCAAACGTGACGTTGTAGTCAGTGTAGGTACAAAGAATTACTTACAACAAGACACAACAGTACGTATGTACAGAAAAATATTTGATAAAAATGAACTACCGGATGTATACAACGCAATAACTTACTTTAGATACAGTCAATTTGCATCGGAATTTTTTAGTTTAGTAAGAGATATCTTTAATGATTGGGATAATGTTAGAACAATAATAAAAGGTGGCGATGCAGACCCGGGAACCACTGATGTTGTGTATGCCATTGCGGCTAAGACGTTGGGAATTGAAAATTGTACTTTACCTAACACAAGTTATCCAAAAATGATTCATATGAAAGGTGCTATCAACTATATGTCTGGTGAAAATTGGACTGAAGAATTAATATGGGAATTTGATAGAAGTAATATACGTATTAATACAGTTGATCAACAGTATCCAGTACACTATCAAGTCAAAGAATTTAGCAAAAAATTAAACGAATACTATGAGCAATTTTTTACAAGCACTACAGAAGTTTAAAGAAAAACCCAGAGTAGAGAAAAAACTAGAATATAGACTTTACTACGATGAAAAAACAGGTAAAGCATTACACTATTCCATGGAAGAGTTGGAAGGAACTTACATAGAAGTGGACAGAGAAACTTATGTACGTGGAAAAATAGGTAATATAAGTGTTGAAAAAGGTAAGATAGTTGAAAAAGTACATACTTTAGCCTATAAACTATATCCTTATTGTGACGAAGGAACACACTGTCACGAAAGCGATATAACAATAGTCGACGAAACAGGAACAATGGTATGGGGTGATTGATGTTAATTGATGTAGCAGATTTAGATGTGGTATATTTGTCGTACGACGAACCACAAAAAGAAGAATTTTGGGTAAAAATTAAAAACATGGTACCATGGGCTGTACGTGTAGATGGGGTAGATGGATCGGATGCCGCTCACAAAGCCGCCGCCGATGCCTCGCAAACAGAAAGATTTGTATTGATAGATGGCGACAACCTACCAAACCCAGAATTCTTTAATATGCAATTAGATATAAAAGATGATCAGTACAAAAAAGCAGTATTTCGTTGGAGAGCAAAAAATCATATCAATGGATTAATGTACGGCAACGGTGGTTTAAGTTGTTGGACCAAAGACTTTATCTACAATATGAAAACACACGAACATTCGGATGGTGACGATGAAACAAATGTAGAGTTTTGTTTTGATCCACTTTATTGGCCAATGCACGATTGTTACTCTGTGACTTATCCCAACGGTTCGGCATTTCATGCCTGGCGTGCTGGTTTCAGAGAAGGTGTAAAAATGTGTTTAAACAGAGGTGTTAAACCCACTGTTATCGAATTCAAAGATTCTGTACACAAACGTAATATGGATCATTTGTCTATATGGCAAAATGTAGGGTCAGATGTTGAGTATGGAAACTATGCAATACTGGGTGCTCGTATGGGTACATTTAGAACTATGTTACAAGATTGGGATCATACTGAAGTACAATGGTTTCCTAATTTAAAAGAAATATGGGAAACAGAAGTTGCTGTTATTCCAGAAGAACAAATCATTAATGCTTCTATGCAAATAGGCGAAGCACTACACACACAATTAGATTTACCAACAATGTATATGGAGCCGCAACAAAGTGCTTTTTTCAAACAACATTATATGAGTAACTGGCGTAATTTAGGTACAACAGTCAAAGAGATAGATGTTATAAGAAGAGCAGAGGGATGGTAGCAAAACTATATTTAGACGGATGTTCTATGATTTACGGACAAGGGTTACCACGCGAAGATAGCCTTGGAAACTTGTTTCATGAAATTGGTGGTTATGATGTTGTTGATAAATCTAGGAATGGTAAAAGCAACATTTCTATTGCATTGGATACATATAGACACGCTGATGATTTTGATGTTTTTGTTCTTGGGTTCACTTATTCGTCAAGATTTGGTTTAGAATATGGATCTGATAATTTGGATTTTTATTCTGGATTTAGTGGAAATATACGTTTTGCTGATAGTGAATTAGAGGATGAATTTTTAAAATTATATAAATTTTTCTACTTAGTGTTTGAAAGTCCTTATTGTGATAATTTAAGTGATATGCTTGTAGACTATACTATTGCGTTTTTAAAAAGCAAAGGAAAGAAAGTTTATGCATTGTCGTGGGAAAATAGAAATACACAGGCAGATTATGATCATCCATTTTTTTGTGCAGAAGATAGGTTAGATGATTATCATCTTAACGCCAATGCTACAAAGAAACTGTTTGATCGCATACAGGACAAATTAGGTGCAGAATAAAGGCGACGAACACGATAATAATTTCAAGTCTAAGTTTTTAACAGATGCAGAAATAGCCAAAGAAAAACTCAATAATGTAAGTCCAAGTATGTGCTTGGCAAAATGGAAGCAAGTTAGTTTACATTTGCCAACAGGACTTAATAACAGTTGTTATCACCCACCTTTACATCAAATACCATTAGATAATTTGGAAACAAATCCAAGTTCTTTACACAATACTGAATACAAAAAGAAAATACGTAAACTAATGACAGATGGTATAAGACCGGATGAATGTAGTTACTGTTGGAAAATGGAAGACTTGGGTAACTTAAGCGATAGACATTATCGTAGTGGAGAACCTTGGGCAATAAAAGATTTCGAATCGATTATTGCAGACCCACAACAAGATACAAATCCAAGTTATGTTGAAGTAAACTTTAACAATGCTTGTAACTTAAAGTGTAGTTATTGTAGTCCACAGTTTTCAAGTAGTTGGGTAGCAGAAATGAAAAAAGATGGTGCTTATCCTACATCAACACCACACAACGCACCAGAACATTTTGTTGGTAATAGACTTCCTATTCCGCATTCGCAACCTAATCCATATGTAGATGCTTTTTGGAAATGGTGGCCAGAATTATACAAAGAATTAATACACTTTCGTATGACTGGTGGCGAACCTATGATGGATAAGAATACATATAGAGTGTTCGATTATGTGTTAGAGAATCCTAAAGCAGATTTACATTTAAATACAACTTCTAACTTTAGTGTAGAAGAAAAATTATGGGTTAAGTATTTGGATTATGTTAAACAACTATGTACTGGAAAGATTGAACACTTTATGCAGTATGTAAGTGTAGATACGTGGGGTAAACAAGCAGAATATATTAGAGAAGGATTAGACTTTGATTTGATGTGGTCACGTGTAGAACAGTTTTTAGAAGAAGTTCCAAGTTATTCAAGTTTAACTTTTATTATCACAATGAATAATTTAAGTGTCAGCAACTTACATAAGTTAATGGAAGGCATATTGAAGTTACGTAAAAAGTACAGCAAAGACTTTCAACGTGTATGGTTTGATACACCTGTGTTAAACACACCCACTTGGCAATCTCTACAAATATTACCAGAGCCATACGTAATAAAGTTAAATAGGGTTAAGCAATTTATGGAAGCGAACTTAGAGACCGAAGATGACTTATATCATGGTTTCAAAGACTACGAAGTCAAACGAATGGAACGTGATATTGCTTGGATGTCTACCGAGTTAGATGACAAATATATAAGACAACAACAAGCAGATTTCTATAAATTCTTCGCAGAATCAGATCGTAGACATAACAAAAATTTCTTGGATTATTTTCCAGAAATGACAGAATGGTGGAATACTTGTAAAGCAAAATCATATGAATAATGAAACAGATTTAGAATTTAAACAAAGAGTACTTGATTCAAAAAGTGCTAGTTTTTGCGGTGCTAAATGGTACAATGCAACTGTATGGTTGGGTTCGGGAATGACTACAAGTTGTCATCATCCTCTGCCTCATCATGTTCCTGTTGAAACTGTTTTAGCAAATCCCAAAGCATTACACAACACAGAAAAGAAAAAACAAGAACGTTACGAAATGCAATGCGGAGATAGGCCTGCAGGTTGTGAATATTGTTGGAAAGTAGAAGATATTTCTAGAGATAATATATCCGACAGGGTTTACAAATCTAAAATATATTCTGAAGAAGATTTGTACACAGCATTCATTACTGACCCCACAGAAGATGTAAATTTAAAAACATTAGAAATTGCGTTTGACAGAACTTGTCAGTTTGCGTGTAGTTATTGTAATCCAGCATTTTCTACACAGTGGGTAACAGACTTAAAAAAGAATGGACCGTATGTAGAACTAGTCAGTGATGGACGTAACCACTTTACACACGAACATAGTTCAGCACAGTTATATAAACCCAAAGAGACTAATCCATATGTTGAGGCATTTTTTAAATGGTGGGAGAGTGACTTACATAAAACACTACAGGAACTAAGACTAACAGGAGGCGAACCCCTGATGTCGCCGCACACATTTAGATTGTTTGAATGGTTTAAAGAAAACAACACAGATACCGACTTTGCTATGAATTCAAACTTGGGTGTAAAAGACAAAGACATCGACAAGTTAATCGAAGCAACACACAACATAGATAATTTTCATTTGTACACAAGTTGCGAAGCCGTAGGAAAACAAGCAGAATACATTCGTGATGGACTAGATTGGGAACAGTGGACTGGCAATATTGAAAGAATTTTAGAAGAAGGTAATTTAAAAGGCTTTCACATGATGTGTACTATTAACAGTTTGTGTTTAGAATCACTACCGGAGTTTTTAGATTACTTGTTAACACTCAAACAAAAGTACGGAAAAGATTTTCCAACATACACATTAAACATATTACGTTTTCCAAGTTTCCAATCACCGTTAGTACTTCCAGAAGAACTTAAAACCAAATATAAAAACCGTTTACAAGATTGGTTAGAGAAAAACACACGCAGTGAATTGTTACACGATATGGAACGTGACCAAACACAACGTTTAATAGATTACTTAGATGTGGTTAAGACACCGCACTCAGAGACATTTGCCCAACCGGCATTGTTAAATGATTTTAAAAAGTTTTATCAGCAGTACGATCAAAGACGCAATAAAAATTTTGTTAGTACATTTCCTGAAATAGGGCAATGGTATGAAACATTATCTAGATAGAGCAGAATTTTATATAACAAACGTCTGTAATTACAATTGTACACATTGTAATAGATTCAATAACTATCATTTTAGTGGACATCAATATTGGGAAGATGTCAAGGACGTTTACACAAAATGGAATAAACGTCTCAATCTGGGTGCTATATCTATATTGGGTGGCGAACCATTATTAAATCCAAGTATCAATGAATGGATTGATGGAATAGCAGAACTATGGACACAGCCAAAAATTGAAATAACAACTAATGGCACAAGACTCAACAAAGTCAAAGGTTTATACGAAACCTTAACTAAACACAATGGACGTGTTGGCATCTATATAGGTTTGCACGACAGGACACTGTTGCCCAAAGTACAAGAAGAAATATATGAATTTTTAGATGATATAGTACTAGACCGAGTAATTGTACCAGACGAAATAAACGAATTGTGGAATCTAGAGTATTCAAAACTTAAATCAATAAACTGGCCCGAATGTCCAACACCCAATGACTATGAAAACTTGCCACAAGAGTACAAAGACATTTGCGAACACAATAACTTTTCACTCAATAACTTTTTGGCATTTAACACTTACAAAAGAATATTAGATAAAAATAATGTACAAGTTGAAATACACATAGAAGATATATTCCACGAAAGTGCTTTAAATTTAAACGAAGACGGTTATACATTTAATGTACACACAAGCGATCCTGTGAAAGCACACAACATATGTTTTGAAAAACACAACCATCATTTTGTAAACGGTAAACTACACAAGTGTAATGTCAGTGCTGTACTTCCAATGTTTAAAGAACAATTTACTGTTTATTTGAGTGATGAAGATCGAGCAGTTATTAATGCCAACCCAACTATGGGTGTAAATAGTACAGATGAAGAACTAGAAAAGTTCTTAAAAGATATAAAAGATGTAATTCCAATGTGTAGATTTTGTCCAGAAAATCCATCTGCATTTGTGTTAGATCCAACTACTAAAAAGCCTAAAGTTAAAAAATTATGAGTTACGATTACAACAGTTGGGAACCTATAAAAATTAATCCTGCTGATTTAAACGATCACGAAACAGAATTACTGAGAGACTCAAAAACATTTTGTATGTATCCATGGATACACCTACACGCATTTCCAACAGGCGAAGCATACCCTTGTTGTTTAGCAGAGATGCATCATCCTGTGGGAAATACAAAAGATAATTCTATAATTGAAATAGCAAATTCAGAAAAAATGAATTCGTTACGAAACGACATGATTAATGGAGTTGAAAGACCGGAATGTGGGAAGTGTTACGAACAAGAAAAGTTTGGATTTTTTAGTATGCGACAATCTGCAAATAAGCATTTTGGTCATTATATAAAAAGAGTTCACGATACAAGGGAAGACGGATCTTATCCAGAGTTTAATATAACTTATTTAGACATAAGATTTAGTAATCTGTGCAATTTAAAATGTAGAAGTTGTGGACATATTTTTAGTAGTCAGTGGCACAAAGATCACATTAAATTAACACAAAGAGAATATTGGAATCAAATAAAAGATGATTTGTGGCCAACACACCCACCTACTAAACAAAGCGAGTTTGATGAACTACCAGAAACAATTCAAATTGAACTGAAAGAAAAGTATAGAGGTGAGATTTTTAAATTCATGAATATGGAAAAAAATATTCCTGTTCTTAATGTTGCTGGTCGTCATGAATCAGATATGCTTGAACAAGTGATGGATAATATTGATTCTATAGAGCAAATTTATTGGGCAGGTGGCGAGCCGTTGGTAATGGAAGAACATTACAAAATACTAAATGAGATTATCGATCGCGGAAGAAGTGACGAAGTCAGATTAGTATACAACTCAAATTTCACCAAGTTAAATTTAAAAGACATTCATGTATTTGATATGTGGAAAAAATTTAGGCAAGTCAGTGTTGGTGCAAGTTTAGATGCCATGGGTAAACACGCCGAGTATATACGTAAAGGAACAAAGTGGAAAGATGTTGAAAATAATCGTCTGAAAATGTTAAAAGAAGTACCTCACGTTGATTTTTATATTAGCCCTACATTAAGTATTATGAATGCATTGCATATAACAGACTTTCACAGAGACTGGGTTGAAAAAGGATTTTTAAAACATCAAGATATTAATATTAATATTTTGCAGGATCCAAAGTTTTATAGAATTGATATTGCTCCCGAACATTATAAAGACAAAATAAGAGATAAATTTTTGAAACATATAGACTGGTTAAAAGGTAATGATGATCTCAATAGAGCAACAACTGGGTTTGAAAGTGCATTAAAGTATCTCGACAACGATAATACACAATACCTAGATAAGTTTTGGGAAAAAACTGCGTTATTAGACGAAATAAGAAATGAAAACATACTAGACAGTATTCCGGAGTTGAATGAAATTACCACACGATAAATTTTGTGTACTACCTTGGATCAGTTTGGAAGCAAGTCCAATTGGAACTGTGCGTCCGTGTTGTTTGGCACGCCACGAATTAACTGATGGTTTAGGCGACAAGTTTAATTTAAATCAACACGATCTAGATGCTGTAATAGGCAGTAAAGAGTTATGGGATTTACGTGGTGAATTTTTAGAAGGCAAACAACCAGAGATGTGTTCGAGATGTTGGGCAGAAGAAGATGCAGGAAGAACATCTAAACGTATGCATACATTAGACAGACTCAAAGACATACTACACGATGAAGAAGAGTGGACACAGTACGGTAAAGATTTAATGTTTGTTGATTTAAAGTTGGGAAACATTTGTAATCTCAAATGTCGTATATGCGGTAGTTGGAGTTCAAGCACTTATGCTACAGAAGAACTCAAAGAAATGCCTTACGAAAAACGTAAAGATTCATTTCCAAAACAAATGATCACAATGGGTACTTGGCCACGCAAGAACAAAAACTTTTGGGATCGTTTGAAAGAACACGCCCACACAATCAAATACTTAGAGTTTACAGGCGGCGAACCATTTATGATCAAAGAACATTTTGAGTTTTTAGAAATGTTAATTGATTTACACGTGGCACATCAAATAGAAATACACTACAACACAAACGGCACCATCTATCCCAAAGAAGCAGAACACATTTGGTTACAGTTCAAGCACGTTGAAATTGCTTTTTCAATTGATGCTGTTGGCGATAAGTTTGAGTATCAAAGAACAGAAGCCAATTGGGATAAAGTCAATGAGAACATTGCCAAGTTTAAACAGTTGAGAGCAGAACTTAATAATATCAGTTTACAAGTATGTTCTACTATTAATGTATTCAACGTGATGTATTTGGATGAAGTAGCAGAGTGGATTGACAAGCAAGGATTTGATTTTGTTTATTGGAATATGTTACACGATGCACCAGTACATTGTATCACATCACTTCCTCCTATGGCAAAAGAAATTGCTTACAGTAGATTAGTTAATTCAGAAAGTAACCACAAGGAAGAGTTTCAACGTGTGGCAGACTTTATGATGAATGCCGAAGGTGTCAGTCATCAAGAATTACTAACAGACATAACACGAGTAGATCAACGTCGCGGTCATAACTTAGCAACAGCACATCCGGAATTAGCAGTTGCTATAGAATATAATGAATAAGCCCGATAAAAAGCCAGATACATTATGTATGGCACCATGGACACACACTTACTTGAGTCCACAATCCGAAAGACGTTTATGTTGTGCTTCGAGAGAACCAGCACAAAACTTCAGACAGTACATAGACACTGTGGATGGCACAGGCGATTACAATCCACTCACACTAGATGAATGGTGGAATTCTGAACACGTTAAAACAGTTCGTAAAAAGATGATGAACAACGAAGTACCAGAAGAGTGCCAAGTATGTAATCACAAACTGTTAAACACAGATGTATATCGCAGTTACTTCTGGCACTTGTTTCAACACAAGTACGATGAAATTTGGGATCGCACAGATGAGAATGGTTACACACAAATGAAACCAGTTAGTTGGGATTATCGTTTTTCAAATTTGTGTAATTTTAAATGTCGTACCTGCGGCGATATGCTTTCTTCGAGTTGGGAATCAGAAGAAAAGAAACATCAAATGATTGACTTGACTAATCCAAAAAACAATTGGATGAAGCCAGATGTTAAAAAAGAAATAAAACGTTTTCAAGATGATGTTGTATACAACGAATTTAAACAAGCAGTAGAAGAACACAGAGTAGAAGAAATATACTGGGTAGGTGGTGAACCTTTAATGTTTGAAGAACATTGGGAGTTCATGAAACAAATAGTTGATCAAGGTGATGGACAACAAGTGTATGCCAGATACAACACAAACTTATCACGTATAAGTTATAAAGGTGTAGACTTGGTTGATGACATATTAGTTAATTTGAGAGACTGGCAAATATGTGCTTCCATTGATGGTACCGGTAAAATAGGCGAATACATACGTACTGGTTTAAAATACGATGAGTTTATTGAATACTATAAAAAAGCACAATCGATACAAACAAACAACAGGCAAATGCGTTTGGATTTCACTCTTACCCTACCTGGATTATTCGAAATAGAAAATATGGTTGATTTAAGTAATCAGTTAAATACAACATTACTATCAAAAGTTATTTTTAGTTTTACACCGGACATTGTAATGAGTCCGCTGTGTTTACCAAAAGAAATATTACACAACTATGTCAATAAAGTCATTGAAAAGATTTCTCCAAAGATTGGACGACATAATCAATCCATTCTCGATGTCCTCGTCCAATTACTTACAAGAAAAACTTTTGAAGAGGAATGGCCAGAATGGTACCAGCAAGGATTACAAAAAGGTATAGAGAGAATTAAAACACTCGAAGAAATTAGACAAGACACATTCACAATGGAAGATATATTAAAACAGGATCCAGAAATTTATGAGTGGTGGCAATCAAATACTTGATCGTATTGTTATTGAATTAAAAGATAGAACAACCGGTGAGTTGTTGCCTGTGTATATCGATGTTTATGATAATAGTTTGTCTCGCAAATGGTTAACAGCATTAAATAATTTATTAGATAATCAATATCATTTGGAAAAGAATTATTGCTTTTTTGGTTTTGCTGAACACGAGCGTAATAGTAAGTTTATTGTAAATGAGATTAATAAATCAATTGCAGGAATCAACAACAGTGGATTAGATTATCACATAGACGATCACTTCACATATGAGAATACTGTAAATCCCGATCTAAGTTTAATACACGATAGAACTAATCACTTACATAGATACTTTGAAGATCTACAAGGAACTTCTGGTGCAGGCGGTCAAATTTCGTCATATTACAACGATTCCGATGATGAGACACGTTGGCATATTAGACAACTAAACTTGTTGTGTCATGAACTAGAATCGCAAGTACTAAGTGAACGCAAAGTAAAGACAATGCCTGAATGGCAACGCCCTTCACAATTAATGTGTTGGATGTCTGCCCCACGTTTTGAATTAACAGAAGAAGATTATGAATACTTTGGGATAGACACATTGGCACGACCCATGGGTGGTGTATTTGTGGGTGTAAACAAAGCAGTAGGAAAACATCATTGGGAAGTGTTTCAAGATGAAGGCAGAGATTCACGTATAGATGAATTGACTACAACATCGATGAGAGCCCAAACACAAGCCGCTGGCGATTTTGATATTGAATGGGCTAGAAATGTAAAAGATTTTGATTTTTTTCAAAGAGATATAAAAGACTTTAGAGAATGGTTAATAGTAAATGGTTTTGATCCAGAAGACAAATCTCTAACTATTGGACATCCGCAAGTGGCACAAGTTAATTTAATCAACACTTTTAAAACAGATAATTACGAAGAGATATGGAAAATATTAAATCAATATTTGGATGTATTCAGTATTAAAACAACAGATGCATATTGCGAATATCCATATAGTTGGGCAGACGACGATTATATGCAACAACAAATCAGGAGTATGAGATGAAGTGGATTAAAAAACTAATTAACAGAATCAAACTAGAAATACGCTACAGAAAAAAGTTAAAGGAACTTAAGAAAAGAGATCCATTCATCTACAAGTGAAGTAGCAAACAGTAAATTTTATGAGTAATATATTAGGAATAAGTTGTGGATTTCACGATGCTGGTGTTTCTGTTCTAAGTGATAAAGGTGAAATCTTATTTGCGTCACACTCAGAACGGTTCAGTAAACAAAAACACGATGCAAATATATGTCCAACTATCTTACAGTATGCTGGTGGATTTGGACCAATTGATCATATTGCGTATTATGAAAACCATTGGAAAAAGAAATGGCGTCAGTTTCGTGCTGGACAACCCATAGACAAAAACTTAACTGTCAAAGGTGTACTAAAAGATCAACTGTTTGGTTGGTTTAAAGACTTACCTATTAAATCTTATTCACATCATTTATCACACGCCGCAGGTGGATTTCAAACATCACCATTTACTACAGCAACAGTGGTTGTTATAGATGCTATAGGCGAAATGGATACTATTTCTATTTGGGATGCTGATTATGATTTAAACGGCAAAGCACAATACAAATGTTTATGGAAACAAAAGTATCCACATTCAATTGGATTGTTTTATTCTGCTATGACTAAACGTTGTGACTTACGTCC
>Ga0255780_10002167_pt1 | contig 17961 bp, 10 predicted proteins | sample 071ome_32_FD_179978 | JGI IMG/M metagenome (GOLD analysis project Ga0255780, IMG submission 179978) | Coastal salt marsh microbial communities from the Groves Creek Marsh, Skidaway Island, Georgia - 071405AT metaG (version 2) | ecosystem: Environmental > Aquatic > Marine > Intertidal zone >... | reverse complement strand
AAGTTGTATAAAAATGCGGAAAAGAATACGTGGATGGTTGAACCAATAGAGTATGGGTTTGTGTTCCGAACCCACAGGAAAATACCTAAACTTGGTATTATGCTTATTGGTTGGGGAGGTAACAATGGGTCCACTCTTACGGCTGGTGTGATTGCTAATAGAGAAAACATAAAATGGGAAACAAAAGATGGGTTGCAGTCTCCAAACTATTGGGGGAGCCTCACACAAGCTTCTACTTGCCAAATTGGTAAGTTGAATGGAGAAGTTTATCATGTTCCTTTCAAGAATATTCTACCAATGGTTGATCCAAATGATTTACAAATTGACGGATGGGATATATCATCACTGAGTCTGGAAAAGTGTGTTCAACGCGCCAGAGTTCTGGATCTAGAGTTACAGCAGCAGTTAGTTCCATATCTAAAAGAGTTGCGACCTCGTCCAAGTATCTTTGACCCAAATTTTGTTGCTGCAAATCAGCAAGAGCGAGCAGATAATATAATAGAAGGGGACAAGCAAAAGCAGATGGAACAAATCAGGGCTGATATACGCGATTTTAAGAAGAAGAGTGGTGTTGAAAAAGTGGTTGTGATGTGGACGGCTAACACTGAAAGGTATTGTAAAGTTGAAGCAGGAATCCATGACACAGAAAAAAATTTGAGAGCTGCCGTTCGAGCTGGAAATCCTGAAATTAGTCCAAGTACACTTTATGCCCTTTCCTGCCTTGATGAGGGCGTTCCATTCATAAATGGTAGCCCTCAGAACACATTTGTTCCGGGTGTTCTCGAAGCTGCGTGCCGTTTGCGTGTTCTCATAGGAGGTGACGACTTCAAGACAGGTCAGACAAAAATGAAAAGTGTCCTGGTTGATTTTTTAATAAGTGCTGGTATTAAGCCTTTGAGTATTGCATCTTACAATCACTTAGGAAACAATGATGGTAAAAATCTAATGGAACCTGGAGTATTTCGTTCGAAAGAAATTTCAAAATCGAATGTAGTAGATGATATTGTTGCCTCAAATGAAATATTGTATAGAGCAGGGGAAAGCCCAGATCACGTTGTTGTCATTAAGTATGTTCCAAGCGTAGATGATAGTAAGCGTGCCATGGATGAATATGTCAGTGAAATATTTATGAACGGACGAAATACGATATCAATGCACAACACATGTGAGGATTCTCTTCTAGCGGCACCTCTAATCCTTGATCTGTGCCTGATAACTGAGTTGCTTTCTAGAATTGAACTTAAATACGATGATGAAGAGTCATTTCGCAGTTTTCATCCGTGTGCTGCATTGCTATCATATTTAACAAAGTCCCCCTTAGTACCCCCGGGAATGTCAGTAACAAACGCTCTTTACAAACAGCGAGCCATGCTAGAAAATGTTTTTCGGGCTGTGGTTGGTCTTGCACCTATTAACCACATGAACTTGGATCTTCTCATGGAGAAAAATATTGAGGCTGTTTGCTCGCCGACATAGTATTGTAAATGGATAATATATCAAAAACGCCTTCATGTTTATTAAATAGAGAGAAATACTACAAAATATCCCTAATTACGAATCTATTCTAGCACAAGCTGCATTAATTTCATCTCTTGTCAACGTCCGAATCATGACTTTCTGTGAATATGAGTCATTGCTTACTTCAAGCATCTCAATATTTTCAGGGGTAAGTTGAGTTTTGTCCATACTTTTTCGTAAAATTTTTAAGATGAGCTCTCGACCCTCTTCACAGCTTAGAGTTTCGACAAACTCTGATTTAAGTAGAGCATGCGCACTTTGAGCATTACTACCAATCGCAGTTGCCTAATACGTAGGAATGAATATAAAATAAGAATTGTCAAGAATTCTTTTCATTTATAAATGTCTTACTTTCCACGCTGTGTAGTTACCGGCAGGATCACTTTGATACAGTTGGAATCCAAACTCTTTGTCCCTAAGAATATAAGAATAACAAGTTCACAGAACCCAAAAATCAGGCAAATGAACAAAACTAACCAGCCACCAATCAAGAAGGAAACACCGTATGGTCTCAGGCCTCCAAATTGAGTATATCCTTGTTTTTGATCACAAAGTGCCTGTACAAGCTGTTCCACTGGTATCAGCTCACCATACGTAAATAAATGTCGTTGTGCAACAACCCTGAAGTAAAAATTTTATAATAATACCTCGAAGCTTGAATGCATGTGCTTACCTTGCGTAATTTAGAAGGATATTCGCATCCGAGCTGATCCCGGCAACAGCAACAGCAATATGCTCGTTTATGTAATATATTTTTTCTTTTTCACTGCTTTCAAGGAGCTTTTGAAGAACAAATAGTTTATCAAAGTAAATTAGTGGCTTTAGAAAAATTTGAACCTTAGATAAAATTCTCCTTTCCGCCGCTATAGTAACTCCAGATCGCGTTATAATTCCAACTGCCGCACCTGCCTGGCTAATCGCTTCCATTGCATATTCAACCTTTTCATTAAAGATAGTGAGTTACAAATTTGTTCTGCAACATTTATGGTCACTTGAAATAGTCGTCCCTCTGGGCTAAAAGTAGTCGTTCGAGAATCATATCTATACAAGAAATGGTTGAAAATTCGAGAAAACAGCTAAAATGAAGCACCTCTTTGCCATTTTTACTACGAATCAGATCACTTTCTTGTCGCAATCCTTCGACTCCTATTTGAGGTTCGCAATCCGGAAACTTCCAGCGGAGAAAAAAAAACTACGTTTTTCGGTGGTATTATTGAAAGTCAAACTTAATTGTAGCAAAGAACGAAATGTAGCTCTTCTGCGAACTGCAACAAGATCCAGTTGATTCAATTGAAAGAGAGTTTATTGGTATTGATTACAAGTTACAGCGAACTTTTTTAGTACCCTACGTACGTTAGATCTGTGTCATTGTGTCCCTGAGTCACAATAACCAAAACTTAATATAAATAGATGTCTTCCCAGCAGCACAAATTTCAATTTCCTTCGCAAGAAAAAATATATTTAAAAAAGGAGAGAGAGGCGCTATTGATAATCTATATCTCATTTACCTCTCGCTTTTTTGTGTGGTTTCCTGCTTCAATATCTTATCACTTATAGTTGTGGTATTGTAAATGGTATTGGTCTTATGGTTTCCCATCTCATGATATCGGACTTTTAAAAAAATCGAATCAACAGTGCGCGCCAGTGCAACTTTCACCGAAGAGTTTTTTTCCGAGTTCTCACGATGGTATGGAAGTGTGGAAGGGTCGTTCGTGAAATCTTTAAAACATATTGAAATGTCAGATAAAGAACGAGGTACCAGAACTTTCTGCTCTCTTGGCTTAAAAAAATGGCTTGCCGAGAATGCTTTCAAACTTGGATTGTGTGAAGCAACAACTGTTCAAAAAGCCTGCATACCACCTATTCTTCGGGGCTTAGATGTTATAGGAACATCTCAGACCGGTAGTGGGAAAACTGCGGCATTTGCTCTTCCAATATTGCACATACTTTCACAGGATTCTTACGGTATATTTGCATTATGCATGACCCCAACTCGTGAGCTTGCGGTTCAAATTTGTGAGCAATTTAGCGCTCTTTCATCAGGTTTAACGTTAAGGTGCCATGCTATAACTGGTGGAGAAGATATACAGGCTCAAACTAGGTTGATTTTAAAACGACCTCATATTGTAGTTGCCACTCCTGGTCGTTTGATGGATCACTTTATAAACAGTCGTCAAGTTATTAGGTGTTTTCAAAATCTGAGGTTTCTGGTCCTTGACGAAGCAGATCGTCTTTTAGAACCTTCGTTTGAATCAGAATTGCGGATTTTGTTCGAAAATATTCCCTCCAAACGCCAAACACTCTTATTCTCTGCGACAATAACTCGCAATATTGCAGCACTACAGCATATCACCATGAAGGATGCTTTTCATTTTGAGGCATTTGAAAGTTTGAAAGCAGTGAGCAAATGTAGGCAAGAATACTGCTTTCTTCCAAGCATAATGAGAGATGCGTACCTACTTCATATCTTGAAACAGAGGGAAAATTGGGATGTCAGAAGCTGTATTATTTTTACTTCTACTGTGCGTTCTTGCGTGATATTATCTGGTATTCTTGATAAACTTGGAATTGTTGCAGTAAGTCTACACTCCATGAAGAAACATAAGGAGCGCAAAGCTTCATTTGCAAAGTTTAAATCCGGTGAAGTTAGTGTTCTGCTTGCTACTGACATCGCTGCTCGTGGTCTTGATATTTCAACAGTCGATATGGTGATAAATTATGAAGTACCGTTCACGTCAAAAGATTATATACATAGGATAGGCCGAACAGCAAGAGCTGGTCGAAGCGGACGTTCTATTACCTTAGTTACCCAACATGATGTAAGAATTGTACAAAATATTGAAGATACAATGAGCTCAAAGATGGTATGTTTAACTCTGCCAGAAGAAGAAATAGTAAAAAATATAAATAGTGTAGGTAGGGCAAGGCGAAGTGTGAAAATCAATTTGCTTGAAAGGACGGGATTTGATGGAAAAGTTTCAAATACACAAAATAAATAAAAGAGACAACAAGAATTGTTACATTTTAATTGAATTTATCCCCAACAAAGATATTTATCTAACTTCATCAAATAGGAAGTAAGTGAATGCCTACGTACTAAACGTGGACAAAACACATAGCTAATTGCGCCTCCCTCTTCCTGAACTTCGCCCTCTGCCTGGTCCTCGTCCAGCTCTTCCGCCTCTTCCACCTCGGGCACTGCTAAACCTTGCACCATTTCTACCTCCTCCTCCTCCTCCTCCTCCTCGTCTCGGCGCAGAAGTAGAATTTTTAAGCCTGAACAAACAAAATAAGAACTTAAGACAGCTGAGCGTGAAACGCACGTATTATTTTGTTGAAATCTTTGTATGGGAATTAGCTTGTCCGGACTTATATGAAATTTTTGTCCTTTTACATTTTGGAGGGAAATGAACAGGTTATGCGTAAGAAAATCATCCAGGGAAATGAAACAAAAGACTACGTACCTATTTTGAAGGAATCTGGATTGATACCGTCGCAAAGCTTGATCGTGAATAACTGGATAAATATAAATTGTGTCAAGAACTAGCATAGCGTATCAGTTTAGAAGGAAGTCTTACCGAATTATCAATAGGACCAAATATCTCTTCTACTTTTCCGACTTTACTCTTATTCTCCAGAAATATGGTCCCGTTAAAATATGGTATCTTGAATGCATGAGATTATCTGAATTTTGTAATGAAAAAGTAACCCATGAATACCTTTGGATTCGTTAGCTTGCATATAATTTCTCCTTCACACGCATGCGAATAAGAACCAATTTCTGAAGCAAAGACTTTTAGAACAATAAAACAAGCATGAGAGAAAGTTACCAACAACTTGGTCAGGGATGACTTCATCACGACCACTCGCGCCACGTCCAAATCCACGTCCTGAAGCGCCACGACCAGAAAGCCCTCTACCGCGCAAAGTTGATGATGTCGGCTGTCGCATACTAACGAGGGAATTTAACTTTAGGTTAAGTGTCGAAAAAGTGGCGGGAACAAAAATGGGCAGTTTTGGAAAGCTAAAGAAAAAGAATTAGGTGCAAATCTTAGATACCCTAAATTAATACAGTCCACTTTTTTTTTCTTAATACGAACTGCGGACTGCGCACTTATTTTCCTCTGGGTATGACCAACTTTTTGGAGTGGTCTGAGGTTTCAGGTTCGCAGGAAAAGACGATATTCATTAGTTTCCCATTTTGATCCGAGTATAATCACCTTCTCACTGTAACTGAAAGCCAGTTTGGATGCTAAGTGACAAATGACTTGAGCGGAAAGTCTAAAAACTCTCAAGAATGTTTCAAACTGACCAGAAAATCTTAAAGTCTTGCGAAGCTACTCAGAGTGAATCAAAGCAACTATGGGCCGATAAGTATAAGCCATCTCAAATTTCAGAGCTCATTGGGAATGGTAAGTGCGTAGCCGATCTTAGGCGCTGGCTTCACGAGTGGCAAAATAATCTGGCAAATAAAAAGAAAACTATGTGTAAAGCTGTGCTAATTAGTGGTCCCCCAGGTATAGGCAAGACTTCTTCCGCTAATATAGTTTGCACACAACTTGGTTTTAGTGTCATGGAAGTGAACGCAAGTGATTCAAGAAATAAAGCCTCAAAAGATGTTCAGACAGGTTTATCTGGTTCAATTTCAAACCAAGTCAAAGAGCTGGTCACTAATCGAGGTCTCAATTTCTTGAAAACATCCACTCATAAAAAGCATGTATTAATAATGGATGAAGTCGATGGAATGAGTGCAGGCGATCGTGGTGGAATATCTGACCTCATTGATACGATAAAATGCTCGAAAATTCCAATCATTTGTATCTGTAACGATCGATATTCTCAAAAGTTAAAATCGTTGCAAACTCACTGTTTTGAACTCAACTTCCAGCGACCTACAAAGCAACAAATACTTGGACGCTTGTATTTTATTATGAAAGAGGAAAATTTTGATGTACATTCTGATGAGTTAGATAGTGTAATTGAGTCATGTAATGGAGATATTCGATTGATTCTTAATCAGCTTCAACTGAGAAAGCTGAGAACAACTTCACTCAAAATTTCCTTCAGAAAACAGGTGAAAGATGTTAATTTGGGAATATTTTCAATACTCGATGTACTTATGGGAAATGGTGCTTCAAGCCAACAAATTGACCGTCGTATTTCATTATGTTTCAACGAGCCTGATTTAGTTCCTTTGTATATACAGGAAAATTTTCTTCAAATGAGGCCAACAAACTGTCACTCAGATCTCCAGAGGCTCATATTCTTAGGAGCAGCATCTAGAGCCTTGTCTGATGGAGACTTGGTCTCTTCACTAGTTCGATCAAAACAACTTTGGGAGCTTGCATCTTGCGGCAGTCTGTTAGCGTCAATTATCCCTTCCTCAATCGTATCTGGAGTTCGTGAGACTTTTACCTTATTTCCAGGAGAACGTAATTTTCATCGCTTTCCTGCTTGGCTGGGCAAAAATTCTTCAAGTTCTAAAATGCGGCGTCTCCTTAATGATATACATGGCCATATGGTCAGTAAGGGAGCTTTTAAATCCAGTTCTACTATACTCAGACAACATTACATGTCTTTACTTCGATCATATACAACAATACCACTTCTTTCAAAACATGTCAGGGGCTTGAACAATCATGGAATACACGATGTGGTGCGCTTTATGAGTACATATGGAATTACTAGACTTGACTGGGATTCATTAGCTGAACTCCGTAAATTTAGTGGAAAAGGGCCTGCATTTGAAACCAGTATTCAAATATCAGCATCAACCAAATCTTCTTTTACACGTGAATGTAGTAGGATCTTCGATCAGGTGCCCACAAAGAATGAACTAAAATTTCAAGATGGTCATTCAAGTAATGAGGAGGATCAAGAGTGAAAAAAAACACAACTTCGTAATATGTTCTAGACCGTTTCAACATCCAAGTCTTTAGATAACATATATTAAATTCACGCTCTATTGCACTAGATGATTTTGAATGGATTGCTTATGACTCATGATGTCATCAAGAGCCGTAAGAATTTGGTGCTGTACTTTTGTTTTCTCGCCCGTGCACGATAATTTGAGATCCATAAAATGCACCTTCAGAAATGGATTAGTCGAAATAAAACTTTAGTTTCCTAAAATCTTCACCTGAAGTGTTTTCATTTGCTTTTCTGTAGCACTTAAGTCTTTTGAGAGGAGCTTTTGTAGTGAAATAACCTGAAAGAGCAACTTCAAGTTTGCAAAAAAGAGGACTGTAACATGCAGAAAATACCTCTCTCTCAGAATTTTTAGTAGCATTTGTGATTGAATCAACAACTTGCTCTACTCGCAATCTTTCGTTTTCGCATTGTTGTTCTTTGGATCGAATGTTATGTTGAATTGAGTACACTATCTCTTTTCTGCACTCAAAAGTTAAAGGAGTTCTTGGTAAATTTTCTAAGCCATACTTGTGCAAGAAACTCTCTCTCAGTGTTTTATAATTTTCTTGAGTAGTAAGAAGTTCATTTTCAAGCCCCCTATCAACAGAATAAGGAAATATCGAAACTATCATGTAGGTAATTTCACCTTGTAAAACGTGAAATATTTTTCAAAGTTTCATGCAATAATACGAGCATGTTATTCAAGCCATTCTCAGCCTGTTCCGATATAATAAGGCAATATCACAAAAAAGAACAGATGTCCCACCAGAACTTTGGTACTAACTGAAAGATCCGTAAGATTTTTTAAGAGAGGACGCTGAATTTTAATGTTAGCAGTGACGTTGCATCTGGGAACTTTCAATAATAAACTATTGTATTTGGTGATGTGTTCATCAATAGCTAAATCTTCTCTTTTTTTTTTCTGCTTCTCTTCAATTTCTCTTGCCAGTTCAAATTCTTTTCCATGATATGCATTGATCAATTTATTGACCTCAACCATCTGAACATTAAATTACTTACCATATAAAAAAAACTTTGTACATACCTTTTGTTCTTGATCTATTCTTTCTACATGAACGTTAGTTCTTGTAAAATTCTCAGAATCACATGTGGATAATTTAATCTGAATAGTGCACGTGTAATAAGTATGTCCTACACATCAAGTCTTTCCTACCTTTGTAGCCTTGCACGCTCGTTCACTTCGAATTCGCAGGGTACTTATGTAAGATAATTTTTCTGCGTTAGCCAAAATCTTGTTTCTAAGAGTACTTTTCATGGATTCAAGAGCTATCTGCAGAATTTTACACTGAAATACAAAAACCAAAATTGAATATCCTAAATACCTTTGAAGAGTGCGACACTTGAGATTGAGGAACCAAGCTTGAAAGATGATCACATAAATTTTGGTTATTCTAAGATCTCACACTAATATTTAAAAAAAAACTTTAATAAAAAGGTTACCTGTACAATCTGCTCAAAGTTCTTACGTATTAAAGTAAATTTCACGGAATAATTTGATCGAATACGATCGCATATCTCTGATGTGAAACCTGACTGTTCATCACCAGATAAGAAACTCTGAATTTTAGTTTTATAGTAAATTAACAGAAAATCAAATTTAGATTTGTGTACCTGATAGAGATGAATGCTGGTTACGGCGAATTCACCATCAAACTCCTACGTTCCACAGTTATTTCTTTAGAAACAAATTAAAGAAAGCTTGCCTTATCTCTGCCTTGCCATTTTGATAAATAATCAGAAAGTTCTGCTACCCAACTACCTAAAACTATTTGAGAAGGGGAAATACTCCTTTTTGAGAACGGAATAAAGGTATCCCTCGGAATCGTGACTGGATAATTTAACGATTTCAATATAAGTGGTATATCCTCATCAGCTTTTTGACCAAACTTCAACATTTGATCTAATTGCTTAAGTAGAAAGTGAAACACAGCAATCATGCTTTTGAATGAAGTGCTTTCCAAAGAATTTATCAAGTTTAACGTGCACCCTCGTTTTTCCAGAAATAAACGAAGGTTCCCTCTACTTGTCTCCAAATAATTCTCATCACGGATAGGACGAGGATCAGAAACTGGCTTAGTAGTAACTCGCATGAGTATTTCTCACTTTCTAGTGAAAAGTGGCACCTCTGAATATTTGAAAATTTTCAAGTCTTCTCTTCCGATTAAAAGAATGGAAAGACTATGTTTGTGTTACTGTTTTCAAATTATCATAAATCTCTAAACAACAACAACGCAACTCAGTAGTCTCCAAACGATAACGAAGTGATGTTGTAAAGTTACACCCTCGGGACTTTTACCTCTGTACACTATCACTGCGGCTGCTGCCGTATAATTCTAATTTCTGACTCTACACTCTCTATCTGTCTATTTCTCTTTTTGAATTTGAAAAAAAATTTAAAAAATTTAAAAAAAGTCAATTAAATCATATAAGTAGGATTGTAAGCATTATCAGGGCTTCGGGGTGTTCTTTTTTTTGTGGGTGCGTTTTCTTTCCTACTATTTTTGGGCCTAGAGTCAAGAGTCTCGAGCTCTTGACGATCACAAGTTATAAAGAATAAAGTTCGTGAAGTGCTAGTCGCAAAGTCGTAAGTGGGTGAGTCGTAATTCGTAACTGTAACGATACTTTGACAATTTCACTTCAAACAAAGGAGACATAAAAAGTTATCAGCAGCTTTGTCAAACGTCTGCGATTAAACTACAATACTAAACCAAGGCAATATTTAAACCACATCGTCATGTCAGGTAAAGGTGCAAAAGGTCTTTCAGGAAAAGGGCTTTCGGGGAAAGGTGCGAAAGGTACAATGTCCGATAAAAAGGGGGACAAGAAAAAACCAACGTCGCGCTCTGTAAAAGCTGGTCTACAATTTCCAGTAGGACGTATCCACCGTTTTCTCAAGGTAAAAGCAAACACTGATTCTTTATTATATCCTATTTCGACTTGTTAGCGCCGCGAGCTATCGTGTTACCTATTGATTTTTCAAATAAAACGCGTGAAACTAATTTCGACCGTTGATACATTTTTGAAATTCCTCTTTTACAGAATCGTGCTGCTTCTGGTGGCCGTGTAGGCGCAACTGCTGCAGTTTACTCGGCTGCTATTTTAGGTGCGTACAGATTTACAGACCAATAATTTCACTAAAATGTCCTGCAGAGTATCTTACGGCAGAAGTTCTTGAACTTGCCGGTAATGCTTCTAAGGATTTAAAGGTACCAGTCTCACTTCTCTTGATTTTTATTTCATTGATTCACTCACAATTGTATTGAAGGTCAAACGTATTACTCCCCGTCATTTGCAGCTTGCAATTCGAGGAGATGAAGAACTTGATACCCTCATCAAAGCAACGATTGCGGGTGGTGGTGTCATCCCACACATTCACAAGTCACTCATCAATAAATCTTCTAAGAAGAGCGATTAAGTTTACCAAGGCAATATCTTTGCTCAGTATGAAGTGTCACAGAAACATCACGAGGTGTCTTTTTTACATGCTTTGCGTAAACTGAGTTATTTTATGTACCAAATAAATATACAAATACTAATGTTTGCTAGTTTTATTCACCTTCCTTGACTAAATTCACATATTTGATATCGCCTCCTACTTTTCACATTTCACTACGTCAGGAAAGTTAGACACTGACAGACTGATCGAGATTCGAGTAAATTTTGACACAATCTCAACAAGGACTGGAACACTGAATATTATTTCTTTCTGCCAAAATTGGATATTGTAAATTCTTCAATACTTCAAACCACTCGCTTCCTCCGTTTTCTTCGAAGCTTCACCTTGGACTGTACAGAGGTATATACTGTATTAAAATGTCTTTCCTCAACAAGACTGCGTAGAAGCTGAAGTACCTCAACTGCAAGTTCCCTATGTTCGATCGAAATACCGTTAACTTTAGGATCAATGCATATGTAACAAGGAAATATGAGCTCATAAAGGATGCTGGGATGACGAAGCAACATTTCACCATCGATTCCAGCGATAATTCCAGCCAGACAACGTATACTCACCTCACGAATACAGTTACTCGCCACAACACAGTACCTGCCAACTCTTTGTATAAATGCGATACCTCTGTCGTCTCTGATTTCTGCACTCTTCACGTCTGAGCAAGCGTTCCTAGATAGAAATAGCAATGTAATCGACGCGATGTTCCTTGCATTTTGTCTTAAAACTTCCAGTTCTATTGAAATGTTGCTGCACTTGAAGTTATTCTCGAAAAGTAGCAACGAATTTTTCATAGCAAGTTCTAAGACAACATCATCATGCTGAAAAGACCGATCTTCCGAACTAATGGAGTAATTCACTCCATGTATCTTTAAGTATTGACCCAATATGCGAATTGATGATGACTGAATCCATCCATGCTCATGTCGTAAAAGTTGAACTATTGAGAAAATTGTTCTTTCTACTTTTGCCACGGGGTATCTGAAAAAATCAGGAGTTTCCTCCCATATTCTTTCGATCAATAATAAAAGGTTGTACAAAAGTAACCATTTCTCATCTTTTTTGAAATTTCGAATTTCCAATTCAGAAAGAATTTGCAACCAAATACCTCTGATCGTGTTCATTACCAGCTCTGAACATGTCTCTAATGCTATATTCATTACCTGAACTGAAAGCCGCTTCAAAGCCATATTTTGCTCTTCCACAAACCATTTCTGTAACCAAGTTAAAAAGACATGAATTTTCTCTTCACTGGTACGTGATAGAAGTGCTGCAATAGTTTCACCAGCGCTTCGTCGACACATACTGGAGGCATCAGTGCCCAGTTGAACAACGAGAGGTAGAAAAATAACTTCTGCTGTATCTTGTAAGACACTTTTTGGAAATTTCAAAATCACAGCATGTAGCGTATTAAGCACCGATGCTCTCCCGACAGGACATTCATACTTCAGATTTGCAATAAGCTGTTCCACATAATGCTGTAACCTCCTGGCTCCAAGTGGATAATCAAGTAAAAACTGGAGAAAAATTTGAGCACACATTTTCCTTGAATGCTCAGATATTCCACTTGCAATTAAACAGCAGATTCCGTCCATTCCCGTATATATTTCTGACAGGAGTGGCCGACGTGACAAAATAGCACGCAATACAGAATGACATACTGAAGTACTACTCTCGACTTTGATGTTATCAAAAGCATATTGAAGAATCGCACGATACTGAGCATTTGACGGGGAGACATTCACATATCTTAACATTAGATTTGAGAGAAGTCGAAGGCAGTCTTGAGCAAGTTGTGGATCATTATTTGACGAATTCAGTAGAGCAATGATCCGCCTTATTAATGAACCTGAACTTATCTCGAACTTACTCAATCTCATGTTCGTCGCGTCGGAAAGAATTTGTAAACATATAAGAGGAATTTTATGATTAGTGCAGGTCATCAAACGAAATAGCACGGGAACTGTATCCTCCAATATATTGGAGTACTCCTTTCTCTTACCTTCCGAAATAATAGTTGTGGAGAAGTGCTTTAATACACCTTTAATCAATCTCAAAGCAAATAAAGTAATGACAGGATGACTATTCATAACAATAGTATTGTTTTTTTGAGTTGTACTTCTGCCCTTGTCTGCTACGATATCAAAGGAAAGAAATTCACCAGAAGAATCAAGTGACAAAATGGATCTAGCCACAGCCAGGATTTCTATCCCTTCAAATCCTGTTCTGACTAAAATACCTTTATGAATGGAAAGTAGAACTTGTTCAATCTTACGAATATTTTGAATATTCCCACAGTCATGCAGACGTTTTGTAACCAATGAAAGTAATATTGGCATTGAAGCAGGGAAAGAAGCTTTTGCAGAAAGTAGCTCAATAGATTCGAGCGACCGCGAATGGCGAGCTTCAGCAGTCTTTGCCTTAATTTTAGAGATCTCTCGTTCTTCAGAGAGTTCACCAAAAATATCTGCATCTAGTATTGGTAACACTTCTGGGAGAAGGGCATCGACATCCGCATTTCGTGCCTCTGAAGTAGTTACTTTGAGAATATCATAAGTTAATGATCCAAGGACATGTAATTGAAAACCATTTAGAAGTTGAGCACGCAGGATTCTGATAATGTACGGCAAATAAGGAGCTCTAAAGACTCTAGCAACATTTGATAATGACACTCTTGCTGCATCCCTTATGCCTTGGGATCGATTACTTAAACTCGCGCACAACAGCATTGTAAGTCTCTGAAGTTGTATCTTCAATTCATGCTCTGGGAGAAAGCTGATTATATGCGCACATGAAAGAATCAGCGCTGGAGGAATTTCCTTTTTATTTGATCTTATCTCATTATCATTATCAGGCAAAAATTTTATCAATTTTGGATGAAATTCTTTAAAAAGATCAAGAAATTCTTCTTCATCTTTGAGCTTTGAAAAGCAATCCAAATTTTCAAGAACAGAAGCAAATGCACGTAAATATGCACTATTTTGAAGATGATTACTGGAAAATTTACCAAATAGTTTGCGCAGAATATCTTTGAATGCAGGCCATGGTAGTTTCGATGAAATCTGGCGAAGTACAGACACAGCTGTTGCTGCGACATTTGTTTCAGGATCTGCCACACACATTAGAACAATAGGTATATAATAGTCCAAAATAGTTGATAAATCACATTTTAACGACGTAGAAGCAACTTCTAGCTGAGCTAGAGCTCGGTTGCGTCGATGAGACTGTAGATGTGTGATATTTATGAAAAAGTCTGCCTCAGGATCACTTTTAGACAGTATACTTAGACCAGCAGCGCAATGTGGCTGTGTCTTTGCAAGATGACCAATGAGGTGAATGGCAACAGCTCTTTTGCTTTTCTCTGTGCTCTTGATTGACCTTTTGATTCCAGGTAATATTATTTCAGCATAAATTAAAGTACATGCAACTTTACATGGAGGCATCGAAAACGTATCAATGAAATTTTTAATTGCTGACTGCGCAGCATGACAAATAGCAAAATCAGAAGAACCCATATCATGCAAAGCTTGAAAAAGAATTGCTTTTATATTTTGTTCCGAATTTTCAGCGAACCAATTCGTCGTCAATTTTTCGTATGATTTTAGCCTCATTTTAAAATTTATCTCCCCAAGACTATCTTCCATAGTCGAATTCAGTTCCTGAAGAATCTTTGTCGAAACCGAAAGAGAATCAAAATATTTTGCTATTGCAGAAAGTGCATCAATTATTCCAGATCGTACAATGATAGTTCGTGCTTTACCTAGAAATGGAATTATCAATGTCCAGAATTTATCGATATCTTCAGGATTTACATTTGCCGAAGCGTCCAAGAAAGCTGTAGAAAACCCCAACAGTAATTCTGAAAACATACGTTCATCTAGTCTCGGAAATCTAGCAAGTCTCTCTAAAGATGAAATAGTTGCATAAACTGCATATTTGCCTCCCAAGGTACGACTCAGACGACCTACCAATGTGAAGGTACGTTCTAAATTTGAATTTGATTGGCTTCTTCTCAAACAATTTTTAATTTGAATAGGATGTAAAACTAGTATCTGAAGCGATTCAAATAGTTCTTTTGAATGCTTCATGAGGATCTGTTTAGCCATTTTATTCTGATCAGAATTGTCAACTTCTGTATGAAAGATAAGATTCTCAGCGATATCTAAGCATAATACACGACTTTGTTCGGAAGCAACTTCAGACTTTAAAATTTCCCAAACAAATTTGAGGCTTGATGTAGATTCTTCAACTCTCAAAAGGGTTAACAAAAGATGATTACTAGAAGCTAAAGATCTCACAACTTGTAAGATAACTGGCGGTGTTGATGCACTACTCTCATTCGAAAGACGAAGCAGCAGCGGTATCATGATATTAACCAAATCATTGGAATACGCACAGAATTTGAAGTGAGGATGTCTGTAAAGTAAATCAGCAAGGACTCGCAAAGAATAGGCGCGAACATTTCTTGCATTTTTACTTTCACCTTTATGCAACCAACTATTCTTATTTTGATCCAACCCATCCCTGTTGTGTGAAGTATGAGATGATGCTGTTTTATTGACTCTCCTGTTTCTCTCCTCTTCACAAATACGAGCAACAGTGCAAATAAGCCTCATGGATATTGGCACAAGAACGCACATATATTCATACACATGCTCCCCCAAGTATTGCAATAAATCCTCCAATTTCCTAAAAAATGTATTAATGGATTTCATGGACAGCATCGAAAAATCAAGGCACGTATCAAGACAAATTTCCTCTCTGACTTCATTTTCAATCGGCAGATGAATTATTGCATCTAAAAGTAACGGATCCGGAACCACGATCGAGAAAATGGTACGCATCAATGGATAAATCTCTTTCAAATTTAGTTCTGCCATCCATGAATATGAGGCCTTACAGATGGAAATATTTCTACTCGAACGTTCATGCAAACGTGGAAGCAAAACTTGAATAACAAGGGGCACGATCTTAGATCGATATCGTTTTTCTATCACAGTAATACCGACCTTTTGCTCCGACACATCTTCTGCAAAACATAAAGTTGTAAGAGCTTGTCTTGTCGTTTTCGGACTAGCAATTGCTTGTAGATGAAGAATGATATCATTTGTTAGATATGGCAAATCCCATTGTCCTAAACAACGGATTGCCAAACATGCCAATTGTGGATCATTTGATTGAACCATCTCCAGCAGCTTACAATAAATCTCACTACATTCTTTAAAGCCTAGAAAGTGATAACCTCCTCCGAATGAATTGTTGAGAGAATGGAGCCATTTTTGCATACCAGTCTTCCATCCAGAATTATTAGCATGACCTTCCCATTTTGAATATTTTAAGAACTCTACTGAAATTTTATGGAAGAAAATATTGTCAGAGAACGAAAATTTGGAAAGAGTATCCAAGAGTAAATTAAGCAGAATCCAGGGATTTACTCCATACTCTACCTGATTAATTTGAAGCGTTATAAATTCTTCAAGGTCGACCTCATCTATTTCTGTATCGAAGTTTTGAATTTCAGATTCCTTTTTAAGTATTAATTCCGAAATGCACTTCAGCTGTGTCTCTTCTAGATGAAAAGTAAAAACTTCACGAGCTTCTGGATACATATTAATAAGCGTTCCCAAGGTAGATATTATGGATGGCCACAATGAAGAAAGCTTTATATGTAAAGCACCAATGCATGCACTCGTTACTAGTTTTATGGACTGAATTGGAATGGTATTGGAGTCAAGAGATCGGAAGATAGCCTGAAGCATAACTTCATATTTTTTCAAGGCGGAAAGGAGGTTGGTACTTTTTCCTGGGTTGTGCGCATTCAACACACAAAATTTTGAAAGTATTTCTTTCACTACTATCCATGATTTTTCTTTCTCATCTACAGGTAAAGCACTCAAATATTTGAGGTTAGCATATCTTACATGACGATTAGATGAAGTGATTCCTCTAAAGTCTTCTGGAATTGCTGTTTTCAAGAAGATTTTACTGCATTTCAATATTTGCTTGGATTCAAGAAGCTCTGTAGCACAAAGTAAAGGTCCCGAAGAAAGCCTTGAAACCCTGATTACCCTTAGAAATAAACGAGAATAGATGGTATCAGCGTATTGAGAATGAACATTTGAAAGTTTATTCAGAGTCAAAAGAGCCTGGAGCCCCGCTACCAGAATTGCAAAAGTAGGATTAATGGCTTCAGCTTCAGTAAGGTTCTTTTCTTCCTGTGACTTTTCTAATTTTCTGAGAGCGTAATCCAATATGCTCTCAATCATTGTGTGGCATGCTTCAAACCCTGAACAAAATGGTGCAATTCGAATAGTGCCCCATAGCACACCCAGCGGATAAGAACAAGATTGGTGAGTTTGTAATATGTCGATAATTTTCGAACGAAGATTTTCATTCGCAACCAAGAAATCTCTGTCAACACAATTGCATTCCAATAATATTTGGCATGATTCAGAAGCAGTTGCGATACCCCTGTCCGATACTTCTTCAAAAAATTTGACCAAACAAATGGAGGTAAAAATTTTGAGTATATTCAATGCTGCAGGATTTCGGCGTTTTCCTCTCTCATTGAGACCTTTTAGATAGTACACCGTTGCATTGGAAGAGGCTATCGAAATCAACCTGACCCATCGAATCGACCTTTCAGCTATTTTATGTGGTCCAGCACTTGATCCACAAACAATATTGTGTGCATCACAAATATTGAAAATGAGCTCGAACAGAGTTTGCTGTATCGATTCATCTTGATTTGTAAGCTCTGAGATGTAACAATACTCAAGAGTAAGCTCAAAGACTTCAAAGATAGGTGTAAAGTTTTCGACCGCAGATCCATTGTTATGCTTTACCATCAACGAAATCAATTTCATATGATAATTTATTTTCGTAGTGTTACATTTTTCCTTCTGAAGGTTCGTTCGAATAGCACACAGTAAGGTATCCCATAATACTTCAAGCCTCCCCCTCCTTCCAAAGCTGCAAACTTGCCTCAACATTTCATTTACTATTGCGAATAAATGAGATTCAGCAAGGAATTCAACATCAGGATCAAATAGCACAGTAAAAAT
>Ga0255780_10002160_pt1 | contig 18014 bp, 15 predicted proteins | sample 071ome_32_FD_179978 | JGI IMG/M metagenome (GOLD analysis project Ga0255780, IMG submission 179978) | Coastal salt marsh microbial communities from the Groves Creek Marsh, Skidaway Island, Georgia - 071405AT metaG (version 2) | ecosystem: Environmental > Aquatic > Marine > Intertidal zone >... | reverse complement strand
AAGACCAAATAGGAATCCATATCGTGTGGCCCGCATGGGGATTCGGGTAGGTCGCTATAGGTGTTTGGTGACAAGCATCACAGATGAATGATTACCCACGACAGAACCCGGCTTACGGCCGACTCCCTCTTCTTTGCTATCGCGGCTGTCGTGGCTCAGGCTCGCCGAGCATTCGAAATATCCCAGATTGGAGCTGAGTGTCTATCTCATGCAACGGTCACCCGCGGGTGATCGATATCGAGAATGCTAAACGCCTTTGGGTTGATAGATGGCTTGTTGGGCAAGCTCAGGTCTCTGACACCAGGCGATTCATGCCCCACCTTTTGCCATTGGTCTTCTCAAGGCTCGCATTCAGATCATGAACCTCCGATTCAAGGCGCGAATGCGGGGCATTTCAGTTAAGTGCTGAACAACTCCGCCTCTCGGGACTCATCTTCAAAGCACGAGATTCTTCCGTAACCGGGTTGTTGGCTCAAAGCGGCCGACGATGGCTGCTGGCTAATTTGCGATCGACTGACCTCAAATGTTCTGAGCTCACGGGCTTGAATGCCAGGAGCAGTGATGATTGAGCCGACTGTTTTAGGGTGTGTTTGCCAGTGCGTCGCGCATGAGTAATGCCGTCTCTGCGTTTTCTACGCCCTGCGTTGCCTAAAGTCCTTGTTTCTGACCGCGTCCAGCGCAAAGAGGGTTTCACAAACTTTTATGGATGCTTTGAACGGCAGGTCTCACTCTTAATAATTTACATTAAGTTAGGAAGCCATCTCCATGTTAAACAGATTGATCTTTATTAAGTATGTTTGAGAGGCATCAGTGCAAGCTAACCCCTTGTCAAATAAAGGAAAAACTGGTTTTCCAGCTTGACTTTCGGGTGTGGCAATCTTAAGGTGCAGTGCAGAAATGTGGGTTTTTGTGGAACTTAGTGGGCTAATAGGGAATCAGCGGAATGTTTCGTGGGGTTAATCACATCAATATGGATACCAAAGGGCGGCTCACCGTGCCCACCCGGTATCGTGATGAGATTAATTCTCTGTGTGAAGGAAGAATGGTCGCCACCATCGACACCGAGGAACGCTGTCTTTTGATTTATCCACAGCCGGCATGGGATGACATCCAGCGCAAGGTTGAGGCGCTTCCTAGTTTTAATTCAGCCGCTCGCCGAGTACAGCGACTGCTGATCGGACACGCGACGGATATTCCTATGGATCGAAATGGTCGATTACTCATCACGCCCCCGTTAAGAGAGTACGCGCAGCTCAATAAGAATGCGGTGCTTTTAGGGCAAGGCAATAAGTTGGAGCTCTGGGATGAAACGCTTTGGACCGAGCGTCGCGAGCAGTGGTTGGATGTCGATGCTCAAGCGCAACTTCCAGAGGAACTGAAATCTCTTTCACTTTGAGGGTGGTGGACGTTGGCGCATATTCCTGTCCTTCTAGAAGAAGCCGTGCATCAGTTGGTGCAATCTTCCGATGGAATCTACGTGGATGGCACGTTTGGGCGAGGCGGTCACGCATCGATGATCTTGTCCAAACTGTCCCTCAACGCGCGTCTGATCGTGATGGATAAAGACCCCTTAGCGATTGCAATGGCTCAGAAAATGATGAGTACAGATTCGCGCGTGATGATTGCTCATCAAAGCTTTAGCCAAATTCAGGCGACGCTCGGAGAAGAGTCCGCTGGAAAGGTGACTGGGGTATTGCTTGATCTGGGAGTGTCCTCTCCGCAGCTTGACGAGGCAGAGCGAGGATTTAGCTTCATGCACGATGGTCCCCTGGATATGAGAATGAATCCAGATCGGGGGGAGACAGCCGCAGCCTGGCTTGCGCGCGTTTCCTTTGCCGAGCTTCGGGAAGCCCTCAAAACATTTGGCGAGGAGCGAAAAGCGGGACGAATCGCGGCTCGGATCATTGCGGTACGCGATGAGCGGGCGATCACCAGGACCCACCAACTTGCTGACATTGTCGCTTCTGTAGTCCCCAGAGGCGGTGCTAAGAAACATCCAGCGACGCGAACCTTTCAGGCGATACGTATCGTCGTCAATCAAGAGTTGAGCGAATTGGAAGCTGGACTTTCCCAGGCCGCTTCTATTTTAGCGCCCAGTGGTCGATTGGTTGTGATTAGCTTTCATAGTCTGGAGGATCGACTCACAAAACAGTTCATGCGTCGCTTGACGTCGCCGCCACCAACGCCTCGAAAACTGCCCTTACAAGAGTCGGCTTTTGATCGTCGCTTTAAATTGCTGGGTAAGTGGAAGCCTTCCGCTGCAGAGGTTGAACGTAACCCAAGGGCACGAAGTGCGGTTATGCGTGTGCTGGAGAAAGTTGCGTGATCAGCGCGGGTCTCCTTGCTCAATGCAAGCTCTATTTTTGGTCGCCCAGCGGGCGTCGAGGCCTCTTTGTGCTGCTAGTCCTAATTTCGAGTGCGCTTGCCGTCATTTTTGCAGCTCACGCCACGCGTACTCGATACGCCAGCCTGCAATCGGAGCAGCACGTGAGCGACAATCTGGACAGCGAGTACGAGAAGCTATTGCTAGAAAACAGCGTATGGGCTGGCTACAACCGTGTTGATCAGCTTGCGAGAGAGACGTTACAGATGCGCTCGCCAGATCAGACCAATCTTTTGATTGTTCGTCCAGAGATCGCTCGTGCAGATGATCAAGAGGCGGTTCTGTGATGACTAGCAGTTTTAAAGTCCATATCGCCCTTTTCCTCTTTCTTGTCGCCATTTTCGGCATGGCGGCCAGGCTGGTTCAGCTTGAGGTCCATGAGAAGGACTTTCTTCAGGATCAGGGTGACGCCAGAACCATACGGATGCAGAAGATCAACGCGCATCGGGGAATGATCCTTGATCGCCGAGGTGACCCCCTCGCTGTGAGTTCGCCAGTGGTATCGCTTTGGGCTAATCCTGCTGAGCTTCCCAATGATGACGATCGCTTGCGCGCGCTAGCATCTGGATTAGGCGTTTCGCTCGATGAGTTCCGAGACAAAATGCATCGAGCGGCGGGGCGCAATTTTGTCTACCTCCGTCGAAGAATCGCGCCGCTTGAAGCAGATTTGATTCTAAGTTTGGGTATGCCGGGGGTTTATGGTGAGAAGGAATATCACCGTTTCTATCCCGCTGGCGAAGTCACGGCTCACGTGGTCGGATTCACAGATATTGAAGACCGAGGCCAGGAAGGGGTCGAATTATCTTTCGATCATTGGCTGGCGGGACAGCCGGGAAAGAAGAAAGTCCTCAAGAATCTTTATGGAGAGGTGGTCAAGGACTTGATGCCGGTCGCAGAAGCGCTGCCCGGCAAGAATTTACAGTTGTCGATCGATCAACGATTGCAGTTCTTGGCGTATCGAGAGCTCAAGTCTGCGGTTCAGCAATACGAAGCCCTGTCGGGTTCCATGGTGCTGTTGGATGTCGCAACTGGCGAGATTCTTGCGATGGTCAATCAACCCTCTTATAACCCCAACAATCGAATCCAGCTAGATTTAGGTTCCGTTCGAAACCGGGCAGTGACGGATGTGTTCGAGCCCGGGTCAACCGTTAAGCCTTTGACTGTCGCGATCGCGCTGGGGTCCGGCCTTCCCGCTGATTTTGTGGTCGATACGAGCCCTGGGTTTATGAAGGTTGGGGACGCCGTCATCCGTGACCCTCGCAATCGAGGCACGCTGGATTTAGGCGGAATTCTTGCGCATTCGAGTCAAGTAGGCATTAGCCGCCTGGCCTTGATGGTCAATGAGTACGACGTCTGGAACCTGTTTCAGAAGCTCGGGTTTGGGCAGGTGACGGGCATTGGGTTTCCGGGGGAGAGCGCGGGCTTTTTGCCCAACAGACGTCGATGGAAAGATGTGGAGCGTGTGACTTTCGCTTATGGCTATGGGCTCACCGTGACTCCACTGCAATTAGCCCAGGCCTATCAGACGATCGCTGCAGGTGGCATCAAACGAACGGTGAGTCTGATCAAAGACCCTCAGGTTCAGGAAGAGCGCGTGATGCCGATGGATATTGCGATCGCCCTTCAGGGCATGCTGCATCGGGTAGTGACAGAAGGAACTGGAAAAAAAGCGGCGATCGATGCTTACGAGGTCGCAGGGAAAACGGGGACGGCGCGCAAACTCGGAGATCAAGGCTACGATGATCAGCGTCATATTGCTTTTTTCGCGGGTTTTGCACCCCTGTCTTCACCACGATTTGTTGGCGTGGTGGTGATCAACGAACCTAAAACGGCTTCCGTCGGTGGTGGGAGTATAGCCGCGCCCATTTTCTCTCGAGTGATGCAAAGTGTACTGCGCTTAAACAGTGTTCCGCCTGATTTCGTGAGGGAGGCTGCGTGAACCTTCAGGAAATCACCCAAAACGGCATTGTGCCCATGGTTGCGGTCAATGAGTTGTGCCTTGATAGCCGAGCGGTGCAACCCGGCGATCTTTTCATTGCTTTGGCCGAACGTGATGAAGATCGCCTACGTCACACCACTGAAGCCTTATCAAAAGGGGCAGTGGCGGTGTTGACCGAGGCGCCCCTTCCAGACTCAGCGTTCGACGCTGTCTATGTCTTTCAAGACCTCAGAGCTCGGCTCGGCGAGATAGTGGGTCGTTTCTTTGGAGATCCCTCTTCCGACCTGACGTTGCTCGCGGTGACAGGGACCAATGGCAAGAGCTCGGTTGCCCACCTCGGAGCGCAGGCGCTGAATTTGCTTGGCGTTCAAGCAAGTTTGATTGGAACTTTAGGTTCCGGGCGGCCGGGCGACTTAAAGCCGGGGATGCTCACGACGCCTGATGTCGTTACGCTTCAAAGAGAGTTGCGAACGCTGAAGAGGCTTGGTTCTGAGGTCATTTTGATTGAGGCCTCCTCGCACGGCCTTGACCAGGGTCGCCTGGACGGTGTGTCCATTCATAGCGCTGCCTTCACTAATTTGACGCACGATCACCTGGATTACCATGGAACTCTCGAAGCCTATGGGCAGGCCAAGGCAATGCTGTTTCGCTGGCCAGCGCTTGAGGTCGCGATCGTTAATATTGATGACGCTTTCGGCGTGGAACTTGCTCGTGAAACCACGGCGAAGAGGGTGGTGACCTACGGCATTGACAATCCTTTAGCGGATGTTGTCGCACAAAAGGTTAGAACAACCCATCAGGGTGTGTCATTTGAACTCGAAGCGTTTGATCAAAGAGTAAGTGCAGAGGTTGCGCTGCTCGGTCGCTTCAACTTGAGTAACGTCCTTGCCGTCGTGGCCTGTTTGATTGAACAGGGACACGCATTGGCTGACATCGCGTGCATTCTGCCACGACTTGTGCCGCCGCCAGGACGACTGGAGCGAATTGGGCTGCCCGTGGGCGAGGCTTTAATTGATTTCGCGCACACGCCCGATGCTGTGGCGAGCGTGCTCCAGACACTGCGAGAGCATGCAAAGGGTCAAATCGTCACGTTGATCGGTTGTGGGGGCGACCGAGATCGCTCAAAGCGTTCGCTCATGGGAAGGATCGCGTTTGAGCTCAGCGATGAAGTGATTTTTACGAGTGACAATCCAAGATCTGAGTCTCCCTTAGCCATAGTAAGAGAGATGTGCGCCAGCCTTCCCGATTCGTTCAGTCCGGTAATAGAACTAGATCGTCGAGAAGCGATTGCTCAAGGGATGGCTCGCCTTTCTGCTAATGATCTGCTCGTGATTCTGGGTAAGGGTCATGAGGACTACCAAGAGATCAATGGCGTAAAGCACGCGTTCAGTGATCGTGGGACCATCGAATCACTGATGACCCAGGGGAGCCGCGCTCATGGTTAAAGTGATCGTTGGCTACGGAAAAACTGGGCAATCGGTGGCGCGGCATTTTGAGCGCACTCAGACTAGTTATTGGGTGGCGGAGGACCGGTTGTCGAATGTCGCCAAGGAGCAACTTGAACAAGCTCCACATTGCGTTGGCTTTGGTTCTATTGATGACTTGGTGCCTTCCGCTGAACAGTCTTGGATTGTGAGTCCAGGCATTCCGCTATCTAAAGCCATTTTCGAGACGGCCAGAATTGCAGGGGTTGAACTCATCAACGATCTCCAGCTGTTTCGCCCGCTGATCGAGGGACGCGTTGTTGGTGTCACAGGCTCCAATGGCAAATCGACTGTGGTTACCATGGTTACGCATATTGCAAAGGCCTTAAACATTAAGGCGGTTGCCGCAGGAAATATCGGATTGCCTGTACTGGATGCGCTCGTTGACCAACCGGAATTGATGGTGGTTGAACTCTCGAGCTATCAGCTGGAGCTCGGCAGCGCGCTAGGTTTGGATGTTGCGGCGCTTATTAATTTGATGCCCGATCATTTAGATCGATATGATTCTGTAGACACCTATTACCGCACGAAGGAATCCATCTTTAACCAAGCGCAAGTTAGGGTGAGCTATGAGGCTTGGAGATCAGAGAGGAAACCTAAGCGGATGTCCCAATCTGGTCGTGGGACTTGGCTAGCTTTTGGGTATTCGCCCCCCAGTCAAGATCAATCGACGGTGCCTCAAGGGGTTACGGTGTCAGTCTCTGCAGATTCCCTAAGGTTTGAGTTCGAAGGCGAGTCCGTCCTCATTGCCAAACGCGGACCTTGGCTCAGTCGGCACAACGCGATTAATGGCGCTGCCGCGCTCGCTATTTGTATCGGGTTAGGATTGCCATTGGTCACGAGTGCTCAATGCCTCGAGACGTTTGAAGGTCTACCCCATCGCTGCGAGGTACTCCCTACTAAGGATGGGGTTCTTTGGATTAACGATTCGAAGGCGACTAATGTGAGCGCAGCTGTGAGCGCGATTGAGAGTTTTCGTGATGCTGGGCCATTGATCCTCATCCTAGGAGGTCGACCTAAACAAGAGGACTTCAGCCCGCTCTTCAACGCACTGAGTCACACGCCTCAGTTGAAAGCGCTGGTGCTGTACGGAGAAGCTGCCTCGCTAATTTTTGATCAGCTGAGCGATGAGTGGCATGCGATGCGTTGTATCCACTTCAGAGAGGCGGTGGATTTGGCCTTTCAATCGGCTGAATCCGGTGACGTTATCTTGCTCTCGCCGGCTTGCGCGAGCTTTGATCAATTCGAAAACTTTGAAGTGCGGGGCGATGCCTTTCGTCAGCAGGTGTTGGAGATGGCCGCATGAATGCCGTCCGCATGTCTCACCTTTCGTCTAACGCAGGGGCCCCGCTCGATTGGGCAATCCTTGGGTCGACCTTGTTTTTGCTTTTATTAGGCTTCGTCATGGTGGGCTCTGCTTCGTCCGAAATTTCCGCTCGCAGTTTTGGTCACCCATTTCATTTGCTCGTTAGGCACGGTGTTTTTCTGGCGCTCGCCTTTGGCGCGCTTGCCTTCGCGCTCGCAACGCCCATTCGCGTTTGGCAGAAGCTGCATATCATCGCCTACTTATTGGCGCTTTTGCTGTTGATCTTGGTCCTGATTCCTGGCGTGGGTCGAGAAGTCAACGGTGCCACGCGCTGGATCCCCTTGGGTTTTTTCACGCTTCAAGGGTCCGAATTCGTCAAAGTCTTTGTTGCCATGTTTATCGCTGGCTATGTGGCGCGTCCTTCGGGGCTGGACCCGACGACCTTGCAGGGCTACCTCCTGCCCATTGGTCTGGCCATGCTGTTGAGCGCTCTGCTTCTTGCGCAACCCGATTTCGGAGCGGTCATCGTGATGATGAGCGGCGTCTTTGCCGTTCTCTTCTTGATCAAGACACCAATGAAGTATTTTTTGCCAACCATACTGATTGGTGCGGGCTTGGTGGCGCTTTTGATTTTCCTGCAGCCTTATCGGCTTGCACGGTTGACGGCGTTTACCGATCCATGGGCCCATCAATTTGGTGGTGGCTATCAATTGACGCAGGCACTGATCGCCATCGGTCGAGGTGAGTGGTTTGGACTTGGGTTAGGGAACTCTGTTCAGAAATTGTTTTATTTGCCCGAGGCACACACCGACTTCTTGTTCTCGATTCTGGTTGAGGAACTTGGTATTGCCGGTGCGCTGGTGACGCTCATTGCATTCGCGGTTTTGATCAGTCGAGGTCTGATTATTTCGAAAATTGCGCTGCGACTTGATTTTGTATACCACGGCGCGCTCTCGGCAGCGATCTCAGTCATGCTAGGTGTTCAGGCGCTGATCAATTTAGGCGTCAATCTGGGTGTTCTGCCAACAAAAGGTTTGACGCTCCCGCTGATGAGCTTCGGCGGAAATAGTCTTCTTGTCACCGGGCTGATGATCGGTCTCTTGCTCCGCATTGAATGGGAAATTCGCCATGCACCCCCGCCTCCCAATCGCAAGGGGAGGGCTCAGCATGGCTGAATACGAGCACAGCGCTAGAAGCGGTGAGATGGGTCGCGTACAAGCGATTCACTTTGTCGGCGTCGGTGGGGCTGGGATGAGTGGAATCGCTGAAGTGCTGCTTAATCAGGGATACCTGATTTCAGGCTCTGATTTAAAGGCGAGCGCAGTTACGGACCGACTTGCCGCATTAGGCGCTCAGATTTTTATTGGCCACGAGGCGACACACGTTCGATCCTGTGACGTGGTCGTGACATCGAGTGCGGTTTCGGAGACGAATCCAGAAGTCCGAGCCGCCAAAGACGCCAGAATTCCAGTTGTTCGCCGTGCAGAAATGCTCGGTGAGCTCATGCGCTACCGCTTCGGTATCGCGATTGCGGGCACCCATGGCAAGACCACCACCACCAGCATTGTTGCAAGTCTCTTTGCTGCGGCTGAAAAGGATCCCACCTTTATCATTGGTGGTCTGTTGAAGGGGGTTCAGAGTAATGCTCGGCTGGGATCTGGTCGCTACCTGATTGCGGAAGCCGATGAGAGTGATGCTTCCTTTATTCACTTGCAGCCGATGATTACGGTGTTAACCAATGTTGACCGTGATCATCTCGTTAATTACGAGGGTAGTTTCAGCAAGCTCAGAGAAGCCTTCCACGGTTTCATTCATAACTTGCCCTTCTATGGATTACTGATTGCCTGTCTTGACGACCCTATCGTTGCATCAATGCTTCCCGGTATTACGCGCCCGGTTTTGACCTATGGATTTTCAGAAAACGCTGATGTGCAAGCTCGGAATTGGCAACAAGTAGGCACCTTATCAAGCTTTGATGTGTGGGCCCCTCGTTATGAGGCGGATTTTCGAGTGCAGCTCGCGATGCCTGGCCGACACAATGTCTTAAATGCGCTGGCTGCCATCGCTGTTGGTCTTGATCAAGAATTAGATCATAGCGCGATGCAGCGAGGCGTTGCTGAATTCTCGGGCGTGGGTCGTCGCTTCGAGGTTTTGGGGCAATGCAGTATCCGGGGAACCTCTTTTTTGCTGGTTGATGATTATGGGCATCACCCCAGCGAGGTGCGAGCCACAGTGGAGGCAGCGCGCGCCAGTTGGCCCGGTTCTCGATTGCTGATGGTTTATCAGCCTCATCGATACTCGCGGACCAGTGAGCTCTTTGATCAGTTTGTCGAAGTGCTTAAAACCGTCGATGTGCTCTTGCTGACTGAGGTTTATGCAGCCGGAGAGTCGCCCATTCCAGGCGCAACCGGTGAGGACTTATATCGCCAATTAAAACTTGAGATGGGTGATCGGGTGCACTGGCTAGAGCACGTGGACTTGGTGCAAGACCATATTGCCGACATTCTGCTCGATGGCGATGTGCTGTTGACCCAGGGTGCGGGTGAGACAGCAGCGTTGGCCGCCCGTCTATTCAATCAATGGCAGAGTCAGTCGCAACAGGGACAGACGGCTCAGCAGATAGGAGGTCGCTAGCATGGTGAGAGTTTTTGGTTGGGCTGCGGTGCTGGTGGGCATTATCGCTATGGCTGGCCTCGCAAGAGGGCTCGCGCCAGCTGAGCGCGGAATTGACGTGGTACTTATACGGGGTGAGATTAACGAGAGGCAGAAATCTGAGCTCCGCTCAGCTATGACCGGTATCGCGAGCGAGCTGGAAAATATTGAGCTGGTTAAAGGCACGCTTGAGCGAATTGATTGGGTCGAGCGAATTGACGTTACGCTGCGTTGGCCAAGTGAGTTGCTGCTCGAGGTCGTGCCTGAAACGCCGATCGCTTATTGGAATGATCTTGGATTCATTAATCAACATGGTGTGAGCTTTGCGTCCCCTTATCTCACCGGATTTGACTTGCCTCACTTGCACGGTCCAGAGGACCAAATCGACTTGGTGATGAGGACCTATCAGCAAGTGAGCCAAGCCTTGGGTTCACATCGGATCGAGGTGCTCAGAGTCTTAGATCGTGGGTCAGTTGAATTTGAACTCGATAACGGTTGGACCGTTTTGCTGGGCAGTGAAGATCTCAGTGAGCGGTTAGCACGGGCACTGGCTGTGATTCAACGCATCCAAAACCATAACAAGGGCATGGATGGACTTCGGATCGATGCGCGCTACCCAGACGGTGTGGCCATTAATGGCCCGCTGCCAACACTGGATCAGATGTGGTCATCCAACGCAGATATTACCTCGGGGAATACGCTATGAATCAAAACGTCGCGGGTCGTATGGTGGTGGGCTTGGATATTGGCACCTCGAAAATTGTCGCCATTGTTGGAGAGATGAGTCCTGAGGGGCAATTGGAAATTATTGGCATCGGAAGCCATGCATCGAGAGGGCTGAAAAAGGGCGTGGTGGTCAACATTGATTCCACGGTTCAATCGATCCAAAGAGCGATCGAAGAGGCGGAGTTGATGGCGGGATGCCAGATTCAATCCGTTTATGCCGGCATTGCGGGGAGTCACATTCGAAGCATGAGCTCTCATGGGATAGTCGCGATTAGAGATCGTGAGGTGTTCCAGCCGGATATTGATCGGGTCATAGACGCGGCTCAGGCAGTTGCCATTCCAGCGGATCAGAAGATCCTACACATCCTGCCTCAAGAGTTTCTGATTGATAACCAAGAGGGGATCAAAGAACCGCTGGGGATGTCGGGCGTGCGATTGGAGGCGAAGGTGCACCTGGTCACTTGTGCAGTGAACGCTGCGCAAAATATCGAGAAGTGCATTGGCCAATGCGGTCTATCGGTTGACGACATCATTCTCGAACAACTGGCGTCGAGCTATGCCGTCTTGACGGATGATGAGAAAGATTTAGGCGTCTGTCTGGTGGATATTGGTGGTGGCACATCGGATATCGCGATCTTTACGGATGGCGCTATCAAGCACACTGCCGTCATTCCTATTGCCGGTGATCAAGTGACGAACGACATCGCTATGGCATTGCGCACGCCAACCCAGAATGCGGAAGAGATCAAAATCAAGTATGGCTGTGCGCTGGCTTCGATGGCAGGTGAGAACGAAACCATCAAGGTGCCGAGTGTTGGTGAGCGTCAAGATCGAGATCTGTCCCGGCAGGCGCTGGCGGAGGTTATCGAACCTCGCTATGAGGAACTCTTTAATTTGATTCAGGCGGAGCTGAGGCGCAGCGGCTTTGAAGATTTGATCCCCGCGGGCATCGTGCTGACAGGTGGCACATCCAAAATGGAAGGCGTGGTTGAACTCGCCGAGGAAATTTTTCACATGCCCGTCAGTATTGGTAAGCCCAAAAGCGTTGCGGGCCTCTCAGATATTGTCAGAAACCCTATTTACGCAACCGCAGTCGGGCTTCTTCAGTATGGTCTTGGAAATACGGCTCATAGGCATGGCGCGAGTCGCGCGGATGTGCCGAGCACTTCTGTTTGGCAGTCAGTCAAGAACTGGTTGCTCGGACAATAACAACCTTGGATAAATCGGTCAGGAGAATCATCCATGTTTGAACTTGTAGATAATTCACCGCAGCATGCGGTCATTAAAGTCATCGGTGTGGGCGGCGGTGGCGGTAACGCCGTCCAGCATATGGTGGATCGACAGATTGACGGTGTTGACTTCATCTGTGCAAATACGGACGCGCAAGCGTTGCAGCGCATGAAGTCAGGCACCCTGTTGCAGCTCGGTAATGATGTGACGAAGGGCTTGGGTGCTGGGGCCAACCCAGAGCGAGGGAAGCAAGCCGCGATCGAAGACAAGGAGCTCTTGCGCGAAGCCCTCGATGGCGCCGATATGGTGTTTATTACCGCGGGTATGGGTGGCGGCACCGGCACAGGCGCCGCACCGATTGTCGCGCAAATTGCTCGCGAAATGGGCGTGTTAACCGTTGCGGTCGTGACCAAACCTTTCCCGTTTGAGGGAAAGAAAAGGATGCAGATCGCTGAGCAGGGGATTGCGGAGCTTTCAGAGTATGTGGATTCCCTGATCACTGTGCCAAACGAAAAGTTACTGAGCATCATGGGGCAAGACACGCCGTTGCTCCAGGCGTTTTCCACCGTGGATGACGTGTTGTTGGGGGCCGTTCAGGGAATCGCCGACCTTATTATTCGCCCGGGCATGATTAATGTAGATTTTGCTGATGTGCGCACTGTGATGTCAGAAATGGGCATGGCGATGATGGGATCCGGACTCGCTCGAGGTGAAAATCGTGCCATCGAGGCTGCCGAGGCGGCCGTTCGTTCACCGCTACTTGAAGACATCGATATTTCTGGCGCTCGGGGCTTGCTTGTGAATATTGCGGCTGGTTTAGACATTACACTCACTGAGTTCTCGCAAGTCGGCGCGACGGTCGAGGATTTTGCATCTGAAAACGCGACTGTGGTCATAGGCACAGTGATCGACCCAGAAATGGGTGATGAGATGCGAGTCACCGTTGTCGCGACGGGCTTAGGTCTTGATGAAGATAAGAAAACGGCGGAACTGCAAACCGAACTTCGCAAGCGCTTGGCCGGTGATGGTGTGCCCGACTATGGCGTTTTGGATAAACCCACGGTCATTCGAAATAGGGCGATGACTCAAGGTAAATCTGAATTGAAACAGCAAGATTTAGACTATCTTGATATCCCTGCATTCCTTCGCCGACAAGCAGATTAAGCGTCACCTCGCTTAGTTCATCCTGACCGATCTTGAAGCGCGCCTCCCAGGAGGTGCGTTTTTTTTTGCCAAAATTTTTTCAATTTAGGAATAAATGCAAAAAAAGCGTGTTTTTGGTTAGTCTAGTGCAACTTTTCTCCACTATTGGGGTCAATATTGGAGTAATTCCGTAGGTATTTCGAAAAAGTTTTGCTAAGATTGCCGCCGCTTAAAAGCTGGGGTTTGCCAGGAAGGCTGGCCTCAAGATCGCAAGGGTCGAGCGGTGACAAAGGACTGGGCATGATCAAACAACGAACATTGAAAAGCGCAATTAGCGCAACGGGTATCGGTTTGCACACCGGAGAAAAGGTGTTCCTGACACTTCGTCCTGCGCCCCCGAATACGGGCATCCGCTTTATTCGCACGGATCTCAAACCCGCTGTGGAAATACCCGCCATTCACAGCTCGGTGTCTGATACGAGACTCGCGACCACCGTTGGGCAAGGGGAGGCTCGAATCTCCACCGTCGAACACTTGTTGGCCGCACTGGCTGGTATGGCGATCGACAATCTGTATGTCGAAGTCAGCGGACCAGAGATGCCCATCATGGACGGCAGTTCGGCGACCTTTGTGTTTCTCCTGCAGTCCGCCGGGATCGAACTACAGAATGCGGCCAAGCGGTTTCTCAAAATCAAAAAGCCGATTTCCGTCAAAGGCGGCAGCCTGGCCAACGATTTTGGTCAATCGGTCGAGTTGAAGCCCTTTGAAGGTTTTAAAGTTTCGCACACCATTATTTATGACAATGCGGTCATCAAAAAGCAGCAAGCAACGATTGATTTTGCGGAAACTGATTTCGTTAAGTCCGTCAGTCGTGCGCGCACCTTCGGGTTGATGCAGGAGTTCGAGCAGCTGCGAGAGATGAATCTCGCTCAAGGGGGCAGCCTAGATAATGCGATTGTGGTGGACGAGTATCGAATTCTGAATCCAGACGGTCTAAGGCATGAGGACGAATTCGTCCGCCATAAGATTTTGGACGCCATAGGTGATTTGTATCTGCTTGGCTACAGCATTATCGGCGAATTTGTTGGCTTCAAGTCAGGCCACACTGAAAACCATTTGCTCAGGAAGGCTCTGCTTGAAAACACAGCCGCTTGGGAGCTGGTCACTTTTGGTGATGAGAGCCGCGCACCGGTCGCATACGCGGGTGTTCCCAATGTGGAGCTTGCGATCTAGTCCAGATCGTCAGTAACAGAGGCATGGGCCGAGAGCGCCTTGAAGGCCTCACTGAGACCAGGGTCTCGTAGCACGGCGGACTGAGACAGAAGTAGGTCGCCGGTCTCCCTGGACATGGGTTTAGGCGGATGTGGCGCAGGGCGCCGCAATGTGAGCTGCCCGTCGACTCGCCTTAGCCAAGTTGGATGAGGGCCCACCTTAACCTCAACTCGAGTGACATCATCACCGAGCACATGACTCAGTTGGGAGAGCATATTTAACGCACGGTAACGCAGCCGAGTCGCGACTGAGCCATCGTTGACTTGGATGACTAACCTGCCTTGCTCAAATCGGCACACGCTGACTTCGACCTTAAGTGCTCTTGAGAGCTCTTGATTGAGGTGCGCAAGGCGTCTGGCTCGTTGAACCAAACTTTTCGTGGTCTCACTTTGCTGGTCTTTAAGATTGTCTAGAAGATGATCTTGCATTCAGGAATCACGCTGCGTTCTGGTAACATAGACCGCTTCAAAATTTGGTCAGCCAATGAAAGTCATCATAGTCAGCGATAATGCAAGGCACTTCAAGACATGGGTGTTCGGTACCCCTAGTCTGGTCTTGCTAGCTGTTTTGGCGGCGTTTGTTGTCGCCTCGACGATCGCGCTCTGGCGAGCGGCGTCGCATCAAGATGCTCGGGCTGCTGTCGCCGCGATAGATAGCTTGCGCGAAGATATTGAAAGGCAGAAATCGATTGTGTTTCAGCTCGAAGAGGACCTTCAGCTCAATTTAAGAGCAAGCGCCGTCGAGATCGCGACCTTGGAGTCTCGTATGACGAGACTCGATGCGCTGGGCCAGAGGCTCACCGAACTCGCACCTTATGATGTCAGTGAATTTGATTTTCAGTCTTCAGTTGGCGTCGGCGGATTACAACCTCAAAGCCCCTCGTCTGTTGATCCTAGCGCTGATCTGACCACTGACCCCAAAGAGAAAGCCTTCAGCGAGGCAGCGCTTTCAGCGCAGCTTTCGAGCCTTTCGGGAAAGCTTGCCGATCGTTCGGCACAACTTGATGTCTTGGAGCGGCTGATGCTGAGTGATCTAAGAGATGAAGCGCGCTCGTTGGCAGGTAAGCCGGTTAAAAAGAGTTGGGTGTCGTCCAACTACGGGATGCGAACAGATCCGATCAATGGTGAGCGCGCATGGCACAACGGGATCGATATCGCCAGCACCGCAGGCGCGCCTGTTCTTGCTATGGCGCCCGGGGTGATCACCTACGCAGGTCAGAAGCCGGGTTATGGCAAGGTTGTGGAAATCAATCATGGCGCTGGGTTAAGCACACTTTATGCGCATCAGAGGGTTTTGGCTATTGAGGCGGGGGCGTTTGTCCGTAAGGGTCAAAAAATAGGTGAAGTGGGGAGCTCTGGACGGTCCACTGGACCGCACGTGCACTATGAAATTCACCAGGACGGTCGTTCTCTTGACCCTGCTCGATATGTCTTCAAAGCCGTGCCAGGTGCGCAGCCCTCGAAGTAATGCTCTATTAGCGCGATTCTAATAAAGAAGGCCTTATGATTAGCCGAGTTCTAAGCAAAATTTTTGGCACTAAAAATACGAGAGAAATCAAGCGGCTGCAACGGATCGTGGCTCAGATTACCTCGCTAGAAGCCGCGATGGAGTCACTCAGCGATAGCGAGATCAAAGCGAAGCGCACCGAGTTCAAGTCGAGATTTGAGTCGGGTGAGTCCTTGGACGCTTTGTTGCCAGAGGCCTTTGCCGTTGTGCGCGAGGCGGGCAAGCGGGCCTTGGCAATGCGAGTCTTCGACGTTCAGATGATGGGTGGTATTGCGCTTCATGAGGGTCGAATTGCCGAGATGCGTACAGGCGAGGGAAAAACGTTTGTTGCCACCCTGGCGCTCTATCTCAATGCGATTCCAGCAACCGGCGTGCACCTGGTCACAGTTAACGATTATCTTGCGAAGTGGGGTCGAGAGTGGATGACGCCCTTATACGAAGCCCTAGGGGTGACAACAGGCGTTGTCTATGCGGGTCAAATGCAGGAGGAAAAGAAGGCCGCTTACCAAGCAGATATCACTTATGGCACTAATAATGAGTTCGGTTTTGATTACCTTCGCGACAATATGGCCTTCAGTCCAGAAGAACGTGTTCAAAGACCACTCAACTACGCCATCGTGGATGAAGTCGATTCCATCTTGATCGATGAGGCCAGAACGCCGCTTATTATTTCTGGCGGTGTAGAGAATAGTGCGGAGATCTACAGAACGATTAATCAGCTCATTCCGAGGTTGACTCGCCAGGAGCGAACCGAAGAAGACGTGCTGGAAGAGAGAATTCCTTCTGGCGACTTTTATGTTGATGAGAAACAGCGGGATATCGAGATCACAGAAGAGGGACACCAGAAGTTAGAAAAACTTCTCCAGCAGTTCGGTCTCCTCGCGGAGGGCGATTCACTCTACGGGACCGCAAATTTGTCACTGCTTCACAATGTGCAATCTGCCCTGAAGGCATCGGCACTCTTCCAGCGCGACGTGGATTACATCGTGCAGAACAATGAAATTGTGATTGTCGACGAGCACACCGGGCGCACCTTGCCAGGTCGTCGGTGGTCGGGCGGAATACACCAAGCGATTGAGGCCAAAGAAGGTGTGACGATCACCAATGAAAGCCAAACGTTGGCGTCCACCACTTTTCAGAATTACTTTCGGATTTATCAAAAACTGGCTGGGATGACCGGCACTGCGGATACGGAAGCTTTTGAATTCAGACAAATTTATGGCCTAGATGTGGTCGTGATTCCCACCAACCTGCCCATGATTCGTCGAGATTTGAACGATCGGGTCTATATGACTAAACCCGAGAAGTACGAAGCGATTGTTGAGCAGATCCTTGAAATCAAAGCTTCAAGAGCACCCGTGCTAGTCGGCACTGCATCAATTGAGTCCTCAGAGCTCTTATCTCAATTGCTCAATAAAAAAGGCATTAAGCATCACGTGCTCAATGCCAAATTCCATGAGCAAGAGGCAGAAATCATTGCTCAAGCGGGTCGACCTGAAAGCGTCACCATAGCCACCAATATGGCGGGTCGTGGGACTGACATTATTCTTGGTGGGAGTTGGGAAGCCGAGGTGGCTGATCTCGGTGAAGCATCGTCAGCGCAAGTTGATGCCATTAAAGATGAGTGGAAAAAAAGACATCAATTGGTCTTGGACGCGGGTGGCCTGCATGTCATCGGTACTGAGCGTCATGAAAGTCGCAGGATCGACAACCAACTTCGGGGTCGAGCAGGTCGTCAAGGCGATCCCGGATTTTCAAGATTTTACTTGTCCCTGGAAGACGACTTAATGCGAATCTTCGCGTCTGATCGGATGCGGGCGATGATGCAAAATCTTGGAGAGCCAGGGGTCCCCATTGAAGCGAGAATGGTGACCAGCTCAATCGAGCGCGCGCAGCGTAAAGTCGAAGCTAGAAACTTCGACATCCGTAAACAGCTGCTCGAATACGACGACGTGGCCAATGATCAACGTCAGATGATTTACCGGCAACGTGACGAAATTATGGCGGCCGACGAGGTGTCGGAGACGCTCGATGTGCTCTGGCAAGACGTGATTATGGCAGCCGTCCATCAGTACGTGCCGCCAATGAGTCTGGCCGAACAATGGGATATCTCTGGTCTTACACAATCTTTGATGGCGGATTTTGGGCTCGAATTACCTATTCAACGGTGGCTGGATGAGGATGAGCGTCTAGAAGAACATGGCCTGATTGACCGAATTCTGGCTGAAGCAAAGTCGGCCTACAATGCCAAGGCGCTTGAAGTTGGACCCGATATCAAACGGTTCGAGAAACGGGTTATGTTGGATATCTTAGATAATCTTTGGAAGGAACACTTGGCATCCATGGATTATTTGAGACAAGGCATCCATCTCC
>Ga0255780_10002142_pt1 | contig 18074 bp, 15 predicted proteins | sample 071ome_32_FD_179978 | JGI IMG/M metagenome (GOLD analysis project Ga0255780, IMG submission 179978) | Coastal salt marsh microbial communities from the Groves Creek Marsh, Skidaway Island, Georgia - 071405AT metaG (version 2) | ecosystem: Environmental > Aquatic > Marine > Intertidal zone >... | reverse complement strand
GCTGCTTGTCCTTCCCCTGCACGCCCTTCACCACCGCGAGCCCGCCGCCCTCGGCGACGATGCCGCTCCCGTTCTTGGACCCGCTCACGCTCCCGCCCTCGACCTCCACCCGGCTGCCCTCGCCGTAACCCCGGACCCCGGTCTGCTGGTTGTCCTTCACCTGCACGCCCTTCACCACCGCGAGCCCGCCGCCCTCGGCGACGATGCCGCTCCCGTTCTTGGACCCGCTCACGCTCCCGCCCTCGACCTCCACCCTGCTCCCCTGGCCGGAAGCAAAGACCCCGTCCGCCGATGCGTCGAGGACGTCGCAGCCGACCAGCCGTGCCGTGCCCCCGCCACACACCTTGACGCCCGCTTCCACCATCCGCACGTCCTCCAGGACGAGCGACCCACCCCGCTCCACCACGAAGGCGTACGGAAAGACGAACTCCACCTCCGAGTCCGAGTCATCGCCCTCCTCGTCGTCGTTGTTGCTAGGGGAAACGATACGACCGCTCCGGACCGTGAGGTGCACGCCGGCCCCGACCCGCACCTCCCGCGTCATGCGGACCACCCCGTAGATCGTCACCACGCCCCCGACGGACCCGATCCCCTCCGGCAGCACGTCGTCCTCCCGGCGCGGCGTTCTCCATCCTCCCAGGATGCCCCCACCCACGCCACCCATGACCGTATCCCTCATCTCGCGGCACGTGCGAGCGAGCGAGGCGGCCTCCCGGGCGCCCCCGAAGTGGACGAGCATATGCTCCAGGACGTCGCGGTTCAGGTCGCAGAGGCCCACGCGGGCCTCCGTTCCGCCCACTTCCATGGCCCCCCAGAAGAAATGGCCAGCCGCCGCGCGCCGGAGTAAATTTCTCCGAATCTCCGAAAAGGGCCCTTTATCCCCTTCGTTTGCCCCCTGGAGCGATTTTTAACCCGATGATGCGCGCGCGGTTGGACAGAAGTGGCCCGGGAGGCGGCCGGAGGGGGGCACTTGGGGGGCCGGCGAGGGGACCCCAGAGCCATGCGCCAGAAAACGTCAGACGCCTCGTGTCAGACACCGAGTCTCCCCGCGTGCCCGCCGCATCCCATCGACCGGCAGGCAGGCCTCCAGGGGAAAAAAGGGGTGGCGGGAGGACCCCGCCTGAAACTGACACACCGCTTTTTCTTGCATCGAGCATGCTCCGCGCGACACAGGAACTCCTACAGGGACTCCGGGGGATGCTCGAGCAGGTCGTCGTCTCCCCGGAGCTGACCGAACGCGTGGCCGCCCTGCGGGACCGCATCGCGATCTTCGACCCGTACGTCGAGAAAAAAGAGAGCCACCCGAAGCCGGCGCGGGCGACACTCGTCGCCCAGGAGCAGAAGACACGGTACCCCTGGACGGGCAAAGTGAGTTCCTCCGTCTCCCCCGCCTTCCGCCTCGAGGCCTGGCGCTTCCCCGAGGACACCCCGGATGTCCTCATGGCCGTCGAGGACCTCGCGTACTGCGCGGACACGATGAAAATCAACGAGGCGCCGTACCTGGACAAGGCGCTCCAGAGTTCCCAGCTGGGGAAGAGCACCGTCACCGAGTTCCATCCGGCCCTGACCCTGTGCCGGTACCGCGCCGTGCAGGAGGCGAAGCTCGGGGACCTGGTCGAGCACTACGACCTGTTCGCGGCGGGCGACACGTGCGTTCTGGTCGGTATCCCCGACGGCTTCGCCGCGTGGGTCGCCCTGCTGTTACAGGAGGGCGCCCCCCTGCCGGAGGACCTGGCGACGGCCACGGAGGTCTTCGCGCTCCTGGGGGGGAAAAAGGTCGTGCTCCTGCCGAAGGAGGGCCCCGAGGGAGAGATCCCCGAGGGGTGGAAGGTCGTGCGGGGCCCGCACGCGGTCGCCTGGTCGAAGGCGCGGGACGCCGCGTCGCCGTGGTACGTGCCCCCCGGGGAGACGGAGAATCTCAAGAATCTCAAGACGCTCGAGGGGGAGAACGTGCAGGAGATGTCCCTCTCCGGCGACTGGGTGACCAAAAGAAGGGTGACCAACGAAAAAGGGGTGACCGAAGTCATTCCCCTGAGCTTCGGGGTGAAGCGCACAGGGCGCGGCGCCGACCTCAATGGCAGCGTCTCCTTCCGGGTGGACCTGGGGACCCGGACGGTCGAGCCGCTGGATGTGACGTGGAGGAGCTCCACGAAACCCGCCGTTGTCCAGAAATGGAAGAGTACGGATAATAAGTGGTGGGAGCGGACCGACAAAATCGTCAACGGAGAAATCAAGAACCCGTCGAACAACACGAAAACGAAGGAGGGAGTAGCAGTCATAGGGTTCGTGGAACTCACAGGAACGGTGAATAAGGAGCAGAAGACCCTCTTCAACCTGACCGTCAATCTGGAGCTGCCGAAGAACCCGGAGAACCCGGAGAAGCCGCCGAAATACGAAATCAAAGTCATCAATCTCCCCAAGAAGTACGTTCTCGACAAGCCGGACGCCGGCGCCGGGGACCTGGAGTTCCCCGAGTCGGGGCGTGTGGTCCTGTTCGGTCCTGTTCAGCGCGGGAAGCCCACCAGATTGAGCCCGATGCCGTAGCCCGCTCCGGAGCGTGCCGACATGCTGACGGACGGGGCGACGAAGTCGAGGAGCGAGAAGGTCGCCGCGGCCGTGAGGCCCAGGACGGCGATCTCGGCGAGCTGGAGGGTGGGAGATAGCAGACTAGCTGCGAGCATGATGACTCCGCCCTCAATGAGGTACTTGAGGATTCGCGTCACGAGCTGCTGGAAGGACACGCGGAACTCCATGCGTACCCCGTCAGCGAGAAAAAACTGCGCGACGGTGGAGAAGGAGCCGCAGATAGAATGAAAAACGCCCCCCCATTCCGACTCATTACGGACCAAACAAGTGTCCGAGTATCACGAGCAAAGATGACTGACCTGACACTGGGTGACCTTCCGCTGGACGTCTTGGCTGTGATCGCGACCATGCTGGACCCTGTAAGCAGAGCGAACTTCGCATGCGCTTCGTGGGTTCTGCGTCTAGCCGTCAATAGGGGCCTGACCGCCTTGTCCAACTGGGGGCTGACGGAGTACATCCGCTCGTACAGTAAAGAAACGAGACAGGGTGTTTGGGACATCCCTTTGTGGTGGACGGGGAGTATCCAGCTGGAGTATGTCCTTGACATCCCTTCATGGCGCATGATTTCTCTGAAATGGAAAGGTAAGAGATGCTTTACCCTCGACTACTACTCGATGGCCAATACCTTGACACTAGACTCGTACCACTCGTACGTCAACCCGAACGACGAGGAACTCCCCTTGATGGCGGCAGTGTTACTCTCGGTGATGGCAGACAAGTTAGGCGCCGTCCTCAGGAAGGCGAGCAAGAAGGATTTCACGAAAATGCTCCACGTTAATGATCGAGATGAACAAGTTTACCGTATGGGGAAAGCACCTGAGGGATGGTCTGAAAGTCTCCGGCAGATGTTTGTCGAGGCTCATGGTCATCTCCTCCAAAAGGATGAGTGTTATGGGGCGAGCATGGCACCACGCCCTCCCAGTAAGCGTATCCATCGTGGGGGGGGTTAGCTATAGTTTTTTGCCGGCCCTGGTCATCATGCGACGCTACCTCGGCTGCTTCCGTCCGCACCCCGCCCCGGCGTCCGAGACGGGGAGCTCCCCGGGGAGCGTCATCGTCCACCCGGACTCCGTCTCCGTCCACCACGCGCCGGGCGCGGAGGCGCGCCTGGACGCCCTGGAGAGCGCGGTCCGCAGCCTGGAGCGTCAGGCGGTGGTCCGGCCGGCGTACCGGTACGTGGTCGTCCTGACGGCCCCGTGGCGCGAGTTCGGCGAGTGGGAGGAGCGCGCGTGCGAGGCGCGCCTCGCGGAGGGCGAGGGCGACGTCCTGTTCCTGAGCTCGTGCGACGCGACGCCGCGGCTGACGGTGTACGCGGGCGGTCGCGGGGCGATCCTGCGGACGGGCGTCTCCGTGGAGACGTGGCGGCTGGCGCGGCAGGTGGTCCGCATGGACCTCCCCGCGGCGGAGGACCTGATCGAGCGCTACCTCGCGGCGGCGCGGTCCGTCTGACCCCGGAGGGACGGGTCCGGCGGGAAGAGGCTGTCCCGGGAGAGGTCCAGGTGGTGCGGGGCGCGGGCGCGGAAACGGAAGAGCCGGAGAGCGTCGAGGCTGCGCGGATCCTCACGCTCGCAAATTTCGTGCGCGACCTGCGTCTGCGCACACCCGCAGAGGCAGAGCCACCCGACGTCCCCCACGACCCCGAGGACTTCCCCGAGGGCCATCATGGCGACGGAGGCGGCGGAGGCGCCGGCGACCGCGGCGGCCCAGGTCCCGGCGAACGCGCGGTCCGGTCGCGCGTCGCGGATCCCGTACTTCTGCATGATGGCCCAGCGCGATGCGTAGACGGACGCGGCGAAGCAGAGCGAGCTCTCGGCGACCATGCAGAGGTGCGGACAGCGGTCCTCTCCGAAGTTCATGAAGCGCCCGTATCCCTGGCAGCAGCGGTAGGCGTCGAGGTCGCCCTCGATGACGCGGTCGCGCAGGGCGTAGGCCGTGCAGCAGGGGAACATGAGGGCGTGCGCGAAGATGATGGGTTCCGCGCACGGGGCCTGGCACAGGCGGACGCTCCAGGTCGACGGCTCCATTTTTCCCCGGGGAGATAAATCGGTCCGCATGCTGTTCCCGAGGCGCAACGTGATGGGCATGCGCTTCGTGGACCCGGTCCCGGGTCTGGGCGTGCGGGGCAACGGCTCCCTCCCGGACGCGGAGAAGATCGCCCGCATGAACTTCTTCACCATCGCGCGGACGGCGGGGTACGAGAACATGCAGACGTTCCTCGACCTGCTCCGGCAGGCCCGGTCCTCGCGGAGCCTCTCGGACTCGCTGGCGGACATCGGGCGGCGCCTGGACGAGCTCACGCTCCGCGTCGAGGCGACGCAACCAGCTGATGATGGTGCTGGTGCTGTTGCTGATGGTGCTGTTGCTGAGGAGCCAGCTACGGACCCCAACTTCGACGACCTGGTTGACGACGATGTGAGAGAGATACAGATAGGACGGCGTCAGAAGGGCGGGGCCGTCCCGGCGGAGCGGATCGCGGCTGCGATCGAGATGACGCTGGCGGACCGGACGACGCTGCTGCTCGTCGCGTTCACGAGCCGGCTCGTCGCGCTCTCGATCGCGCGGGCGTCGATCGACTCGGGGTCGTCGACGACCCTCCGCGGGGCCTTCGTGGTCTACACGGGGGTGCGGACGTTCTTCCACCTCCTCCTCTGGATGCTGTGCCGTATCTCGGAGGAGATCGCGGTGGCAGGCGACAGTTTGCTGAAGAATCCGTCGGTCACGGTGCTGTCGGTCCTGTACGGCGTGAAGGCGGCCCCGGTGACCTTCATCGGCGGCGGCCTGGGAATGGACATGCTGGTGGGTTCCCTGTCGGTGCTGGTGGACCGTCGCACGACCAACGCGGAGAATCGGGACACGCGCATGAACCTGGCGACGGACCTCGACCGCCTGACGGCGCTCTCGATGCTCCTGCACGCGATCCTCATCTTCCGCGCGACGTAAGGGCGTGGATGTTCGGACGGGAAAGGACCCCTGCCCGATGTCGGCGACGCCCTCCCGTGTGGTCCTCTGGTTCCACAGTCAGGTGAACCCTGACTGGTCGCCGAGCTCCTACGAGCGCGTCTTCGAGACGGGCGATGCGGAGGAGCTCGGCTCGCTCCTGCGGGCGACGGCCCCGATCGTCCCGAGCGGGGTCTTCTTCGCGATGAAGGCGGAGTCGTTCCCGGCCTGGGAGCACCCCTCCCACCAGGGGGGCGGGTGCATGTCGTACACGATCCCGTGCGGCGAGGCCGGGGACTTCTTCGCGCACACGGTCGCGAGCGCGCTGTCCCCGGGCTGGATCCTCCCGGAGGAGGCCGTGAACGGCGTCTCGGTCTCCCCGAAGAAGGGGTACTGCGTGGTCCGGATCTGGCTCCGGTGCCACCCGGGCATGACGGACGCGGAGATCAGCGACAGCCTGCGCCTCCTGACGACGGCGCAGATCCAGTACAAGTCGCACCAGGACAGCATGCAGGGGCGGAAGATCCACGTGGCACGGAACGGTCCCCCGTCGGGTTCGTCCCGTCCGGACCGTTCGGACCGTTCGGACCGTCCGGACCGTCGGGACCGGCGGGACCGGCGGGACCGACAGGACCGTCAGGAGTGGGTCCGCGACGGGGGGAGCTGGCGCAGGTAGCTCCCCCCTCCTTTTTTCCTCACGACGGGCATGGTCAGCAACGGCATGGCGGACGAGGCCACGTACGCCGACAACTGGGGCCGTCGCGCGGGCTGCGACGAGCTCTACGTCGCACGGTCTGCGCGGGACAACACCCCGCAGTTCTTCCCGACCCCGAACCGCTCGTGCGTGGTGCACGACGACCCGCGCGAGGAGGACGACGCGCGGACGGCCGAGGCGCTCGGGACGAGCCTGCAGGGGTTCCTCCCGTTCGAGCCGGAGATGGTCGGGCCGGCCCTGGACTACCGCCACACCCGCGACCTGTTCACGGACCGCTCCCTCGACGACCTGTACGTGAAGGGCTCGAGCGAGTCCCGCGAGGTCTTCGAGCTGGACCAGGACCGCGGCGGGGTGCAGCCGCGCACCGCGCTGCAGTCGGAGACGCGCGGTCCGGTCCTCGGCGAGACCTTCCGGCACGGTCCGGCGAAGACGTTCGAGCGCGAGGTGGGCGACCAGTGGGGCGCCTCGGCCCCGTACTCGGCCCCGACGATCCACGGGCAGGTCTCGCTGCTGGACACGAACCGCGCGGACTGCCCGGCCGGCGGGGCCCGCTTCGGGTCGGCGGACCCGCGGGCGCTCCCGGCCCCGGCGGCCGCGCCGGTGGCGGAGGTGGCGCTCCCCCCGACGAACCGCGCGGACTGCCCCGCGGGCGGCGCGCGCTCGGGGAACCTCGCGACCCTGGGGTCGCGCGCGCCCGCGCGCACGGCGGCCCCCGCCCCGACGAAGAAGGAGTGGCTGGTGCTCCACCCGCGGCAGTTCGGCAACCCGCGCGCGGACGGGCTTCCGGAGAAGGGCGCGGTCTCCGGCGCGGACCTCCCGCGCACGACCGGCCGCGAGACGCTGATCCACGACCAGGTCGCCGGCCAGGTCACGGGCAACGCGTCCCCGGGTCCGCTGGCCGGGGCGGGGAACGGCGCGCGCGCGACGCACCGTCAGACGCTCTCGTCGGCCGGGACGGACCCCGCGAACGCGACCGCCCCGCACGCGCGGGGGGCGGTGGTGGACCTCGCCGCGCTCCGCCGTGAGCTGGGGGTTACCCACCGCGTGGTGACGCCGAGCGACGCGTACACGGGCCCGTACCAGGGGCGCACCGTCCCGGGCTACCTCCGCCAGATCCTGGGGCTCCGCGTGGACGAGACGTCCCGGAGCGTCCTCTCGGACGCCTCGGGGTCGTACCTCCGTCCGGGCCACGCGCCGTCTGCCGGGGAGGCGGCGCCGCGGCGCGGCGCGCGCTGGGTCCTGGAGGGGCTCCGCGGGCTGCTCTCGGCGGCCACGGGCGCGCGCCGTCCGGCGGTCCTGGCCGGGGGGCCGTCCGTCGCGGTCGGCGCGGCGGAGGCGCGGCGCGCGGCCAGCCTCCGTCCGGAGGCCGCCCAGTCCCGGGCGCTCGGCGGCGGCGCGCAGCCGGGCGTGGGCGTGGCGGCGGCGCGCGCGACGGCGGTCGAGATCTGCGGCGGGGGCGCGCCGCGCCTGGCGGAGGTGCCGGACGGGCGCTTCGACCCGTCCGTGATGGAGATCCAGGGCGCGTCCAACCCGTACGCCCCGCCGCCCGTCCACGTCCTGGCGCGCGCGGGGGCCGCGTAAAGGCGGACCGCGGGTTGGCCGCAATAGGGGAGCGATGAGTCCGGTGTGCCGTAACTGCGGGCAGGCGGGGCACATCGTCCGCCAGTGCATGCACCCGGTGACGAGCGTCGGGTGCATCGCGGTGCGACACGTCTCGGTCGGCGGGGCGCCCCCGGCCCCGGAGGTCCTGATGGTGCAGCGGCGGCACAGCCTGAACTACATGGAGGCGGTGCTCGGCAAGTACGACGTCGACGACACGGGGTACGTGGGTCTGATCCTGGCGAACTGCACGCACCGGGAGCGGGCGATCATTGCGAACGGGGACTTCAGCGCTGCGTGGCGCGACGCGTGGCAGACGGACGTGGTGACGGGGAAGGTCGTGGACGAGTACGAGCGCGCGCGGGAGAAGTACCACAGCATCCTCCCGCGGATCCCGGAGCTCCTGACGCGCAACCCGTCCCCGTACCGCGAGCCGGAGTGGGGGTTCCCGAAGGGGCGCCGCAAGCTGATGGAGTCGATGGTCGACTGCGGGGTGCGCGAGTTCCTCGAGGAGACGGGGATCCGCACGCCGGTGCACGTCGTCCCGGGCGAGCCGTTCGTGGAGGACTTCGTGGCCAGCAACGGGATCGCCTACCGCCACATCTACTACATCGTGCACGTGGACGGGGCGCGGCGGCTCCCGCACGACATGCGGCTGGACGCGCGGAACCACATGCAGGTCCGCGAGGTCCGTCGCGTGCGGTGGATGAGCCTTCCGGAGGCGTTCGCGAACATCCGTCCGCGTAACTGGCAGCGCGTGGAGATGCTCCGTCGCGTCGCGTCTCATTTAAATCCAGGGCCCGTGTAGTGTCATGGACCTCGTCCGGGAGCTGATCCGGGGGCAGTATGCCCTCACAGAGCACCACCACAGATCGTACGAGGCCTTCGTGGCCGCCGTGCCGCAGATGATCCGGCGGCGCAACCCGATCCTGTTCGCGCCCGAGGTGGAGGGGGAGCCGTACGAGGTGCGCGTCTGGATCGGCGGGCAGAACGGGCGGCTCGACCTGGTGCGCGCGAGCGACGGGCGCGACACGCCCGCGGAGGCGCGGGCCGGGGGACGGACCTACGCGCTGCAGATCGTCGCGGACGTGAAGATCGTGATGCGCCTGGGCGCCCGCGAGTCCTCGCGGACCCTCCGGGACGTCGCGATGGGGGAGATCCCGCTGATGGTCCGCTCGACGCGCTGCGCCTACCGCGACGGGTCCGCCCCGGACCCCGAGCCGGAGGACCCGGGCGGGTACTTCGTGGTCGACGGCGCGGAGAAGGTGGCGGTCACGCAGCTCGACATCGCGCCGAACGTGGTCAACTTCCGGCGCCCGAAGGACGGGCGGACGCTCGCCGGCGCGGCCCACACCTGGCGGGTCGACATCCAGGCCGAGTCCTTCGACCGCGAGAACTACGGCGTGGTCCACTTCTCCGTCTGGACGGAGGACCCCGCGCAGGGGGGGCGCCAGTTCCTGACCTTCGACTCGCCGGTCCTCTCGTCCGCGCGCGGACACGCCGAGCTCGCGGACCTCTTCGCGGCGTACGGCGTCGAGAGCGACGAGGACATCGAGCGGCTCGTCTTCCCGGACGACCGCGAGCGCGCGCGGATGGCCGACTGGCTCCGTCCGACGCTCGCGCGGCGGACGGCCTTCACGGCCGCGGAGGCCCAGGAGCTCCTGTCCCCGCCCTCGGCCGCGAACGCCGGGGCGGACATGCGGCGGGAGTGGGTCCTGCAGGTCCTCGCGAACCAGGAGCTCCGCTTCCGCGCGCGCGCCGTGCTCCTCGCGCACCAGGTCCGCGAGATCGCCCTCGTGACCAACGGCGTCCTCGAGCCCCCGACCCGTGAGCACCTGTCCCAGGCCCGCGCGTACGCCGCGGGGCTCCTCTTCGAGACGCTCTTCTTCTCCGTCTACCGCGACCTCGCGCAGCGCATCCGCCAGCGGATCGAGAAGGAGTACCGCGAACTCGTGGTCCGCTCGCCGCAGGCGCTCCTGGGGCTCGTCTCCCCGGTCAACCAGGGCGCGGTCCTGCGGGGCCGGGACATCACGGAAGCCTTCGTCCAGAACATGAAGACCACGTTCGAGCGCGCCAACGACGACCACTCGGGCGTCGTCCAGAGCCTGAACCGCCTGAGCTGGCTGGGGACGCTCGCGCACCTCCGTCGGCTGAGCAAGCCCATCGACCGCACGCTGAACGTCTTCGAGCCCCACCTCCTGCGCCTCGACGGAGGCGTCCCGGGGCGGCTGTGCCCGAACCACACGCCCGACGGCCCGAACGTCGGCTACATCCTGAACCTCGCGATCACGGCCACCATCTCGCCCGGCGGTCCGCCGAGCGAGGCGATGCGCGCGCTCCTGCGCGAGGCCGAGGCGGACGGGGTCTTCGTCCCGGTCGCGCGGATCGGCCTCCGGAGCGGCGCGTTCGCGGACCCGCGCGTGATCGTCAACGGCGCGTTCTGGGGGACCACGCGGGACGCCCCCGCGCTGCACCGCCGCCTCCGCGACGCGCGGCGCGCCGGGCGCCTCCCGCCCTTCGAGTCCCTCGCGCTCCGCCACGAGCTCGGGCGCCTCGAGATCTGGACGGATGCCGGGCGGATCGTCCGCCCGCTGATCGTGGTCGAGGACGGGAAGGTCCCCGACCTCGGTCGCGGGATCCGCGCGCTCCTCGCGAGCGGCGAGGCCGAGTACCTCGACACAAACGAGGAGATCACCGCCGTCGTGGCCGCGTGGCCCGGGGACGTCCACGCGGGGCACACGCACCTCGAGCTCCACCCCATCGCGGCCTACTCCGTCGTCTCCGCGTCCATCCCGCTCGTCAACCACGCCCCCGCGCCGCGCATCGGCTTCGCGTGCTCCCAGCTCGCGCAGGCCGTCAGCGTCTACGCCCCCGGGGACATCTCGCGCCGCCTCGACGCCGTGGCCTACATCGCCCGGCACGTCAACCGGCCCGCCGTCACCAGCGGCCTCGAGCGCGAGCTCCGCCTCGACGACCTCGGCGACTGCTCGACGCTGGTCGTCGCCATCACGCCCGCCGACGGGCAGAACATCGAGGACGCCGTCGTCCTCAACGCCGACGCCGTCGCGCGCGGGCTGTTCCAGGCGACCGCGACCAAGACCGTCGTCTTCCAGGAGGACCGCGACGAGGCCACCGGGACGACCCTCCGCCTCGCGCCCGCGCCGCCCCCGGGCGTGCTCCGCGAGGGCGTCGACCGCTCCGGCCTCGCGCCCACGGGCGTCGTCCGCGAGGGCACGCCGGTGCCGCGCGGCGCGCGCGTGGCCCTCGTCCAGGCCGTCGAGCGCGGTGCGGACGGGACCCTCCGGGACGCGACGGTCTACAGCTCCTACAGCCTCCACGGCGAGGTCGAGACCGTCTCGTTCGCGCGGAACCCGCGCACGGGCCTCGCGACCGTCCAGGTCAAGGTCCGCGAGCACCGCGAGGTCTCGCTCGGCGACAAGCTCTGCGGTCGCGGGAACGGGCAAAAGGGGACCGTCGGGTCCATCCTCCCGGGGGACCGCATGATCTACTCGGCAGAGACGGGCATGCGCCCCGACCTCGTCTGGAGCCCGCACGGGTTCCCCACGCGCATGACCGTCTCGTACCTCCTCGAGGGGCTCCTCGCCAAGGCCGGCGTCCCCGCGCAGCTCCGCGCGCGCGCCGAGGCCTTCGGCGAGCGCCCGTACGACGACGTCGGGGAGGCCCTCCGGGCGCTCGGCTTCGACGCCTCCGGCGAGGAGGCGTTCGTCGACCCCGGGAGCGGGCGCGTCGTCCGCGGGCAGCTCTTCTCCGTGCCCCTCAGCTACGTCCGCCTGAAGCACATGGTCGCCGACAAGCACCAGGCGCGCGGCGGGGACGGGCCCGTCGACCCCGTGACCCGCCAGCCCGAGAAGGGCCGCGCGCGCGGCGGGGGGCTGCGGTGCGGGGAGATGGAGCGCGACGCCCTCATCGCCAGCGGCGTCGCGGCCATGGTCAGCCAGGTCTTCCGCGACCCCAGGGAGTCCATCCTGAGCTCCGTCTGCCCGGTCTGCGGCCTGCTCCGCGGGACGCGCGCCCGCCCGGCGCGGTGCCTCTGCCGCGCGCCGCCCCCGCCGCTCCCGGCGCGCGTCCCCGCCGTCATGGTGGGCCTCGCGTGGCGCCTCGCGGCGCTCGGCGTCCTCATGCACCTCCGCCCCGCGGGGGACTCCGCCCCCCTACCCCCGGTGGGGGACTCCGCCCCCCAGGACGGGGGCGCCCCGGGCCTCCTGGCCGAGTGCGGCGTCTCTCTCATTCCCTCTACTCAATGTTGATGACCTCGCCGTAGACCTTCCCGTGCTTCACCCAGACGCGGGGCTCCACTCCCGGGAGAATCTCGTTCAGCTTTTCCTTGGCGGCCGGGACCCCCTTCAGCCCCCTCAGTGTCACATCGTACCAAAGCTGGTACGATGTCCCGAACAGGGAACGGCGGGAGCTCAGCTGCCACTCGTACTGGTCAGCCTTGGACAGCTGGCGGAGGGTCTTGTCGAGGGCGGCTTCGTTTCCTTTGGGAAGGTCTTTGGTTGCCCCGAGCTCGTACCAGCCGCTCACCGAGAACTCCATGCATATACGGGTAAAAGTCTAGAGGGCTCGACTTGCCTCAGTCAGACGCTAAGCGGGGCATTCCGCCTCGTGATGGACAGCAGGTCGGACCACAGCTCGCGGAACTGGGCGAACCACTCCTGGCGGCGCGCCCTACGCTCCCTACGCTTCTTCTCCTTGTACTCCCGGCGGTACTCCCGGCGGAAGGCGTCCTTCGCGAGTTCCCACTGGGTGAGGCTCACCTCATACACCAGCTCCTTTAACTCAGGGATGTAGTCGAACCTCGACTTGAACGGAGGGGGGTCCTCCCCCTCCCCCGAGCACCGGAAGCTCTGTAGATAGAGCTTTCGCGCCTGGAGTTCTTCCTGGAGAACCTTCGGGTCGAAGGTGAAGTCCGGGTGGAACTTGTGGAGGAACCCCTCCACGAGTTTCAGAAGATCCATAAGCTTCTGGAAATCGTCGAGGGGGTCCTCCACGTCCAGAAGCTCCATAAGCTTCTGGTAGTCGCGTGCCTCATGGCACTCCCTAACACACGCCGCCTTGTGGAGCATGCACCAGAGCCCGGGGTAGCCTATGAGCCCCACCACGTCATCGGCCGTCTTGAACAAGCGGCGCAAGTAGGCCCCGCTCTTGCCTGCGAACCTGCTCTTGCTCTTAAAGCACAGCATCCTATCACGTTGTGGTTGTGTGTCCCCTTGCCAGCCCTCCCCCCCCCCGTTTTTTCCACCGGCGTCCCGCGGGCGGCGGCGAGCGACGCCCAGCCCGGCCTTCGCCAGGAGGTGGGCCGCGTCCGCCTCCGCCACCAGGTCCCCGCGCGCGACGCGGGCGGCGCACCGGCGCCACGTCGCGTCGGACCGGGGGCGCCGCGCGGGGTCGACGGCGAGCTTCCCCCGGCGCGCGAGGCGCGCGAGCTCCTCGATCGTCTCCAGGACGGAGCGGATGCGGTCCAGCGGGGAGTTGTTGAGGACGCGGAGCTCGAAGCCGACCCAGTCCCGGTCCGCGCCCGCGTACCCGTAGTCCTCCCGCACCCGGATATCGAAGGCGCCTTCCCGGTCCCAGCGGAGCTCCGCGATCTAAGACGGCACGGATCTGGAGAGTCTCCGAGGCGGTCTCTCTTCACATCTGGCACCCGTGGAATCTCTGGCGGAGCGCCGTCCTCCTCGCGCGATCGCTCCTCCTCCGGGGGCACGGGTCCGTCCAAGACGACCGGGGAGTGTGTCCCCGGGGCGAAGAAGACTTCTCGGAGGAGGCGGACTGCCCCATCTGCCTACGGGAAGAAATTCAGGCCGGTTTCACCCTCAGCTGCGGTCATACGTTCTGCAGACCGTGCATCCAGAGGTGGCTCGCCATGGCTCGCCATGGTACGTGCCCGCTGTGCCGCAACAAATGTCACTAGCGTCCGTCCTATTTTTTGCGACGCGTTTAGCGACGAGGCCGAAAAATCAGGGGGCACTCGTCTACTCCTAACAGGGCCCCATCGCGATGTGCCTCAAGCTCAACCTCGTGGCCAGACCCGTGACCGTGCTCGAGCACGGTGAGGGGCACGAGCATCATGTGAACAGCGCCGCGTTCAACCGGTCCGACGACGCCGTGGTGACGGCGAGCTGGGACAAGACGGCGCGCCTGTGGGACGCCAGGACCGGCGAGCTCAAGGCCGTGCTCGAGGGGCACGCGCGACATTTGAACAGCGCCGTGTTCAGCCCGTCCGGCGACGCCGTGGTGACGGCGAGCGACGACGGGACGGCGCGAATCTGGGACGCCGCGACCGGCAAGCTCAAGGCCGTGCTCGAGCACACGAGTTGGGTGTACAGTGCCGTGTTCAACCGGTTCGGCGACGCCGTGGTGACGGCGAGCGCCGACAAGACGGCACGGCTGTGGGACGCCGCGACCGGCAAGCTCAAGGCCGTGCTCGAGGGGCACACGGATGAGGTGTACAGCGCCGCGTTCAACCGGTCCGGCGACGCCGTGGTGACGGCGAGCGACGACAAGACGGCACGGCTGTGGGACGCCGCGACCGGCGAGCTCAAGGCCGTGCTCGAGGGGCACGCGGATTGGGTGCTCAGCGCCGCGTTCAACCGGTCCGGCGACGCGGTGGTGACGGCGAGCTCCGACAAGACGGCGCGGCTCTGGGACGCCGCGACCGGCGAGCTCAAGGCCGTGCTCGAGGGGCACACGGATGGGGTGGGAAGCGCCGAGTTCAACCGGTCCGGCGACGCCGTGGTGACGGCGAGCGCCGACACTACGGCGCGCCTGTGGGACGCCGCGACCGGCGAGCTCAAGGCCGTGCTCGAGGGGCACATGTCTGGGTTGTTCAGCGCCGCGTTCAACCGGTCCGGCGACGCCGTGGTGACGGCGAGCGACGACGATACGGCACGGCTGTGGGACGCCGCGACCGGCGAGCTCAAGGCCGTGCTCGAGGGGCACACGAGTTATGTGACCAGCGCCGCGTTCAGCCGGTCCGGCGACGCCGTGGTGACGGCGAGCCAGGACGGGACGGCGCAGATCTGGAGAGTCCCCTACCCTGTCTCTCTTCACATCTGGGAGGAAGGGGCGGAGTGTCCCATCTGCCTACGGGAAATTCAGGCAGGTTTCACCCTCAGCTGCGGTCATACGTTCGGCAGACCGTGCATCCAGAGGTGGATCGAGGACCATGGTACGTGCCCGCTGTGCCGCAACAAATGTCACTAGCGGGCGTCCGTCTATTTTTTGCGACGCGTTGAGCGTCGAGGCCGAAAAATCAGGGGGGCACTCCTAAAACAGGGCCCCATCGCGATGTGCTTAAAGCTCAACCTGCTTACCAGCGTGACCAGTTCCGTGACCGTGCTCAAGGGGCACACGGATGAGGTGTTCAGCGCCGCGTTCGACCGATCCGGCGACGCCGTGGTGACGGCGAGCGACGACAGGACGGCGCGGGTCTGGGACGCCAGGACCGGCGAGCTCAAGGCCGTGCTCGAGGGGCACACGGATTGGGTGCGCAGCGCCGCGTTCGACCGATCCGGCGGCGCCGTGGTGACGGCGAGCTGGGACAGGACGGCGCGCCTGTGGGATGCCAGGACCGGCGAGCTCAAGGCCGTGCTCGAGCACGGTGAGGGGCACGAGCATCATGTGAACAGCGCCGCGTTCAACCGGTCCGGTGACGCCGTGGTGACGGCGAGCAAGGACAAGACGGCGCGCATCTGGGACGCCACGACCGGCGAGCTCAAGGCCGTGCTCGAGGGGCACACGGATGGGGTGTTCAGCGCCGCGTTCAACCGGTCCGGCGACGCCGTGGTGACGGCGAGCAAGGACAAGACGGCGCGCATCTGGGACGCCACGACCGGCGAGCTCAAGGCCGTGCTCGAGGGGCACACGAGTTGGGTAAGCAGCGCCGCGTTCGACCGGTCCGGCGACGCCGTGGTGACGGAGAGCAACGAAAAGAAGGCACGGCTGTGGGACGCCAGGACCGGCGAGCTCAAGGCCGTGCTCGAGGGGCACGCGCGCGAGGTGACCAGCGCCGCGTTCGACCGGTCCGGCAACGCCGTGGTGACGGCGAGCTGGGACAGGACGGCGCGCATCTGGGACGCTAGGACCGGCGAGCTCAAGACCGTGCTCGAGGGGCACACGGATTTGGTGCTCAGCGCCGTGTTCGACCGGTCCGGCGACGCTGTGGTGACGGCGAGCTACGACGGGACGGCGCGCCTGTGGGACGCCAGGACCGGCGAGCTCAAGGCCGTGCTCGAGGGGCACGAGGATCCTTGGATGGAAAGCGCCGCGTTCAACCGGTCCGGCGACGCCGTGGTGACGGCGAGCCGAGACGGGACGGCGCGGATCTGGAGAGTCTCCGAGGCGGTCTCTCTTCACATCTGGTCGGAGGGGGCGGAGTGTCCCATCTGCCTACGGGAAATTCAGGCAGGTTTCACCCTCAGCTGCGGTCATACGTTCGGCAGACCGTGCATCCAGAGGTGGATCGAGGACCATGGTACGTGCCCGCTGTGCCGCAACAAATGTCACTAGCGGGCGTCCGTCTATTTTTTGCGACGCGTTGAGCGACGAGGCCGAAAAATCAGGGGGGCACTCCTAAAACAGGGCCCCATCGCGATGTGCTTAAAGCTCAACCTGCTTACCAAACCCGTGGCCAGACCCGTGACCGTGCTCGAGGGGCACACGGATGAGGTGTTCAGCGCCGCGTTCGACCGGTCCGGCGACGCCGTGGTGACGGCGAGCGACGACGAGACGGCGCGCCTTTGGGACGCCAGGACCGGCGAGCTCAAGGCCGTGCTCATGGGGCACACGGGTTATGTGTACAGCGCCGCGTTCAGCCGGTCCGGCGACGCCGTGGTGACGGCGAGCGACGAAAAGAAGGCACGGCTGTGGGACGCCAGGACCGGCGAGCTCAAGGCCGTGCTCGAGGGGCACACGAGTTGGGTGTTCAGCGCCGCGTTCGACCGGTCCGGCGACGCCGTGGTGACGGCGAGCTGGGACGGGACGGCGCGCCTGTGGGACGCCGCGACCGGCGAGCTCAAGGCCGTGCTCGAGGGGCACACGGATTGGGTGCTCAGCGCCGCGTTCAACCGGTCCGGCGACGCCGTGGTGACGGCGAGCCGAGACGGGACGGCGCGCCTGTGGGACGCCACGACCGGCGAGCTCAAGGCCGTGCTCGAGGGGCACACGGATTTGGTGCTCAGCGCCGCGTTCAACCGGTCCGGCGACGCCGTGGTGACGGCGAGCCGAGACGGGACGGCGCGGGTCTGGGACGCCAGGACCGGCGAGCTCAAGGCCGTGCTCGAGGGGCACACGGATTGGGTGCGCAGCGCCGCGTTCGACCGATCCGGCGACGCCGTGGTGACGGCGAGCGGCGACGGGACGGCGCGCATCTGGGACGCCAGGACCGGCGAGCTCAAGGCCGTGCTCGAGGGGCACACGGATTGGGTGCGCAGCGCCGAGTTCAACCGGTCCGGCGACGCCGTGGTGACGGCGAGCAAGGACAAGACGGCGCGCCTGTGGGATGCCACGACCGGCGAGCTCAAGGCCGTGCTCGAGGGGCACACGCGTCGGGTGTTCAGCGCCGCGTTCAACCGGTCCGGCGACGCCGTGGTGACGGCGAGCCGAGACGGGACGGCGCGGATCTGGAGAGTCTCCGAGGCGGTCTCTCTTCACATCTGGTCGGAGGAGGCGAACTGCCCCATCTGCCTAGGGGAAATCCAGGTAGGTGTCACCCTCAGCTGTGGTCATACGTTCGGCAGACCGTGCATCCAGAGGTGGCTCGAGGACCATGGTACGTGCCCGCTGTGCCGCAACAAATGTCACTAGCGGGCGTCCGTCTATTTTTTGCGACGCGTTGAGCGTCGAGGCCGAAAAATCAGGGGGGCACTCCTAAAACAGGGCCCCATCGCGATGTGCTTCAATCTCAACTTGCGTACCAGCGTGACCAGTTCCGTGACCGTGCTCAAGGGGCACACGGATGGGTTGGGCAGCGCCGTGTTCAGCCCGTCCGGTGACGCCGTGCTGACGGCGAGCTGGGACGGGACGGCGCGCCTGTGGGACGCCAGGACCGGCGAGCTCAAGGCCGTGCTCGAGGGGCACACAGATCGGGTGGTCAGCGCCGCGTTCGACCGGTCCGGCAACGCCGTGGTGACGGCGAGCTTGGACAAGACGGCGCGCCTGTGGGACGCCGCGACCGGCGAGCTCAAGGCCGTGCTCGAGGGGCACACGAGTTGGGTAA
>Ga0255780_10002141_pt1 | contig 18083 bp, 11 predicted proteins | sample 071ome_32_FD_179978 | JGI IMG/M metagenome (GOLD analysis project Ga0255780, IMG submission 179978) | Coastal salt marsh microbial communities from the Groves Creek Marsh, Skidaway Island, Georgia - 071405AT metaG (version 2) | ecosystem: Environmental > Aquatic > Marine > Intertidal zone >... | reverse complement strand
CCCCCGACGCGGATCCCGCGACAGGTCGACCATCGGGGCGAAAGTCCAGTTCAGCCCCCTCATTGATGCAGCCTTGGCGGTAAGCGCACAAAAAACACGCAACAATTCGGGGTTCCAGGTTGCGGCCAAGCCGAGGGGAATCGGCCCCATAATCTCAAAGCCGTGAACGATATCTCGACCAAAAAGCAATGGGATGCCGAGGCGGCTGGCGACCGCCGCCTTCCGTAAGCGTGCGATCTGCTCTGGGTCAACCACGTTGATGATGCTACCAATAAGCCCCGCTTCGACCCGACCGATGAGCTCAGGGGAAGCGACGTCCACTGAAACTTGATTCAACTGCCCTATTTTCTCGGCGGGCGTCATTTGGCTGAGGAGATGCTCTGCCCACTCCCTCGCCGCTAACCAACGCTCTGCGATCGGCTGGACCGTCTCTTCGGACAACTGATTTCTCACGTCAAACCGTTAGATCGCTTGTGTCGAAGCCCTAATCACAAGTTCGCAAGAGAACTGCGAGGATCGACTTTCAAATGTGCCGCCACCGATGTTCTTGATCAAGCGGCTCACAGCAGTTTCGACCATCTCCGCAATGGGCTGGCGAACCGTGGTCAAGGGGGGCCATATTCTTTGCGCCAATGGCGTATCGTCAAACCCGACAACGGATAGATTCTCGGGGACATTCACATGACGCTCTTTCGCCTCAAAGAGAACGCCCGCTGCCATATCGTCATTACTGGCAATAATTGCAGTGGGCGGCTCAGTGAGTTCGAGAAGTTTCCCAGCCGCCAACCTGCCTGACTCAAAGTCGAACTCTCCAGGCACGACCAGTTCTGGTGGAAGTTCGAGTTGATATTCTTCAAGCGCGCGCCTGAACCCTTTTAGCCGAAGCCAAGTCGCGCCGTGGGAATCGATCCCTTTGATGAACCCCACGCGTTTGTGACCCTGCTCAAGCAAATAGGTCGTCACTGTATAGCTGGCCTCCTCGTCATCAGCGAACACTTGAATCAAGTCTGAATTGATCTGTCGGGGCGAGATTTGCGCGATAGGGACACCAAGATCCTGGAGCAACGCCTGAACATCACTAAGATCTGCCAGCGGCACAGGCAATACGACGCCTTCTAGACTCGACTGACGAACAAAATCTCTGATGGTTTCGAGCAAGCGGTCCTCAGGAAATGTGATTGGGCGCAGCAGCAGCGAATAACCCTCGGCCTCACAGGCCGCCAAAGCACCGCTCAACACTTGCTTGATATAACTGAATTCTTGAGGGTCTTGATAAACCAATCCAATGGCGTAGGACCGTTGGCCTGAGAGCCCTCTGGCAGCAGCATTGGGTTTGTATCCTAGCTTATCCACAGCAACCAAGACTCGATTCCGCGTCGATTGCTGGACATTTGGCTCTTGGTTAATCACCCGTGAAACGGTTTTGATCGAAACCTCGGCGAGTTTGGCGACATCAAAGATCGTCGGTCGCTTTTTCATCGCTACATTCATGGCCTCATCACCCCTGCTGTCATGATGGCTCTTACTGACTCGAGTGCGCAACCTCTCGGGATAAAAGACACTCGGCCCTCGCTGACGGCGAGCCTCTGCGACGCAACTCGGCGGCTCAAGGCGCCCCCTCAGGTAACCCATAAACGCGCACGGAGTCGACCTCCATCCTCACGGGGAATATGGAATCATCAATGGGACCACCGGCACGTCCCCAATTACCACCCACTGCTAAATTCAAAATAATATGAAAGGGCTGGTCGAACGGCCAAGCCTGCCAATCCGCATCTTCAGGCTTTTGATATCTAAAATAGTGAGTTCCATTCATGAACGCGTCGATGCGATTGGGAGACCAAATCAGGGAATAGTCATTGAATTGCTCTGCCACACCCTCATCAACAATACGCCCTTTTCGCTGTTCCCAGTTAACCCAGTAAGCGGACTTGGTATGAACGGTCGCGTGAACGTGACCCATTTGGTAGCCCACATGTTCCATGATGTCGATCTCACCCGAGTTTGGCCAAGCATCACAAGTCTCAGATCCTTGCCACCGTTCGCCTGCCACGCAATTTGATGCGTAAACATAGGGATCACTGGGCAACATCCATATGGCGGGCCAAGTGCCCTGACCTGCGGGCAACTTGGCACGAACATCGATTCGGCCGTAGAGGACATCTGCCTTGTTCTGCGTATGAATTCTGGCCGAGGTGTACTCCGGCGCTCCAGTTTCATCCGCCCGATGCGCCTCGATCACCAATCGACCCTCTTCCAATCGCAGATTTTCTGCGCGATCTGTGTAGGTTTGGTCTTCATCGTTCACATATTTGGCTGCCCACAGATCGATATTCCATCGACTGGTATCGAGTGTTTCGCCGTCGAATTCATCTTCCCAGACCAATAAGTCAGACTGAGCTGCGGGCAATAGGACCTGCGGTTCGATCTCTAGCGCGCTGAGAATGGGTTCGCCATTGATCGGATCCAGCACCAGCTCTAGGCGCCCGTCTTCGACTTTGATTCCTGGAAGGGTCACCGTTAAAGCCGATTGGGTTCGGCCGTCTCTGAATAGCGTGACGTCAAGGTTTCTGAGGACTGTTTCTTGCTCGATCAAAACATCGAATTGACGATCGCCAGCCCTCACTTCAGCGGAAGGCTCTGCGAAATGCAGCGTCAGCGCGTAGACCCCGTTGGGCACTGCCTGATTGAAGACAATTGGCCCTTCAACGTAAGTCTCATAAATCTGACTGTCATTCACCCCAAAGACGTTACCCATGGCACCATTCTTCCAATCAGAGGGGATCGCGACTCGTGAGAACGTCTTGCCGTCTGCCTGATGAACCGTCAGGCCACCAAAGTTAATACGGATCGGTTCAAACGTTGGACCGTCAGAACTGCAGCCATACAAGATAGCCGCCAATAACCCTAACAGGCTGGCGCACAAACTTTTCATTGACGATCCTGGCCTGCGTTAGCCGAACACCCGGCGCACGGCGTCACGGTAATTTCGGCTGACTTTCAGCTGCTTGCCTGAGGACAATTCGAGCAATCCCGCACCCTTAGGAAGGGCCGTAATACTGGCAATTTTGTCCACATTCACAACCGTTGAACGATGGATCTGCACAAAACCTCGAGGATCAAGCTTTTGAATCAACTCTCGCATCGTGCTGCGCATAACCAACGTCTCACCTTGAGCGTGAATACACATATAGTCACCTGCGGCATCGACCCAATCGATATCATCAAAACACACTACTTTGATGACACCACTGTCCCTGACCAGGAGCTTTCTGCGCATCCGATCCTTGGGAAGCGCTTCAATTTCAGACTCTGCCTCGACCGGATCGAGACCTCGGAATCCATAACTCAGAGGTTCGTTTAATCCGCGTCTCGTTTGATAGATGCGTTCTCTTGCTCGTTGCACCGCGCGTGAGATACAAGATTCGTCTAACGGCGTCGCGTTGTACTCGAAAATCTGCACGTCCAGACTGCTGGAATCCCATTTCGCTTTGCCGGTGACAAACAGTACCCGAGTCTCAGCATTGCTTTGGAGTGCCTGCGCGACCTCGATGGCGCCGTATCCACCGATTTGCATATCGATAAACAATAGATCCGGCTTTTGCTGCAGACAGGTACGCAGTGCCTCTTTCCCGGTTGAGCACTCGGCGATGACATCCACACCGGGGGTCTGGTTCACCATCGTACGGACCTGGGCCAATACATCCAGTGAGCTACATGCAACCACCGAATGAAGCGTGCTTTTCGCCAACGAAGGGGGAATTGTTCCTTGCGCTAAGATTGAGGCCATCCACTCTCTCCTATTTTTTCGAGCTGTTCTGCCCGCCCCTTGATTAACTTTTGACCAGCGTTGTCGGGAGAAATTACCGACTCTGTGATCGCTTATCTGCTGTCTCGTTCACCCACGAATGCTTTTTGTTTTTATTGGGCCTTTTTTGGTTGTTGCCAAAGCCTCTGTTATCTCCAACAGTGGCACAGCCTTCCTCGGTGTGCCCTACTTTGAATGACAACGTTGTCATATTCTTTTAAAAAAAAAACCGCTGCTTACCCTCGTCTTTTAAAAAATAATGACAACGTTGTCAACCATCAAACGTCTCAGGGAAACTCCGCATCGGAGCCTGAGTAGTAGCGCAGTTGCTCGCAGTTTGAATCTAAATTTAGAGCAGATTAGTCCCTAATCCACTCTCAGCGCTCTGAGTCGTAGAAAGCGGATTTGATTTAGTGCTCTATCAATTGCGAAACTCTAGGGCCTCATCGATCTCAAAAAGCAGAGGCTCCAACGCACTCGAAAACGAGACGCTAAGTGGCAACCATCTGCCGAAAGAGGACGAGTTCAAAGGCATCTTTTGCGGTGCCAACAACGCCAGGACGACGACCCCGTTAAAACGTCTGGTTGTGACATTGCGTTCACATCACTGGGGGTATTTCTTTGGATCAGCGCTGGTTGAATTGATCAGAGATCTGCGCTTGATCTGCCTCAAAACGCAACACGCCCTTCCATGCTCGGGCGGGTCGCTGACGGGCAATAAACACGTCATTACGCACGGCCTGGCCTTATGTCCCCGTTATCGCAGAAAAGCCCTGTTAGTCTCAAACCACATTGAGTCGTAGAACACCAGAGTTAGGATTTACATCGGAAATTTGTCAAAGCAGGGCCTCAACGCCCCGCGCTGGCTCTACGTGAAAACTACCTGAGGGGGTACTTACACAATGAAATTTAAGCGGAACCTACTCTCCAGCAGCATCGCGCTCGCGATCTCCGGCAACGCCGTACCCGTTCTCGCCGAAGAAGCCGAGGGTGAGCAAGCATTGCTTGAAGAAGTTGTCGTCACAGGCATCAGAGGCAGTATCAAACGCTCGATGGATATCAAGCGCGATGCTATGGGAGTCGTTGACGCGATCTCAGCAGAAGAGTTGGGCAAATTCCCCGATGCAAACTTGGCTGAATCTCTTCAACGAATCACTGGCGTTTCAATCTCTCGACAGCGCGGCGAAGGCAGCCAAGTCACGGTGAGGGGATTTGGTCCTGAATACAACCTCGTCACACTCAATGGCCGACAAATGCCAACCCATAATGGTGTGACCCGATCTTTTGATTTTGGCGACCTAGCCTCAGAGGGTGTTGCAGGCGTTCAAATCTATAAAACGGGTCGAGCTGATATTCCCTCAGGCGGCGTAGGTTCAACCATCAATATTTCAACTCCGAAACCCCTAGAAGGCGAAGAAACGGCAAGCCTTGCCGTGAAGATGGTTCGAGATACTTCTACACGTCGTGGCGATGAGGTCACGCCTGAATTTTCGGGCATTTACCTTGGCCGTTTCGCCGATGATGCTGTGGGTATTGCCGTAACGGCCACGAATCAAACGCGCAACAACGGCGTTAATGCTGCAAGCGTCGGTGGGTGGTTCACTCGCGCGGGTGATGGTTACAACGGCATGTCGGCTGGCGGCGCGGAATTGTTCGGCGACGTCGTGGTTAACGACGCAAATCAGATCAACAGACCTCAAGACAGGAACAGCACCTACTCTATTCCCCAATCAATGGCATACAACATTGCGGAATACGAGAGTGAGCGAACCAATGGACAAGTGGTCCTGCAATGGGCCCCGACCGACAATTTAACCGCTACGGTTGATTTGATCTACTCGGAGTTCTTGCTTGAGCGCTCATACAACGATATGTCAGCTTGGTTTTCGAATACAGGCGCAGTATCACAGTCGTCCGAGTGGACAAGCGAGCGCAACGCATCGCCCGTCTACTACACAGAAGCGGTTAACTATGCGGACTTCGCCATGGGTTCAGGTGAGGACGGCCGCATTAACGAGAACAAATCTATCGCTCTCAATCTTGAGTGGCAGGTCATGGACGACTTGGTCCTTGAACTGGATTACCACGACTCGAGTGCAGAGACTGGCGCCAGCGGTCCGAATGGAACCTCTGCGTTAATCACGATTGCGAACTTCAACAAAGTGGGTCAATCCATTGTGACCGGGTATGAGATGCCCGTCATGCTTCTGAATTTGAACTCAGGTGGAGAGGCCAATCGGCCCATGTATGCAAATGACATGATCATCACGGGTAGCGCGTTCTACAACGACGCATCGGTCATGGACGTTGAGCAAGCCAGAGCCACCGGCACCTGGGATATCTCTGACAATTCGAGCATCGATTTTGGTGTACAAATGACTGAAGTCACCAATCGGTCAGTCTCAAACTTCACTCAGCTCAACGCATGGGGAGGCATCACCGATCCAGGCGAGATCTCAGCGATCGTGGAAAGAGCCACCATCGATGGCCAATTCGATGAACTTTCCGGCAGCGACTATGAAGGTCTTCAAACGGAGTTCTTTGCAGCCAACCTTGCGGATCTGCAAACCGCTGGAGAAGCCGTTTTTGCCTCAGGCAGATATGCGTACTCAGATTTCGCATCCGGCGTGATCGGAGACTGCGGAACCTACTACTGCGCTTCTACCATCTGGCCAGATGACAAACGCACCACAGAAGAAACCCAAGCGGCATACGTCCGACTGAACTGGGGTGGCGACATCGGTGGTATGCCCGCTAACATCCATGCCGGTGTTCGCTGGGAAGAAACTGACGTTGTGTCCGCAGTCGACACGCCTGTATGGGAAGGTTCGAGTTGGACCGGTGGCGGCAACGAGGTCTATATCACCCAAGCCGTTGACGCGGAAGGCAACATTATCACTGCCTTTGAGCCCTTCGAAGGTAACTATGAGCTCTTGCTACCCAGCCTCGATGTCGATATCGAGGTCATTGAGGACGTGGTACTCCGCTTCTCTTACAGCGAGACCATTACCCGACCTAGCTATGAGGCAATCAAAGGCGGACTGACAGTCGGCGGTGGTGGTCAGTACTACACCTACACCGGTAGTCCGACAGCTTCGGGTGGTAATCCCGGGCTGGTCCCCATTCAATCAGAAAACATCGATCTATCGCTTGAGTGGTATTACGCTGATTCGAGCTATTTTTCAATTGGTTACTTTGAGAAAGACGTTGATAACTTTATCGGCTCCGATGTCGAAGGAGATACGCTATTTGACATTCCTAATGTGATTGGTGGTGCACTCTACAACCAGGCTGTTGCCGATGGAGATCTTGACGCGACCGACTACAGTGCCGTGCACACTTACATGGTCGAAAACTATCAAGACAACCCAGCTGTTCAAGGAGACACCGTATATGGTGTTGAAGGTGACCCGCTGGTGGTGATCAATATCACACGGCCCGTAAACCAACGTGCAGCCAAGGTCGACGGTATTGAGGTCAACCTGCAGCACACATTTGGCGAAACCGGCTTCGGCTTTATTGCGAACGCAACCTTTGCTGATGCAAACATCGGCTACGACTACAACAACCCCTGGGAAGGCCAATTCGTTCTCAACGGTTTGAGCGACTCAGCCAACCTCATCGCGTTCTACGACAAAGAAAAGCTGCAGGTGCGACTTGCCTACAACTGGCGTGATGACTTCCTCGCAGGCGTTGGTCAAGGCCAAGGTACTTACACTAACCCGACGCATGTCAAAGCCTATGGTCAGCTAGATGTTGGTGTCACCTACTATGCCACCGATAATCTCACCGTCTACTTCAGCGGACTTAACATCACTGAAGAAACGGTTCACGTCTATGGGCTGACCGAGCGGCAAGTTTTGCAGGCTGTTCAAGGCGGACCTCGCTACGATTTGGGGATCCGTTACACGCTCTAACGAGCAGCTTCAAACTCACTTGAAAAGCCGCTCGTTCAGAGCGGCTTTTTTTTCCGAAGATCGTATATCTGAATATAGGTTCAACTCACCGGAAACGGACCAAGCGCTGCTCAAAAATTAATTCGCTATGAAGCAGATTGAAAACATTATCATTGTTGGAGGTGGCACAGCAGGTTGGCTTACAGCCTGTATTCTTGCGAGTGAATTTCGCGACGAACGCGGTGCACCGTCGATGGGCATCTCACTCATCGAGTCGCCTGACATACCCACCTTAGGCGTTGGTGAAGGAACCTGGCCCTCCATGAGGACAACGCTCGAAAAGATTGACCTCCCAGAATCCGAGTTCCTAACCCATTGTCTGGCGAGCTTCAAACAAGGCACGCTCTTTGAGGATTGGCAGTTCCCGGGACACCGATACATTCATCCATTCACCCCACCTGCTCGAAAAGATTCCATCGACCTAGGCGCTGCTTGGGACGCGTCTCGCAACCCGCTACCCTTTGGCGTTGCAACTTGCCCAACTGCGTCGCTTGCGATGACGGACAAAGCGCCCAAGAAAATCACGACCCCAGAGTACGCATTTAGCGCTAACTATGGCTACCATCTCGATGCTGGCGCATTCGCCGATCTACTGACTCGACATGGCGTTTCCTATCTGGGTATTCAACACATACCCACTCGAATCCAAGAACCAAAATTTGATGAGGCAGGCTATATCACCGCCCTTCAAACTGAGAGTGGTGCCTTAATTGAGGGCGACCTCTTCATCGATTGTTCTGGCTCCCAAGCCCTGCTGTTTGGTCAACATCTTAATACATCGCTTGTTCCGAAATCGGACATTCTGTTCAACGACGCGGCGCTTGCTGTCCAGGTATCTCATCCCGCGGAGGACACACCGATTGCATCTAGCACTCGCTCAACCGCTCAGAGCAACGGGTGGATTTGGGATATCGCGCTTCAACATCGTCGCGGCATTGGTTATGTCCATAGCACCGCGTTCATTGACGAATCCGAAGCAGAAACAGAATTAAGGCGGTACATTGCCAAAGAATTTGGCGAAAAGACCGCCGAATCGATACAACCTAGGAAGCTCAAATTTCAGCCGGGGTATCGGACCTCATTTTGGGAAAAGAATTGCGTCGCAATTGGTATGTCTGCGGGGTTCATCGAGCCGCTGGAGGCTTCGGCTCTGGTCATGGTGGAAACCTCAGCCTGGCTATTGGCGCGCTCGGTCCCACTTTGCCGGGAGCATATCGAACTCAGCGCTAAACCTTTCAATCAAGCGCTGCTTCACCATTGGGAACGGATCATTCATTTCCTTAAATTGCACTACGTTCTGAGTGAACGTGAAGGCGCTTACTGGGAGGCCCATCGAAATCCGTCCTCTTGGCCAGGATCGCTTGCCGATGACCTATCAAGTTGGCGTCAACGCCCCATAGATCATGGCGAAGCTGATCGAATCACTGATTTATTTCCGGCTGCGAGCTATCAATACATCTATCATGGGATGGGCAAACCTGTTGGGAGCGACGGGCGGAACCGAAGAACAAGGCAACAGGTTGCTCAAGCCGCGCCGCAACTGTTTGACGACGTCCAAAGAGCGCAACAAGCACTATTTACAGCCATGCCCTCAAACCGGGATCTATTGGATAAAATTAAAGCGTTTGGGCAGCCCCGCATTTAGCCGACCTCGAGGAGTCCGACGACTTGGCAAACTACCAGTTACTTGATCCGCAGCATCACGCAGAGACAAGAGTCCTAGAAAGAGACGCTTTGTTGCAGCTCGATCGAGGCCTTCTCTGCGCGGCCTTTACAGGTGAGTTTAGAGCGATGGCAACGGATTTCCCCATCGTTTTGATCAAAGATGCCAACACTGGGCGTTTCTATTGTGCCGCGCTACTTGGATTGTCTCCAGAAAATCTCGCTTGCTTTGACCATGAAGGGCGTTGGAACGATGTTTATTTGCCCTGGTCCCTAAAGCGCCAGCCGCTTCTCATTGCGAACAAAGAGGGACAGGACGGAGGAACCACGCCTATGGTCTCTATCGACCTGGACCACCCCCTCGTGAGCACCCTCGATGGCAAACCGATCTTCGAAGTGGGCGAAACCCTTTCATCAACCACAGAGGAAAAAATGACCGCCCTGAGGTCAATCCACGCTAATGTCAGCACCACTGAATCGTTCATCAATACATTGCTTAAGCTTAAGTTGCTAACCGGCATCAAAATCAAGGGAACCTCACGCTCGGGTGAACCCATTGTTGTCGACGATATTTATGGCATAGATGAGGACGCGCTAAGGCAATTAGATAGCGACACTTTGGGCCGATTGCATCGAGAGGGCCAATTAGAACTAATCTTTCTCATGGTTGCCTCCCTTGGCCGTGTCAGCGCATTCACACGGCAGTTGAATCGCCTTTAGATTAAGTTCGCTTATGTCAGTGCAGTCAATCCCAATCCAAGGAGTACCAGAAATCAGTTGCGATTTAAGCGAGCTGCAAGGCCGCATAGAGGCGCAAAAGAATGAACCTTTCGTCATCAAGGGGCTGGCCCATGACTGGCCCGTTGTCAAAGCCGATCAGAGTCCAGATACAGCAATTAGTTATCTCGAACGATTCGCCTCGGCTCGCCCAGTCACGTCATTACGATTGCAATCTGGTGAAGCAGATTCCATTGGTTATTCGCCTGACTTTACGGGCTTCAATTTCGAACGGGACCGACGGCCTTTCTCCACGCTTTTGAGTGAACTCAGGCAAATAGTCCAAGGGCCACCCTCGGTCGATGGCCTTTATTTAGGGTCCACCAATATCGACCATTGGTTGCCAGGATTTCGCGAGGAAAATTCTTATGATCTGCTGGAGGATTGGAAGCCGCTCGCCAGTTTATGGCTCGGCACTCGAAGTTTAGTAGCAGCTCACTTTGATTTCCCGAGCAATCTAGCGTGCGTGGTTTTTGGCAAAAGGCGATTCACGCTCTTTCCACCCGAGGCAATATCGAATCTTTACGTCGGTCCCCTCGATCGGACGCCAGCCGGCCAGCCGATCAGCCTGGCCAGAACGGATCGAGCCGATGATCCCCGTTTCCCTCGCTTTAAAGACGCGCTTGATAGTGCGAAGCAAGCCCTGTTGCAGCCAGGCGACGCAATTTATATTCCAAGCCTTTGGTGGCACGAGATCGAATCGCTTTCTTCTCTCAACGGACTCATCAACTTTTGGTGGCGTTCAAACGATGCCCACTTCGGTGCACCGCTCGCTGCATTGCAACATCTAACGCTCGCTCTGAGATCCATACCCGAAGCGGAACGACAGCGATGGCGACCCATCATTGAACATTACATTTTTGGCGCTGATGACACTGTGATGTCGCATATTCCGCAGCATGCTCGCGGTATTTTGGATCATCCGAACGAAGAAGAAGCACTGCGTTTCAGAGCGTACTTAAGCGCACAACTCAATCCAGGGAGTGGAAAGGTATGACGACTGATCATCCCGTTAGACGTGTACTTATTGTGGGTGGAGGCACAGCTGGCTGGATGGCTGCGGCGTCCCTGTCCAAGCTGATAGGGCGGCACCTAGACATCACTTTAGTTGAGTCGGATGAGATAGGCACCATTGGTGTCGGCGAAGCGACCATTCCAACCTTTATCGCACTGCACCAACTACTCAAGATTCCTGAAGCAGAGTTCCTGGCGAACGTGCAAGGCACGATTAAATTGGGCATTTCTTTTGAACGCTGGCAAACGCTTACAAAGAAATACATTCACGCGTTTGGCACCACCGGCCAGGGGTGCTGGGCTGCCGGGTTCCACCATTTTTGGAATCGCGCAAATCGTCAGGGGTTCGCGGGGGACTACGGCCTTTATTCACCAGAACTCATGGCTGCTCAAGCGGGTCGCTTCGGCCATCTTGAAACTACGCCCTTGAATTACGCTTATCACCTTGATGCGACCGCCTATGCGAAATATTTAAGAACGTTCTCAGAGAAAGCCGGCGTCAGGCGCGTCGAAGGTCGGATCGATTCGGTCAAGCTCCATGCGTCAGGAGACATTGACTCAGTTCAATTGGTATCAGGGGCGGCCATTGACGCTGACTTATTCATAGACTGCAGTGGCTTCACAGGCTTACTCATCGATAAAGCCCTGAACACACCTTTTGACGATTGGGGCCAATGGCTCCCTTGCGATCGAGCGATTGCAGTCCAAACAACATCTAACGAGGCCCCCATTCCTTACACACGGGCGATCGCTCATGGTTTTGGATGGCAGTGGAAGATCCCGCTCCAGCACCGAGTGGGAAATGGACTGGTCTTCAGCAGTGAATTTATGACCGATGATCAGGCTGCCAATCTTCTCTTGAGTGAGGTCACGGGCAACGTATTGACCGAACCTCGAGTCATTCGTTTCAAAACGGGTCAACGAAAAGCGCATTGGGTCAGGAATTGCGTGGCTATTGGTCTGGCCTCTGGCTTTATCGAGCCTATGGAATCTACCAGCATTCATTTGATCCAACGAGGCATCATTAGACTCATGCAGCTCTTTCCCTCCGGCGGCATCCAAGAGGGCGATCGGTCAGAGTTCAACGAACAGATGACCACAGAATTCCGACACATCCGCGACTTCATCATCATGCATTACCACTTGACCGAGCGGACAGACACCGAGTTCTGGAGGAGGAACCAGGCTATGTCAGTGCCTGATTCTCTCTCCCATCGACTGGAACTTTTCGCTCAAAGTGGCAACGTGTTTCAAGGCCAATGGGACGTCTTCGGTGAGAACAGCTGGACGCAGGTGATGATGGGACAGGGTCTAAGGCCTGCGCACTACCATCCCATCGTTGACATGATGAGTGACAACGAACTTAAAGGGTTTATTGATCATCAGGCACAGAAAGTGCAATCGATGCTCGCAAGGGCACCGACGCATTCCGACTTCCTCAAGGCTTACTGCCCGGCCCCCTTACCTTAACCTCGACACCCAAACCTCGCCCGTTGTCTCCTCATCGCGAGCAAATCCGTAAGGGCTGGGTTAAGAGCGGATTTCCTCACAACTTGTATCAGTTTCATTCAAAAAAAAGCCACGCATAAGCGTGGCCTTTTAAACTCGGCTAGGATCAATCCTTGGCCAACCGGAATGTCCACCAGACGCCTGCGCCAGTTTCAACGGTCACAGTCACTGTCTCGCTATCCGCCGTCAACACTTCATAAGTGATTGATTCAGGAGCGTCCGCGATAGATGCGAGCTCTTGACCATTAACGGCTTTAGGCAATGCAATGTGCGATCCCAAGCCTGAGATCGTAAGCACGCCACCATCAGCGTCATACATAAACCCGCCGGTCGAGCTTCCATCATGAGGTGCGACCGGCGCATCGCAAGCATCCGCTCCACCCTGCCAGACTTCAACCCAGGTTTCGCCACCCATGGCATTCAAGAAGGTGCCATCAGCGCCAAAGTGCATAATGTCGTCATACCAGCAGGGGCGATCTGCTGCGACAGAAGCCCACCATTCGGTGCTGCCAGCGCTCGGGCCCACGCCTGCGGCGCCGTCACCATCCAGTTTCCAATTCCCTTTGAGTGGCGAATTAGAGACACGCTTCAAGTTAAACGTCCACCAGACTCCCGGCCCGGTCTCAACCGTGACGGTCATGCTGTCGCCATCGAGGGTCAGCACCTGGTAGGTGATCGCATCCGGTGTATCAGCCGCTGATGCCAATTCTTGGCCATTGACTGCTTTGGGCAGCGCGACGTAAGCGCCTTTACCCATCACGGTCAGCGTCCCAGCATCTTCATCATAGCTGTAGACCGCATCCGCACTACCGTCGTGTGGTGCAATAGGCGTTGCACAACTATCGGCCCCGCCTTGCCAGACTTCAACCCAGGTCTCATCACCATGCACGTTCATGAACGCACCGTCAGGACCAAAATCGTACACGTCGTCGTACCAGCAGGGTCGGTCTGCTTCAATGGAAGCCCACCATTCAGAGCTTCCTGCAGACGGACCCACCGCCGCAGCGCCGTCACCGTCCAATTTCCACTTCCCTGCAAGTTTAACTTCAGGGACACGGACCAACCTAAAGGACCACCAAACGCCAGCGCCCGCTTCAACGGTCACGGTCATGCTGTCACCATCGAACGTCAAAACATCATAGGTGATCGATTCTGGAGCATCCGCTGGGTTTGCGAGTTCCGCACCATTGACCGCCTTCGCAAGCGCTAGGTGTGAACCTACCCCGCTAATGGTCAGCTTACCTGCATCCGCATCGTACATATAACTGCCCGTCATGCTGCCATCATGTGGCGCGACGGGGGCCGCACAAGCATCTGCACCGCCTTGCCAACCTTCGACCCAGGTTTCTCCTCCCATGGCATTAAGGAAGGTACCATCGGCGCCAAAGTGCATAATGTCGTCGTACCAACAAGGACGGTCTGCTTCAATCGACGCCCACCATTCGGTACTTCCCGCGCTGGGTCCCACGCCTGCGGCGCCATCGCCATCGAGTTTCCAATTGCCCTTAAGCGGCGAGGTGGACACTCGCTTCAGATTAAAGCTCCACCAGACGCCAGGGGCGGTTTCCACGGTGACTGACATGCTGTCGCCGTCAAGCGTCAACACCTGGTAGGTGATGAAATCGGGGGTATCCGCCGTACTCGCCAGTTCTTGGCCGTTGACTGCTTTCGGTAGCGCCAAGTAAGCACCTTTGCCCATAATCGTCAGCGTTGACGCCTCTTCGTCGTAACTGAAGACCGCGTCAGCACTGCCATCATGAGGTGCAACGGGCGCCGCGCAGCTATCAGCTCCGCCTTGCCAACCTTCAACCCAAGTCTCGTCCCCATGAACATTCATAAAGGACCCATCGGAACCGAAGTCATAAATATCGTCGTACCAACAGGGTCGGTCTGCTTCAATCGAAGCCCACCATTCCATGCTGCCTGCAGAAGGCCCGACGCCGGCGGCGCCATCACCGTCGAGTTTCCACTTGCCGACTACCGGCGACTCTGGAACTCTTGCTAACCTGAAGGTCCACCAAACACCAGGGCCTGTCTCAAGCGTTACGGTCATCGAGTCACCATCGAGTGTTAGCACCTGGTAGACAATTGAATCAGGTGTATCGGCGGGACTTGCTAGCTCCTGGCCATTCACTGCCTTCGGTAACGCGATATGCGCTCCCTTTCCTGTGATCGTCAAGGTGCCAGCGTCCTCATCGTAGGTATAGGTTCCTACTGTGCTTCCATCATGAGGCGCGACCGGGGTTGCACAGCTATCAGCTCCGCCTTGCCAACCTTCAACCCAGGTCTCATCACCCAAAATGTTGAGGAAAGAGCCGTCTTCACCGAATCGGTGAACATCGTCATACCAACAGGGGCGATCTGCCTCGACCGACGCCCACCACTCCGTGCTGCCCGCTGTTGGGCCAACACCCGCAGCGCCATCACCATCAAGTAGCCAATCGCCCGCTAGCGTGCTGTCACCGTCCGCGCAACCTTCAATACAGTACTGCACCGCACTACCGTCCGTGGTGGCAGTAACCGTTTCGCCCTGCTCGCCGCTGGTGTCCTCATAGCTGATTGAAAACGTCACGTCGCCATCCAGGTCAAACTCGGTCATGATGCGCTTCGCACGCCAAGTCCTGACATTTCCTGTTACTTCGTCTGCGGGTACGCCGTTGATCGTGACTGTGGGCTTCATGATCGCTTCGCTCGCCACAATATCGATTTGAACAGCTTGATCCAGCTTGGCTTTACCATTCGGCTTGGGGTCTTTGTCTCGCGACATCTTGATGGTCACGGTCTCGAGGGTCGGCGCAACGCCATCAGAGGCAGGCTCTGCGAGATCATTCTGCGTGATGACTGCATCACTGCCACCGCAAGCTGCGAGCGTAGCCAATAAAGCTGTCAAGATGCCGGCTCTCCCGTAATGGACCAAGCCGACCAAATTGCCCCAGAAGCTACTGAAAACGTTAGCTGAATACTCCATAAAATCCCCTCGACGACCCTCTACCGAACGCCTCGGTAGTTATTTTTTGACAGCAGCATTCTCTTGCCCCCTTCGCCTAGCCTCCACCCCAAAACGTCGAACAGGGAGATATCTGCGGTGAGACGGATAGCCTTCAGGTAAGCCACAAATTGTGCGCAGATTGGGCGCGGATCAGTCCTGTTCGACTTCATGCTTCGAAGAATCTATATTTTGAGACTCCATGTTTGAAGACTCCATATTTGAAGACAGGGGAAAGGAGCATTTCCTCCAAGCCCTATTTCCTCGGGCGGTGTCTTCCGGCGACTTCCATTTTTTTCTATGTGTCTTGGCCTGGCGCCTATCTGGGTGATTGGCGACTGACCAGGCCAACGAGGTGGTCCAGCATCGATGCCGTCAGGGAGTCCAAGGACTGAGTAATATCAAGCGAAATCCCATTTTGAGGCGGTTCGAGGTCCCGCAACTGACTCTGAAGCATATTGGCGCCCATGTAATGGTTCTCTCGAGCCTTAAGTCTCGCTTCGATGACCGTCGCTGGTCCTGTTAAATGGAACCAAACAGCCGATTCTTGGTCCTGCTCTAGGAACGAGCGATAAACGCTTTTGAGGGCAGAACAAGCCACAATAACGACCGGCGCTTTCTTTTGCTGCTTGCCGATGCCACGCCTCAGCGCCTCAAGCCACGGCCAGCGATCATCACTTGTGAGTGGCTGACCGCGCCGCATCTTTTCGACGTTGCTCGCTGGATGAAAGTCATCCGCATCAAGAAAGAGCCACCCCGTCTCCTTTGCCAACCGGGTTCCCAAGGTCGATTTCCCAGTTCCAGCAACTCCCATAATGAAAATCACCCAAGATTTATGGACGATGGTCGTCGACATCGCGCCGTTCTTTTGTTCTCCGACTTCCTCAGTCATCGCGCTTTTCTCCCCCCAATAACGTCCCCGAAAGATCGCCACTTGGACCTGCGAAACGGCCTTTTTAACGCAGACTTCTGGCGGTCCTCACCATGATGGTGCGTTACTGCTCAAAATCGACCATGCACTTCCAAGGTCTGTGCAAATCAAGATGATTGATCAAACTGCGAGCCGCCCTCATTATCTCGGTAGCTTTCCATTCATGCCGAACTAGAAGGATCTGACATCATGAATAGCAGCGTCACCCCATCGACACCCTTAAGCTTCAAAGAAAAATTGGGCTATGGATTGGGCGACGGCGCGTCCAACTTCTTTTTTCAAGTCTTCAACATTTTTCTCTTGTACTACTACACGGACGTGTTCGGGCTTTCCCCCGCCGCTGTTGGCACGATGTTCCTGGTGACCAAAATCGTCGATACCATCACCGACCCGATGATGGGCATCATCGCTGATCGCACGCAAACCCGATGGGGCAAGTTTCGGCCCTACTTGCTGTGGATGGCGATTCCCTACGGCGTTTGCGGTTATCTTATGTTTGCCAATCCTGACCTTTCCGATACCGGCAAACTCGTCTATGCGTATGTGACCTACACATTAATGATGCTCGCATATACCGCAATCAACGTGCCCTACTCCGCATTGATGGGCGTCATTTCCCCAGTGTCACTCGAGCGTACCAAAGTATCCAGTTACCGATTCTTCTGTGCCTTCTTGGCTGGTTGGGCCATCTCGACCTTGGTCCCCACCTTCAAGGACCGACTCGGCGGCGGTGACGAGGCACTGGCCTTTCAAATCCTGATGTCTATCTTTGCAGTTATTTCCGTTGCGATGTTCTGGGTTTGTTTCGCAACCACCAAAGAGCGCGTCACACCACCAGAACAGACGTCTGACATCAGAGCGGACTTCAAAGCCCTGCTGTCGAACGGCCCATGGCTCGTATTGTTTGTCGCGGCCATTTTTACGCTCATGTCTGTCGCTATACGAGCCGGTGGCACCATGTACTATTTCAAGTATTTTGTGGGTGAAGATGACACCCAGATCTTTTGGATCTTTAACCAAACCGCCGTGTTTTTATCCCTTGGCACCCTGGCTATGCTGCTCGGTATCACCATGACCCGCTCATTGGTTGAACGCTTTGAGAAGCGCGACCTGCTGATCGTGTTGTCACTCCTCAATGCGGCGAGCTTCATTGCGTTTTTCTTTGTGCCACCTGAAGCATTCTGGACCATGGTCATTGTTAATGTCATCGGGTCCATCATCAACGGACCAACCCCAGCACTTGTCTGGGCCATGTACGCAGACACTGCAGATTATGGCGAGTGGAAAACTGGAAGGAGAACCACCGGTCTCGTCTTCTCCGCCGTGCAATTCGCACAAAAATTCGGCTTGGCCATAGGCGCCGCCCTGTCCGGGTACATCCTCGCCCTTTATGGATTCGTCGCCAATCAGGATCAGACGGAGGACGCCCTCCTCGGGATA
>Ga0255780_10002140_pt1 | contig 18091 bp, 10 predicted proteins | sample 071ome_32_FD_179978 | JGI IMG/M metagenome (GOLD analysis project Ga0255780, IMG submission 179978) | Coastal salt marsh microbial communities from the Groves Creek Marsh, Skidaway Island, Georgia - 071405AT metaG (version 2) | ecosystem: Environmental > Aquatic > Marine > Intertidal zone >... | reverse complement strand
AAGGAAGACTGTCTAAGGGAAATTCAGTGAGGGCTTGCATAGCTTCAATAGCCTTGGGACCTTGAATTGCAAGTAGTGCTGTTTTTTCAGAATGATTTTCCATTTGTGCATTATATGCACTGTTGTGTTTTTGCAACCATTCCCAATCTTTTTTAATGTTTGATGCATTGACAACTAGAAGGTAATGTTCCTCTTCGATTCGGTATACTATGAGGTCATCTACCACTCCTCCTCGGTCATTTGGGAAATAGTTGTATTGAGCTTTACCTACAGCAATTGATGAAATGTCATTACTACAAACGTATTGAAGTAATTCTAAAGCCTTAGGACCAAAGACATGAAATTCCCCCATATGAGAAACATCAAAAACCCCTAGAGCTTCTCGAACTGCAAGGTGTTCCTTTTTGACTCCAGTGTAATGAACTGGCATCTCAAAACCTCCAAAAGGGGTCATTTTTGCATTCAACGCCAAGTGGGTGTCATAAAGTGCGGTTTTTTTTATAAGTTCACTCATAATTTTATTCCTTTAAATAATGAATTTCAAAGCTGTTTTTATTTCGTTTTTAACTCTTGTTGTCTTTAGCACTCCCCAAAAGGGTAGTGCACAAAAGTCGGAACTTTCATCGGATTTTCATAGGGAACGACGGCTTCAATTACGAGAAAAACTCCCCAGCAACTCTGTTGCTGTATTTTTTTCTTCACCGATTCGAAACCGAGCCAATGATGTTGATTTCGAATATCACCCAGATCCAAATTTTTATTATTTAACAGGTTGGAACGAGCCGCACGCTGTTTTATTCGTTTATAGTGTGCCGCAAAACGATGCTCAGGGCATGTATTATGAAAAACTCTATGTCCGGGAACGCGATGCAAGAAATGAAATGTGGAATGGCAAGCGTTTGGGTTTAGAGGGAGCCCAAAAAATGGGTTTTGATCGGGTTGATTTAAAACAAAATTTTATAAATGAGCCGCATGGATTTGATCAATTTGACACCGTTTTTATGTTTGATTTTAAAAATGATGTTCGCGATACTTCAGATCCAAGTGATCTTTTTGATTTGCAAAAACAATTTAAACAGGCGATTCATTTTCCTGAAAACTTCGATGCAAAGCGTTATCGCTTGTATCAACGTATCCGACAGGCCAAACCCGAAGAGGTTCCAAGTATTCAGCGAATGATCAATTACTACGCTCAATCTGATGCTACTTTAATGGAGGATCCTGTAATACAAGATTTTATGTCAAAGGCAGAAGATGAGACTGTTTTAACAGATCTGAAGACAAGGAGTGCTTTTCTATTAAAAGACTATAATTTTAACATTGATCAACTTGGAACATATATGGCTGAATTAAGGGAAATAAAAACCCCAGAGGAAGTTCAATTATTGAAAAAAGCAATTCAAATTTCTGCTCAAGGTCAAAGGGAAGTAATGAAAGCCATCAAGCCCAATATGACAGAAAGAGAAGTACAGGGAATACATCAATTGGTTTATAAGAAGTACGGCGCTGCTCATGAAGGTTATCCTTCAATTGTAGGAGCAGGAGACAATGCCTGTGTATTGCATTATATTACAAATGATAAAACAGATCTAAAAGATCAATTAATTTTAATGGATTTAGGTGCTGAATACAATGGTTATACCGCAGATGTAACCCGAACGATTCCTGTATCAGGAACCTTTAGTCCAGAACAAAGAGCGCTTTATCAGATTGTTTATGATTCTCAAACAGCTGGGATTAAAGCAGCTCAAGTGGGTGCGAGTTTTAGTGCTATTGCTGCTGCATGCAATAAAGTAGTTCAAGAAGGGTTGATGGAGTTAGGAATAATTGCTGCTCCAGAAGAATACAGAAGATATTTGCCTCATGGTGTTGCTCATCATATTGGTTTGGATGTACATGACCCGGGGTTGTATCAAAATTTACAGCCACAAATGATTATTACGGTAGAGCCTGGAATTTATATTCCAAAGGACAGTCCTTGTGATCCTAAATGGTGGAATATTGGTATTCGTATAGAAGATGATATATTGATCACTGAAAAGGGACCTGTAAATCTTTCTGAAGATGCTCCGAGGGCTTGGGATGAAATTGAAGCTTTAATGAAGGAGAAAAGTGCTCTAGACGCCTTTACTCTTCCTCCATTGATAACAGATTAGTTTTTAATTAGAAACTCTTTTAAATCTTCGTAATTACTTATAGGTAGGCTTGTTTTATTTCGATTAAGGAGATCCTTTATAGGGTTGGGGAGGGTGATCTTTGTCTTTAAAGTGGATTCAACAGTATCTGAAAATTTGATAGGATGTGCCGTTTCTAGAAAAATACCTTGATAGTCATCAGGTACTTCCTGAGCTTCAATAAATTCTTTTAATCCGAGATATCCCACAGCTCCATGAGGATCAGCAATGTAATTATTAAGTGAGTAAATTTCTTTTAATGCTTTTAATGTTTCTTTGTCGGTGTAACTGTAACCACTCAGCATTCTTTTTAATTTAAAAAAATCGTTATTAAAGATTTTTTGAATTCGGATAAAATTACTGGGGTCACCAACATCCATTGCGTTGGATAAGGTTTGCATTGATTTTTTTGGGGTATAATTACCAGATTCCAAATAGTTTGGTACCGTATCATTGATGTTTGTGCTTGCAATAAAATGATCTATAGGTAGTCCCATTTTTTGAGCTAAGAGACCTGCACAAATATTTCCAAAATTTCCACTGGGTACGGAAACCACCAGTTTTTTATTTGGATTAGGTCTGTTTTTGTAGGCAAAAAAATAGTAAAACATTTGTGGCAACCATCGCGCAACATTTATGGAGTTTGCTGAAGTTAAAGCCACTTTAGAGAAGAGTTCGACATCGATAAAAGCAGATTTTACCATGTCTTGACAATCGTCAAAAGTTCCATCTACTTCTAAGGCAGTGACATTCTCTCCAAGGGTAGTGAGTTGTTTTTCTTGAAGCTCACTAACCTTTCCTTTTGGATACAGTATAACTACTTTGATTCCTTTGACCTTGTAGAATCCATCTGCTACTGCTCCTCCTGTATCACCAGAAGTAGCAACTAACACGGTCAATGCTTCATTTTTTTGAGTCTTATTAGCATACGATAAGCAACGAGCCATAAACCGTGCGCCAACGTCTTTAAAAGCTAGTGTTGGCCCGTGGAACAATTCTAGTGTTGCGATGTTGTTGGTAATTTCAATTAAGGGAAAATCAAAACTTAGTGTCGCTTCAATGATTTTCTCTAGTTCTTTTGTAGGAATATCATTTCCAATATAGGGGCGAATTACTTGTAAAGCGATTTCATGATTAGAATACTGATGTAGCTTTGTGAAAAAGTTAGATTCTAAACGAGGAATTTCCTTTGGAAAATAAAGACCCCTGTCTGGAGCTAGTCCATTTCTTACGGCTTTGAGGAAGGAAACCTCTTTGGCGTTGTGATTTAAACTGTAATATTCCATTGGGTTATAAAATCTTTATGCCTGTTTCATTGATAGGAGAAATATGAATATCGTGATCTAAGCCAATAGAGTCGTATATTTTTTTCATTGCCTCAGCAACTTTACTAGCTGTAGCGGCTCCTTTTGATAATGCAAAAACAGACGGACCAGAGCCTGATATGCCGCTACCCAGTGCTCCTGTTTGTAAAGCAGCTTCTTTCATTTCATCAAATTTGGGGATCAACATGGCTCTCAAGGGTTCTATGACTTTATCCTTCATGCTCCTGGAGAGCAATTCATAGTCGCTTGTGTAAAGGCTACTTACAAAAGCACCTAGATTTCCCCACTGTTCCACAGCACTTTTAAGAGAAATTTCTTTTTTTAGAATGGCTCTGGAATGAATTGTTTTTAATTCAATTTTAGGATGTATTATCGTAGCGACAAGTTCTGAAGGACAAGGAAGTTTAACAATGTCCAAAGAGGCATTGCTTCTTACCAAAGTAAATCCTCCTAACAGGACAGGTGCTAGATTGTCTGCATGGGCAGCACCACTAGCCATTGCTTCTCCGGCAAGAGCGAATCGTACCAACTCTCTTCTAGAGTAGGGCCTACCGAGTAATTCATTTACTGCAAATACGGCACCCGCTGCACTCGAAGCACTGCTTCCAATTCCACTTCCAGGTTTAATTTTTTTGTCAATATCTATACGAAAGCCGAAGTCTGTTTTGTGTTCCTCCAAGAGGGCTTTAACAGCAATACTAGCAACATTTTTATTAGGATCTATAGGTACATCTTCTCCTGTTACGGATCCAATTAGGACTCCTGGTGTTGCTGTTTTATGAACCACCATAATATCTCCGATACTGTCCAAACAGAATCCCAAAACATCAAAACCACATGATACGTTTGCTACGCTTGCTGGAGAAAAAATCTTTACCTGATCCATTATTTTTGTTTTCCTATCCTTATGATGTCTCCGAAGATGCCTCCAGCAGTTACATCAGCACCTGCTCCAGCACCTTTTACTATAAGTGGCTGGTCTTTATAGCGCGTGGTATAAAATAAGATTATGTTATCGCTACCTTCCAGGTTGTAAAAATCGTGATTTGCTGGAATCTCTTTGAGTCCAACTGAAGCTATTCCGTTTTCTAATTGGGCAACGTATTTCAATCGCGCATTTTTTTTGTCAGCACTTTTTAAAAGGGATTGAAAATGATCCTCGTTTTTCTCAAGAGCTTCGTAAAATGAATCAATTGTTTGTGTATACAAAACTTCATCTGGAAGGAAACTACTATTTTTTATAGCATTCAATTCCAAATTATACCCACTTTCTCTTGCTAGAATAAGAATTTTTCGAGCTACGTCAACACCACTCAGATCAATTTTTGGATCTGGTTCTGTAAAGCCTTGCTGCTGAGCTTGTTGTACAATATCCTTGAAGGTTGTTGCTGTGTTGAAATTATTAAAAACGAAATTCAGACTCCCTGAGAGAATGGCTTGTATTTTGTGAATTTCATCTCCAGAGGCAATCAGGTTATTTAAGGTGTCAATAACTGGAAGTCCCGCACCTACATTCGTTTCAAATAAAAAGGGAGTTCCAAAACGACGTGCTGTTTTTTTTAGGTCTTGGTAGTTTGACAGGGAACTTGCACAGGCTATTTTATTGCAGGTAACTACCCCAATATTATGGGCTAAATACTTTCCATATTCGTTTGCTATAGTTTCATTAGCGGTATTATCGACAAAGATACTATTACGAAGATTCAGCTTTTTTACATGTTCAAAAAAGAGATCTCTGTTTGCAGCTGTTTCACTTGAATCAAGCTGCTTTCGCCAATTATTAAGGTCAATCGGACCCTCTGTCAAGATCATTTTTCTTGAATTTGAAAGGGCTACAACTCTAATTTTTAGTCTTAGGTTATCAAGAAGGTACTGTTGTTGTCCATGTATTTGTTCTAAAAGTTTACTCCCTACATTACCCACACCTGTGATAAATAAATTAAGCTCTTTGATTTGTTCTTCAAAAAAACTTTCATGGATAGTATTAAGTGCTTTCTGGGTATTTTTCTTATCGATCACTAAAGAAATGTTACGTTCTGAAGCTCCTTGTGCAATTGCTCTTATATTGATGTTGTTGGCTCCTAGGCTACTGAAGAGTCTACCGCTTATGCCTTGATGGTCCTTCATATGATCTCCAACTACAGCGATGTTGGTCATATTAGTTTCTACTTTTATTGGAGCAACTTTATTTAAGCTGATTTCAAAAGCGAAATGTTCATCAATTGCTTTTTTAGCAATGATAGCATCTTCAGAACGAACTCCAATGCATATGGAGTGTTCCGATGAAGCCTGAGTAATCATAATTACATTGATCTGTTTGAGTGATAAACATTCAAACAAGCGTTTAGAAAATCCTGGGATACCGATCATTCCACTTCCCTCTAAACTAAGCAGTGCAACATCTTCAATATGGCTAACCCCTTTAACAATAGGAGCCTCTCCGTTGGCAATACCTTTACTGTCAATAAGTGTACCTTCTGCTTTTGCATCAAAGGTATTTTTTACAATCACAGGGATTTCTTTCTCAATTAAAGGCTGGAGAGTGGGAGGGTAAATCACCTTTGCCCCAAAATGGGAAAGTTCCATAGCTTCCCTGTAAGAAAGTTTGGCTATAGGAAGGGCTTGTTGAACAAGTTTTGGATTGGCAGTATACATGCCACTCACATCTGTCCAAATTTCAAGAATAGTGGCTTCTGTGTAGTTAGCAATTAAAGCTGCAGTGTAATCTGAGCCTCCTCTCCCTAAGGTAGTAGTATTGCCTTCATGATCCGTAGCTATAAAACCTGGAACCAAAAGAATAGAAGATTTGCTTGCTTCTAAAAAAGCTAAGGTTTTCTCTCTACTCAATTCATGGTCAACTACTTCGCGTTCATTGATGTTTTTGGTGAAGAGTAGCTCCCTTGAATCTTTTAATTCTACAGATAAGCCATGATACTGAAAAATTTTTGCAATAATTGCACTGGATAAAACCTCTCCATAGCTAGAAATCTTTGCTAAACTTTTTTCTGTTAGCTCTTTAAGGGTAAACAAAGATTCAAGGATTTCCTCTAATTCGTTGAGCTGTGATTTTAAGTAGCTAATACTGGCACTTTGCTGTGTTACAGGGATAAAATACTCAATCAAGCTCAAATGTCTTGTTTCAATTGTTTTGAGATGACTCTTGAAGTCGGATTTTCCTGAACTGGAAAGTTCTGCCATTTCAATCAAAAGATTTGTTATTCCACCAAGGGCGGAAACAACAACACACTGACGGTCACTCGTCTGCTTGATTATATCGATAACATGTGTTATGCTTTCAGGACTTGCTACAGAAGTACCTCCAAATTTTAAAACTTTCATAACGTGCACTAATCAGCTGTTTTTAGACATTTCAGCTGAGTATTTAAACAGGCGCAAAAATAAGACTAAATAGTGGGAAGGAAGCAATTTCGACAAAAAAAGCAGTTGAAAAATTAGCAATAGCAATAAAATATAGTGCTAAAAGCTTAACTCGCCTGAATATTTTCGTTTACTCTTAGACTAAGTGCATCTTCCTCATTGGTGTGATCCAAAAGTAGGCGATCCCCTTCTTTAATAGAGTTGTTAACTACATTTTCTGCTATGAGATCTTCGATGTGTTTTTGGATTGCTCTGTTTAGGGGTCGAGCACCATACTTGCTATCAAAGCCTTTTTCTGCAATGAAATCTTTTGCCTTGTCTGAGATTTCAATCGCATATCCCAACTCTTCAATCCGATGTATTAGTTTTACGAGTTCAATGTCGACGATTTTTCGAATATCCTTTTTCTCAAGTGAATTAAAGACTATTATATCATCGATACGATTTAAAAACTCAGGAGAAAAGGTCTTTTTTAGTTCTTTTTCTATTACTCCTTTTTCAATTTCACTGGATTGAGCTTTCTGAGAGGCTGTTTCAAATCCAAGCCCTCTACCAAAATCTTTCACTTGTCTGGCTCCAATATTAGAAGTCATGATGATTATGGTATTTTGAAAGTTGATTTTTCTTCCTAAACTGTCTGTCAAAAAACCGTCGTCAAGCACTTGTAACATCATATTAAAAATGTCTGGATGTGCCTTTTCAACCTCGTCTAAAAGGATTACAGAATAGGGCCTTGTACGTACTTTTTCTGTCAATTGTCCTCCTTCTTCATATCCTACATAACCTGGAGGAGAGCCAATTAATCTGGAGATTGCAAATTTCTCCATGTATTCGCTCATGTCTATTCGAATGAGGTTTTCTTCGCTGTCAAAGATTTCAGAAGCTAGTATTTTAGCTAACTGTGTTTTACCAACTCCTGTTTGTCCAAGAAAAATAAATGACCCTATGGGTTTATCAGGGGCTTTGAGTCCGGCACGATTACGCTGAATCGCTTTCACCACTTTTTCAACTGCATCGTCTTGACCGATTAATTTCGCTGAAATGAGTTCAGCTAGTTTAGAGAGTTTATTTTTTTCGGATTTGACAATTTTAGTAACAGGTACATTGGTCATCATCGAAACCACGTCAGCTATGTCGTTTTCTGTTACTGTAACTCGGTTTTGTTTGGATTCCTCTTGCCATTTTTCCTGAGCTTCCAAAAGAAGACGTTCTACTCTTTTTTCATCATCTCTAAGCTTAGCGGCTTCTTCATATTTTTGCTTTTTGACCACAGAATTCTTTTGTTCTCTGACCTCGTCAAGTTGAGTTTCCAAATCTACTATTTCTTGAGGTACACTCATGTTATTGATGTGTACTCGTGAACCTGATTCGTCCAATGCATCGATAGCTTTATCTGGTAAAAAGCGATCAGAAATATACCGATCTGTAAGCTGAACACAGGCTTTTAAAGCCTCTTCTGTATAATTGACGTTATGGTGATTTTCATAACGTTCTTTTATGTTTTTTAAGATTTCGAAGGTTTCTTCAGTGCTGGTTTGTTCCACTAGAACTTTTTGAAATCTGCGTTCTAATGCACCGTCTTTCTCGATATTTTGTCTGTATTCATCTATAGTAGTAGCCCCTATACATTGAATTTCTCCTCGAGCTAGTGCTGGTTTAAACATGTTGGATGCATCCAGACTACCGGTAGCACCCCCTGCACCCACTATGGTATGAATTTCATCGATAAAGAGAATGATGTCATCGTTTTTCTCTAGCTCATTCATTAAGGCTTTCATTCGCTCTTCAAATTGGCCACGGTATTTAGTGCCGGCAACTAAACTTGCTAAATCCAGGCTGACCACTCTTTTATTGTAAAGCACACGAGATACTTTTTTCTGAATGATTCGCAAAGCAAGACCTTCTGCAATTGCAGATTTACCAACTCCTGGTTCTCCAATGAGTAGCGGGTTGTTTTTCTTTCGTCTACTCAGTATCTGGGAAACGCGTTCAATTTCTTTTTCTCTACCTACTACAGGATCTAGTTTTTCTTGTTCAGCTAGAGCAGTGATGTCTCTACCGAAGTTATCTAAAACAGGGGTTTTAGATTTTTTAGAAGATTTTGTTTCTGAAGTAGGGATAAAAGGATTTTCTTTTCCTTCCCCATCGTTGTCTTTTTCTTCTGGAAAAGAGGAAGCTGATGGCAATTCTTCATAGGTATCAGAATCGTTTGCAATCATCAGTTTGAATTGTTCTTTGACGATATCATAATCTACATTGAGCTGGGTGAGCAATTTTGTAGTTGGATCGTTTTCATTTCTAAGGATACACAAAAGTAAATGAACAGTATTGATCAGCTCACTTTGAAACAATTTTGCTTCAAGAAAGGTTGTTTTCAATGCACGCTCAGCTTGTCTAGTGAGGTGCAGATTTTTTTTGTCTTTCAGTGATTGAATGTCATCTATGGCTGCTGGGTTGAGTATTTCTACTTTACGTCTCAATTCCTCAAGGTTTACTTCAATTGCATTTAATATAGCAATAGCTTTTCCTCCTCCATCTCTTAAAATTCCCAACATCAAATGCTCTGTCCCAATAAAGTTATGTCCCAATCTCAAGGCTTCTTCTTTACTGAAAGCAATTACATCTTTGACGCGCGGTGAAAAATTATCATCCATAGCTTCGTGTTTTTGTCCTTGTTTCACAAATAACAGACCAAAGTTTGTTATCCTTAGCTAATAGACAAAAAAATATTGTGATTTCAAAAAAAGGTATGCAAATATTTACCACCAAAACAGTAGAAAAAACTGTTAATAATTTTGATGATTATTAGGCCTTAAATATCAAAAATTGCTTGATGATTCCTTATTTTAGCTCATTATAATTTACTGATATGAACGAAGGCGACAAGCTGATTCCTATAAAGATTGAAGATGAAATGAAATCGGCATACATTGATTATTCAATGTCTGTCATTGTGTCACGAGCTCTACCTGACGTTAGAGACGGTTTAAAGCCTGTGCACAGAAGAGTACTTTTTGGAATGCATGAATTGGGAATACGTTCCAATACTGCTTATAAAAAATCAGCCCGTATTGTAGGTGAAGTTTTAGGAAAGTACCATCCTCACGGTGACAGTTCTGTATACGATACTATGGTCCGAATGGCTCAGGAGTGGAGTTTGCGTTATCTTTTAGTGGATGGCCAAGGTAATTTCGGATCTGTAGATGGTGATAGTCCAGCGGCCATGAGGTATACTGAGGCTCGAATGCGAAAAATCTCTGAAGATTTGATGGCAGATATCGAAAAAGAGACTGTTGATTTACAACTCAATTTCGATGATACATTAAAAGAACCTACCGTGCTTCCTACAAGAGTCCCAAATTTACTTATCAATGGTGCTTCAGGAATTGCAGTGGGTATGGCTACCAACATGCCTCCACACAACCTGACAGAGGTAGTAGATGGAACCATTCAGTACATTGATAATAATGAAATATCCATAGAAGAGCTCATCAAAACGATCAAGGCACCTGATTTTCCTACTGGAGGGACCATTTATGGTTATGAAGGGGTTAAAGAGGCTTTTTTAACAGGTAGAGGTCGAATTGTAATTCGTGCGAAAGCCAATATCGAAGAAGTTAATGGCAGGGAATGTATTATTGTGAACGAAATCCCTTATCAGGTCAATAAAGCAGAGATGATTCGCAAAACGGCAGACCTGATCAATGACAAAAAAATTGAGGGCATCAGTACCATTCGAGATGAATCTGATCGAAACGGTATGCGTGTTGTATATGTGTTGAAGCGGGATGCGGTTCCAAATATTGTACTAAACAAACTGTACAAATACACTTCACTCCAGTCTTCCTTTAGTGTAAATAATATCGCCCTAGTAAAGGGAAAGCCACAAATGTTGAATCTCAAAGACATGATTCATCATTTTGTGGAACACCGTCATGATGTGGTCGTTCGCAGAACACAGTTTGAACTTAGAAAGGCAGAAGAGCGTGCCCACATTTTAGAAGGTTTAATCATTGCTTCTGATAATATCGACGAAGTAATAGCGATCATCCGTGGTTCCCAAAATGCGGATGCTGCTCGTGAGAATTTGATCAAGCGATTTGAACTATCAGAAATTCAAGCTAAGGCAATTGTTGAAATGCGATTGAGACAGCTGACTGGACTTGAGCAGGATAAGTTGAGATCTGAGTATGATGAACTTTTAAAGACCATTGCCGACCTGAAGGATATCTTAGATAAGAAAGATAGACGAATGGATATTATTAAGGAAGAACTACTCGAAATAAAAAATAAATACGGTGATGAGCGCCGTTCCAATATAGAATATGCTGGAGGAGAATTCAGCATGGAAGATATGATTCCAGATGAAAAGGTAGTCATTACCATTTCACATGCTGGATATATTAAAAGAACACCACTAGCTGAATACAAAACACAAAACAGAGGGGGTGTTGGGCAGAAAGCATCAACTACAAGGGATGAAGATTTTCTTCAAGACCTTTTTGTTGGTACTAATCACCAATACATGCTCTTTTTTACCCAAAAAGGGAAATGCTTTTGGATGCGTGTTTATGAAATTCCAGAAGGATCAAAAACAGCTAAGGGTAGAGCCATTCAGAATTTAATTAATATTGAGCAAGATGACAAAGTCAAAGCTTTTATCTGTACACAAGACTTAAAAGACCAAGACTATATCAACAGTCATTATGTGATCATGGCTACTAAAAAAGGGCAGGTGAAAAAAACCTCCTTAGAACAGTATTCCCGTCCCAGAACCAATGGTATCAATGCGATAAGTGTACGTGAAGGTGATGAGTTGTTGGAAGCAAAATTAACAACTGGTAATAGCCATGTCTTGCTGGCGGTTAAATCAGGTAAAGCCATTCGGTTTGAAGAAAGCAAAACGAGACCTATGGGTAGGGGAGCTTCTGGAGTTCGCGGTATTACACTCAATGATGAAAACGACGAAGTTGTTGGAATGATCTCAGTAAATGACATGGATGCAAATGTGCTTGTCGTTTCTGAAAATGGTTATGGAAAGCGATCAAGTTTAGAAGACTATCGAGTCACCAACAGAGGAGGTAAAGGGGTGAAAACCATTTCGATAACAGAAAAAACAGGAGAATTGGTTTCCATAAAAAATGTGACAGATCAAGATGACTTGATGATTATCAACAAATCTGGTATTGCAATTCGCATGGAAGTAAGTGGTCTGCGTGTTATGGGTAGAGCTACTCAAGGAGTTCGTCTAATAAACCTTAAAGGTGAGGACACTATTGCTGCTGTCGCTAAGGTGATGAAAGATGAAGATACCATAGAAGATGTTAATGACCTTGAAGTCAACGATGGCACCATTATTGAATAACTAAAAACAAATTACTTAAAATGAAAAAATACACTACACTTGTTTTACTATTGTCCATATCTCTTTCTTTTGGACAAAAAAAAGAGATCAAGAAAGCGGAAAAATTATTTGAATCTGGAGACGTAAAAGGGGCTGCCGATATTTTGACCGCTAATGCAACTCTTTTTGAATCAGCAGATGAAAAAGTTACACTTCAAAAAATCTATTTAGAAGCGAAAATCGATCAGAAGAATAAAGAATTTGAATCTTCTTATCAAAAATATACGGCTTTTACTGCTGCTGGGGGTAAAGATTTAGAATACGACAATCAAATTACTTCCTTGACCTCTGATATTGTAAATAGTGCTATTGAGGACAATGCAGAAAAACGTTATTCTGATGCCGCTTCAAAATTATATTTGGCCTATACGATAAACCCAGAAGTAAATAAAGATTACCTCTATTATGCAGCCTCAAGTGCTGTCAATGGTTCAGATTTCGAAAATGCTTTGGAGTATTACAATGCATTAAAAGAAATCAAATACGAAGGAATTACAACCCGATACTATGCTAAAACTGTAGAAACAGGCGAAGAAGTCGAATTTTCAGAGTCAGAATACAACATCTACAAAAAGACAAAAGAGTATTCGGATTTTCGTGAAGAAACTTCAGAATCAAAATATCCTGAAATCATTAAAAACATCGCTTTGATTTACGCGCAGTTGGGTGATAATGAAAAAGCTATGGAAGCCGTTAAAATTGCTCGTGAAGCTGACCCTAAAGACCTAAACCTTATCTTGACAGAAGCGAATTTGTACATTCAGTTAAAAGAAAATGATCGTTTTGAAGTATTGATGAAAGAAGCGATTTCTCAAGACCCTAATAATGCTACGCTGTATTTTAATCTCGGGGTAGTAAATGCACAAAGAGGAGAGCGTGATGAAGCAAAAAAATATTATTTAAAAACAATTGAATTGGACTCAAATTTTGAATCGGGTTATCTCAACCTTGTTTCTTTAATCTTAGAAGGGGAAAGTGCTCTTGTTGATGAAATGAATGGACTGGGAACTTCTAGAGCGGACAATGCACGTTACGATGAATTAAAAACTGAACGAGAAAACCTATACAAAGAATGTGTTCCTATTCTTGAAAAGCTTGTAGAGCTAAACAACAATCAGGAAGCTGTAAAGACTTTGATGAATATCTATGGAACCCTTGGAAATAATGAAGGTTTTATGAAAATGAAAGGTCTTATCGTAGAATAAACAGAATGTTTTGAAATGTTAAAAACCCTCCTTGCAGAGGGTTTTTTTATATCATTTTTTTGATGATTCTGAGTTTATGCGAATGCTGCTTGGTTTCCTCGTTGTAAATACCTGTTTGATCTATTCGGTCTATACGAACTTTACCGTGGGCATGAAGAATATGATGGTTTTCTAAAAGTATTCCTACATGGATTATTTTTCCCTCCTCATTGTCAAAAAAAGCAAGATCTCCAGCCTCACTTTCCGCAATGAAGCTTAGTGTTTCTCCAAGTTGTGCTTGTTGATGGGCATCTCTAGGTAGAACATGACCATTTATTCGATAGACCATTTGGGTTAGTCCAGAACAATCTATACCGAGTGGACTTTTACCTCCCCATAAATAAGGGGTGTTAAGATAGAGGGATGCTGTTTTAATCAAATTTGATTTTTCTAAAACGCCAGAGTTGGAAGGACCTTCGTAACGATGCCTAAGCCAGTCACAGGCACCTACGTTACTTCCCAGCACCAAAGAGGTAAGTTGACCCTCCTTAGCTTCGATATAATGAATCAATTGAGAACTGAAACTACTTTTTTCATGAGTAATTGCTACTGCTTCCTTATCCGGAATAAGTTTTGCCTGTTTTTTGTCTATCCATCCACTGTAACTATCAGCTAAAGAAGTAATTTGAAACCAGTCCTTTTTTTGAGAAATTATTTTAAAACAATCACCGTAAAGAAGTTGAGAAACTAGTTCGCTTTGATGAGAATTTTCACTTCTCATGGGAACGATACTCAAATGACAAATGCCGTATTCCAAGATTTTTTTATCAAAAAAATTAGTAGTAAATAGTATAAACAAAAATAGCGATTTTAAGTCCAAAGTCCGTGAACTGATCAAAAAATAGTGTTTATCCGTAGAAGTTTATGTAGTTTTGATTTAAAAGTTTTTGTTGAAATCTATTTGGAATTACTTGGTGCGACAACAAAGGGTCTTGTATAAATCCCTTTTACTTCTTTCGAGTTCTTTATTCATCCTTTCTATTTTTCCCCTTGGTGTTCAGTTTAAGTATGAATTTCAAAAAGGGAAGGTATGGCAGTATCCAGATTTTTACGCTCCCTTTGATTTTTCGATATTAAAATCTGAGGCAGAACTTAATAATGATGAAGCTGCTGTTCTAAAAGAATTAAAACCGTACTTCCGTGCAGATTTAAACATTAAAGAAAAGGTTTTTGAGGCCTATCCAGTCCAGTTTGAGCGACTGTTTGGTGCAGAAGAAAATAACATACGATTGGACAGTTTGTATGAATTTGGATCTCAGCTTTTACAGGAAATATATGTAAATGGAGTGCTTGCACCAAACGAAGTTTTAAATGTTGATCAGTCAATTTTTTTGATTCAGGGCCAGATAGAACTTTTGTTAAAAGCGAGCGAACTGTTTCGGTCGGAACAACTATTTTCCTTTATCAGTCAAGCAGTTGAAACGACTTCCTTTACTGAATATGAGAATTTGTACAAAGATCTTTTTTTTGATTTAATTGTGCCGAATGTCACTTTGGATCGTGCTTTTTATGAACTAGAAAAACAACAGGCACTTCAAAATATTTCTCGATCTAGAGGTTTTGTTGCTGCAGAAGAATTAATCATTACAAAAGGGGCAAGGGTTGACGATAAGGCATATGAAAAGTTGTATTCTATAAAGCAGGAGTTGACATTGCAACAAGACGGTCAAAATTCTTCATGGATTGTTTTTGGCTATTCGATCCTAATCGTTTTGACCTTCACATTGCTCTTAATTTTTTTACACACTTATCGTTTTGAAATTTACAGCAACAACAAAAAATTGACATTTATTTTTTTCAATATTGTCATTGTTTTGACTGCTGTAACATTTACACTAAATTACAATACAGATGCAATATTTGCAGTTCCTATCTGCATTTTACCTCTTATCATAAAGGCTTTTTTTGATGCAAGATTGGGGTTATTTACTCATTTGCTCACTGTTTTACTAATCGGTTTTATTGTTCCGAATAGTTTTGAGTTTGTTTTTCTACAGATTACTGCTGGTATTGTTACAATTCAGTCTGTTGCTCAATTGTACCGTCGAGCTAATTTGTTTATTTCTGTAGGTCAGATTGTTCTGGTCTATTTTATCGGTTATATTTCTTTTACAAGCATACAGGAAGGAACCTTACTTCAGTTAAACCCGACTCCCTTGTTTTTATTTTTGCTCAATGGTTTGCTAATGCTGTTTGTCCAGCCAATGATTTATATTTATGAGCGCTTGTTTGGTTTGGTTTCAGATGTTTCGCTTTTGGAACTCACTGATACCAATACGCCTTTATTAAAAGAGTTGTCGGATAAAGCACCAGGCACCTTTCATCATTCTTTACAGGTGGCAAACCTTGCAGAAGCTGCAGCAAATGAAATCGGAGCCAATGCATTATTAGTTCGTGTAGGGGCTTTGTATCACGATATTGGAAAATTGAAAGCCCCTTCTTACTTCTCAGAAAATCAAACCGCTAATTATTCTCCACATGAAAAGTTAAAACCTATAGAAAGTGCAGCATTGATTATCAATCATGTGGATTATGGAGTGACGCTAGCTGAAAAGTACAAATTGCCTGATCGCATCATCGATTTCATCAAAACTCACCACGGGACTTCTACAGTTTATTTTTTCTATAAAATGCAAGAGGAACTGACCCCAGGTAACGTTCAAAAAGAAGCTTTTAGTTATAAGGGGCCTAAGCCCTTCTCAAAAGAAACGGCAATATTAATGATGGCTGACGCTGTTGAGGCAGCATCAAAAAGTTTAAAATCTCCCAGCGTTGAAGAACTAGAAGAATTTGTAGATAAAATTATTGAAGGTAAAAAAGAAGAACAGCAATTTGAATCTTCCGACATCACTTTTGCCGAAATTAGTGCTATTAAAAATGTATTGTTTAAGAAGTTAATCAATGTTTATCAACTTCGTATTGAATACCCAGAATAATATCATTAAAAAGATTGTATACTTAAAAGGGAACTGCTATTTTTGTCAACCTTTTATTGGAGAGGTGCCAGAGTGGTAATGGAGCAGATTGCTAATCTGTCGACGGGTAACCGTCGCCAGGGTTCGAATCCCTGTCTCTCCGCAGCAATTATCCCTATTACATTAAAAATCAATGTTTTAGGGATTTTTTATTTTTAAATTGTACGATATTTGTACGGCTACCTTAATTTAAAAGCTAAAAGTTTCCATCCAGCATTAATCCAGACACAGGGGGATGGGATTTGATAAATAATCCATTATCTATATCTTAGGGGTATTATTAATCATAAATCAATTAAAATGAAGAAACTATTTGTAATTGCTTTAGTGTCACTTGTTGCATCCTCATGTAGCAATAATGCATACATAGCTGAATTTGAAAAAAATACTAAGACTGCAAAAGAATATTTTAAACTTCATGAAGAAGAAAATGCAGACGCAATGTTTGAATACCTGCATCCAGACATGGAATGGCATATGCCTGTCTATGGAATGGGTATGGCAGGAATAGAACAAGTTAAGTCTGCAATCCTTGGATATCAGGCAGAATTTGATAATATGAAATTTGAAGCTGATTATTGGCTACCTGGGGTCGATACTGAAACAGGGATTCCAGACGGAAGCACCAGAGTATATGGTACTTGGACTTCCGTAAACTCTAAGACTGGAAAAGAAACTACTTTAACATCATATCACTCATTTGAATTTAAAGATGGTAAAATTTTCAAAGGAGGTGATTGGTTTGATCTTGGAGGAATGATGAGTGCTGTTGGTCAAAAAAACCTTGTAATTGCTGAATTTAAGATAAGACCGGGTAAGCAAGATGAGGTTTTTGCTGCAATGGAAGACGAAAAAATGGGTCTTAATATTACAAGAAATTATAAAGGATGTAACTCTTTAGTTACAACCTACAATAAAGACTCAAACACATTTTGGGTAATATCAGACTGGGATTCTTATGATGACTATAATGCATACTTGGAATGGCGGACAAATGAATTTACGGATTTAGGGGAGGCTTTAGTTCCACTATTAAAAGGTGGTTTAAACGGTTTTAGACCTATCTTTCCAAACTCTGGGTATAAGGTTTATTAAAATAATAAATTCCCTCCCAAGCGGAGGGTTTTTCTTTTACACCAACGGATACAATCCAAATCCATCCTAATCCATTGATATCATTGCCTTAACCCTGAGATTCCTCGTAGTGGTTTTAGAGGGGAGTTGTTTAGGGGAAGTTTGTAGTGTGATGGGGGTTAGTTTTCATCAAAAAACGTCCAAAATTGACGAAAAATGATCAAAAAATATCAAAAATGAGTTAAAATTGATGAAAAATAGCTAAAAATGGATTTTAATCTCATGGCGCCAAAACCATCAATTTTGCAGTTGATGTTATGCTCTCCTTCGGTAAGTTGAATGTTTTTGACTTGTACCTGCTTTTATTGATCTTTAAGCTCTTTATGATTCATTTTTGTAAATGAGTCATTTATTAAATACTAATTCAAAATCAAAAATCAACAAATCATCCATTTTAACCATCATAAAGGAGGGAAGATCTATTCCATACCGTGTTGGTTGGATATTAAAATTTCCC
>Ga0255780_10002133_pt1 | contig 18120 bp, 12 predicted proteins | sample 071ome_32_FD_179978 | JGI IMG/M metagenome (GOLD analysis project Ga0255780, IMG submission 179978) | Coastal salt marsh microbial communities from the Groves Creek Marsh, Skidaway Island, Georgia - 071405AT metaG (version 2) | ecosystem: Environmental > Aquatic > Marine > Intertidal zone >... | reverse complement strand
TGAAATCCATCTCCAAACGACGCGAAACGCCCGTTTGTATCCGAGCCACATACCATACCATACCATATCTGGTGGCGTATACTTATCCATAACAATATAAAGCACAAGTATACGCCATCATTAACACTCATACACAGACGTACTAGATGACATGTAAATTCAATTGAACACACTGTGGAACGGAGCCCCCCGTGAAAACTCGAGTCACCACTCGTCGTCCCATCGGTGTGATCGGTCTCTCGGTGATCGGTCTCGGTCTCGGGACGAACGGGTCGCGCGTCGGCATACTCGAGCACGAAAGAAACAGATAGAATGTTTGTCATCTCTGCCACGCACGTCAAGGCTGCCGCGCCGGTCGCCGTCAAGGCGTCCGCCAAGAAGGCTGAGAAGAAGAGGTACGCTCGCGCGATGGACTGCGACGACGCGCGCGCTCCCGTTTGTCCTCGCTCGATCTGTGGGAGACCACCGTCGCGTCGTCGTCCGGCGTCCGTCGTCGGCGACGTTCGCTCCGCGTCGCGCGCGCGGTCGTTCGCCCGGCAACCGAAACCGCGAGTGTGTGTCGGGTTTGACGGGCGGTGACTCGTGAAATGAGACCGAGTTTTTGAAGCCCTCCGAGGACGCGCGCGGTTTCGCGGGACGGGTGTGCGATTGGCGAACGGCTGCGCGACGACGACGCGACGACGCGGGCGAGCGGTGGACGCGCGACGCGCGCGGATTGTTTTTTCGCGCGCTCGATGCGTGGGCGGTCTTCGCGCCGTGTTCGCGCGCGCGCTCGCGATCGTCGCGCTCGAGGGGTCGGATCGATCGGGTCGGGTCTCGATCGGATCGGGGCGGTTGCGACACGGACGAGACCGTGGATTCTTTTTTATCACCGAGTGTTTTCGGACATTTGGTGTATATTAAAGACTCTGTGTGTCGTACCATGCTATTTTTTTCGGTGTTTTTGCAGATGAGGACGAAATCTTTCTGGATGATTTTGGAAGATTTCGTATTCGCGTTTGTTTAACCCCATGAGACAGAAGAGAGCGCACGAGGGCTGTTTCTTCGCGCGACGCGGGCGGCGACTAACCGGTGGGTGAATTGTTTCGTTTTTACGCGACGCGTAGCTCCTTCGTCGGCGCCAAGGTTGCGGCCACCGCTGCGGCCATTCTCCTCGCCAGCGGTCCGGCGCACGCCGATCGCCTCGGTCTCACCATTGAGAACGGCACGGGCGAAGCTCCGGGCAAGTACGAACAACCGTTCTACGACCCGCGCCCGGTTGTGCGCGTGCAAAAGGATGGCCCGGGTGACGTGACCCGCGAAGATGCGCGCATCATGCCGAACGTCCAACGTGGCCCGGCTGGCTGCAAGCTCATGAACGGCTCCCCGTGCGCCGACTTTGTCACCGGCAAGTAAATTCGAGCACAGCGGTGAGAGTGAAAGTTGAGCCACGAGAGCGGCGCTCTGTGTGGTCTTTAATTATTTACGCGTGCAGTATTAGCGTCGAAGACGCGTTGTGAGTCCTTCCGCCTAGCCTGATGTAGTGGTAAACTCGCGAAATCGATCGAATAAAAGAGTTAAAAAACGTCGACGCGCGTCGCGGACGGCGGCTGGAGTTGTTAATTTCCTTCTCTTTGCACTTTCTTTGCTATGCTATTTCCTCTGCGTCGCGTCGACGCTCTAGTAATCTACATTTTAAAACGCGCGCGCCCACGAGACTTCTTCGCACGTGCGATCGCCGCTCAAGAAACCGACGAGGACGGTGATGTTGTCGCCCGAGAGACGCGTGAGCGCCTCAGAGCCGAGTCGCTTGGCGCACATCGAAGGCTCCTTTACCGTGTCCTTCACCATGGCGAGAGACTCGTCGTTGTTCACAACGTCCCATAGGCCGTCGCACGCCACAACGACGCAGTCGTCCGACTCGGCGTTGAGCGTCGTCTCCACGATTTCGGGTGTGGCGGTGACGCCGAACGGTTTGGCGTCCACGTCGCCGATGGCGCGCGTCACGGCTACGCCCGCGTCTCCGACGCGCCAGACACCGTTGTGCTGGCGAAGGGAGCCCGGGTGTGCGCTTTCAATTCGCATGCGTTCGGCTTCGTTCGTCTCTGCGCTGTGATCGATGCTCAGCGCCATCGGACGTCCGTTTCTCGACAGCACGGCGCGGCAGTCTCCCGCGTTGGCGACGCACAAGCGATCGCCCCAGAGAAGACCGACGATGGCAGTACAACCAGGGTTGCGCGCGCCTTGCTGTGCACTCTTCGACGCGCTCATCTCCTTTGCTTTCAGGGCTTCGAATCGCGACACGAAGGCGTCGTCAACCTTGGTCATCGCCGCCGTGAGAATTGCGCCCATATCGTCGCCGTGCGCACCCCATTCGCTCTGGATCGCGCGTTCAATGTTCACGCTCGCAAACTCAGCGGCTTCGTATCCACGGTGACCATCGAACACGGCAAAGAGATGCGCGTGGGCGAACCCACCGAGTCGATTCGAGATGAGGTGACGGTCTTCCATCTTATCCTTGCCGCGCGCGCCGGGCGTGCTAAAGACTCCGGCGGAAAACTTTGCGCCCATCGCCGCCGCGTCCTCCGTCGGCGCCCTAAGCGCGGGCTCGGTGGTGACCCAGTCTAAGGGTTCATCCAGAGCCGTCGTCGCGCGCTCCGCAGCGCTCCTTCGCTCCGCCGCGGGTGGGAGCCAGACTGCCGAAACGTCTGCTAATTCGTGCTCGGCGCAAAAGTCGTCGATGACGGCTTTGATTTCGAGCGACATTTGCTTCATGTTCGGTCTCGACCCTTCGTCGTGCGCCCACCCGCGCTGAATCAATTCATTCATTCCCTTGGGTACTTTCCCAGCGTTACCCGCCGCGGTGTCACCGGGCAAAACCGGTCGAAGATGCTCGCTCGCGATGGCTGTCGCGAGATCCGCCTCGTTGTAGCTCATGTCGAGCACCGTGTGCGCGAGCGCAACGTTTCGAGCCCTATCGCTGTACGGAACCGTTCCGGTCGCGATCTCACACAGAGTAATCGCGTACGAGTACACATCGCCGCCGTATCCGCTCACCCGGCGCATCAACACCTCTGGCGACATGTACAAAATCGAGCCCACCATGTGTTGCTTTTGAAATCCGCCGCTCGGCGCCCCCTTCGCCCCGGCGATCCACTTCCCTTCCACCCTCGATTTCCCCTCCGCATCCTCCGTGGAATAAATCGCCGCCTGTAGCGACTCCCTCAGCTCCACCTCTCGCTCGGCCAATCCAAAATCCCCCAGTTTGGCGCTCCATTTCCCATCCAACAACACGTTGGACGGTTTCACGTCTCTGTGCACCACTCCTTCCTCGTGTAAGTACTCCAACGCGCTCGCCACCTCCCTCCCGAGTTTCAACACCCCCTGCCACGTCGGCGTCCATCCTTGTTTATACATCAAATCGTCCACCGCTCCGTTTTCCATGAACGGAAACAACAACTCATAATTCGGCGGTTTCGCCCTCGCCCCGACCACTCGCAGCACGTTGTCGTGTCTCGCGTTCAGCATCAACCTCAGCTCGGCGTGGTACCGATCGATCTCTCTCGCCGTGCTCAATTTCGGTCGTTTTATCGCCACCGCGCGCGAGTTAAACCTTCCGTAGTACACCGTCGACAACGCCCCGGCGTACACCGCTTCTCCTCGAACGCACACTTTGTTGTTGTCTTCATCATCATCATCATCATCATCATCGCGCGCCGCAGCGCGACCCCCCCGTTCCGACGCCGCCGCCACGACCTCGACGTCTAACCGCGTCGTCGCCGTTCCGACGCAGCACCCCCGAAAGCACGCGTTGACACCGGCGTCGCCCATCGTCATCGTCGCGACGGTGTGACGCCGCCGTCACACCGCGACGCGACCGAAAACAAAGGGGGGTAAAACGACGAGTCATGAACCGTGGAAGGGGAACCGGTGGAAAGGATTTCTACGCCGCGCTGGGTCTGTCGCGCGGTGCGGACGAGAACGAGATACGGAAAGCGTATCGAAAGCTGGCGATGAAATGGCACCCGGTACGTGCGCGTGCGCGTGAGACGACGACGACGGCGGGACGGCGGGACGGCGGGACGCGAGATCTGAGTGTGCGATGCGACGCGATGCGATGGGAGTGAGTGATGCATGACGCTCTGAGAGACTGACGAACGCGCGCGATGAACGACGCGAGGACGAGGGACGGAGCGAGACGATGGGGGACTCGTTTATCGCTCTCGTTTCGTCTCGAGTCTTTGCGTTTTTCGTCAATACGACGACGACGACGCAGGATAAAAATCCAAACGACGCCGCGACGGCGGAGAAGAAGTTTAAGGAAGTTTCAGAGGCGTACGAAGTGCTGAGCGACCCGAAAAAGAAGGAAATTTACGACACGTACGGGGAGGAAGGATTGAAGAATGACGGCGCGCCCGGGGGTGGGTTCAGCGCGCAGAATGCGGAGGATATTTTCGCGCAATTTTTTGGCGGCGGCGCCGGAGGGTTTGGCGGCGGCGGGTTCGGCGGCGGGTTCCCGGGCGCGGGCGCGGGCGGGTTCGGCGGCGGCTTTCCGGGCGGACATCCGTTCATGAACTCTGAGTTCGGTGGTGGTGGACACGACTTTGGCGGTGCGCAGCAGAGCAAGCCGAAGAAGAAAAAGTCGGCACCGATTGAACAGGTGCTCAGGTGTACGCTGGACGAGCTCTACTACGGAACGCGAAAGAATTTGCGCGTGACGCGCAAAGTGTACAGAAACGGTCGCCAAGAGACTGTTCAAGAGACGTTGGAGATCAACGTCAAGCCTGGGTGGAAGAATGGGACGAAGATTACGTTTGCAGAGAAGGGTGATGAAACGCCGACGACGATTGCGTCGGATATCATCTTTACGTTGGAGCAAAAGCCGCACCCGCAGTTTGAGCGCGACGGCAACGACCTCATCAAGACGGTGACGCTCGACTTGAACGAGGCGCTCCTCGGAACTTCTTTCAGTGTCTACACCCTCGACGGAAAGGCGATCGAGGTGAAGATTGACGACATCATCTCCCCTAGCTATGTCAAACTTCTCCCGGGCGAGGGCATGCCCGTGAGCAAGACGCCCGGTCAACGGGGCGACTTGCGCGTCAAGTTTAACATTCGTTTCCCGAAACAACTCGACGACGCCCAGCGCGATGCGCTCTCCACCGCGCTCGAAGGCGTCACTTACTGATAACCTCGACCGTTTTATCGCCGACGATTACCGACGGCGTCGAGTCGCTTTGCGCCGAGCGTCGTGAAAATCTTTAAATTGACTAGCTCACTTAGCCACACTAGCGCGTTCAGTTGTGAATTGTGTTCATTCGAGAAGTATACGAGAAAGAAAAAACCGTCATCGCCTTGAATCGCCTTGAATCGCGCGGGTTTAGGATGAAGTAAAGTTCTGCGCGCGCGTAGTCGTAGTCGTCGTCGTCGTCGTCGTTTGTTGTACTGATTTGTGCGCTCAAATTAAAACGCGCGTTCGTTCGCCGGGCTACACCCGACGCGCGACCGCTCGCCTAAAAGCACGCGCGCTATCGCGTCTCTATAGTAATTTTAGAAGAAGTAGTTGCAAACGAGTGGTAATGAAGTCAGCGGAGCGTCTTCCGACGACGCGACGAACGCTCCGACGCGTACCCCGCGTCCACCGCTTACTTCTCCGGGCGCATACCCAAACCCTTGCCCTTGAGAACGGCGGCTTCGTTGGTCTTCTTGTTACCTTGTGCCTTGGACTTGTCGTAGTACTCTTGGGAAAAGCCGCCGGACACGTTGCCTTCGGACGCCGACTTGACGTAGAGGATGATCAAAAACGACGTCGGGATGATGATGAAGAGCGCGGTCGCGATGACGCCGAGAATGTTCACGTCAGCGAGGGCGACTTGTTCGACCGCCTCTTGCGCCGCGAACGCCGGGGCGGCGATCACGGCCGGCACCGCGGCGGCAACCTTTTGCATCTTTTGCGCAACCTTGGGCGTCACGGCAGCCTGCGGGCGAAAAAATCGATACCGTCAGTCACAGTCACATATTGTGGCGCATAAATCCCCATATAAACAACAAATCAGGTCAAGTCCCGAACGAACACGACACTGGATACGGAAAATCAAAAACCATATCCGCCCACGATTTCCTCAGGGACCCGGGTGAGGGGTCGGATTGGGAAATTAACGAGTCGTGATTCGTCGAAATCACCCGGTCGGGTGCGATCGATCGCGATCACGTCGTTCCGTCACCATGGGTCCCGACCCGCGACCGGTGACTCGACTCGACCGGACCCGACGGGTGGTGCGGGTGGGTGATTCGGACGACCCGAACGAACGACGACGACGGTTCCGTCCGTGCGTCCGCGCGTCCGTGCGTGCGTGCGTCGGTGCGATCGATCGAGGGAGCGCGCTCCGTCGTTCGTTCGTCCGCGTCGTTCGTCCACGTCGTTCGTTCGCATCGTTCGCATCGTTCGTTCGCATCGTCCGAGCGGGACGATCGATCGATCGACCGATCGGTCGATCGCCCTGGGGTCCGTCGTCGTCGTCGTCTCGTTTCCCTCGCGGGCGCCGACGCGCGGGCGCCGACGCGAACGGAGCGAGACGACGACGCGAACGGACGCGCGTCGGCACCCGCGACGGGGGATCGACGCGGAAACGCGAACCCGACGACGCGCGGCGTCGGGCGTGTCCACGGCGTTGAAAAAGAAAACCGAGCGCGCGCTCGGAAGAGGTTGTGCGCATCCATCCATCCAGCCGTTCGTTCGTTCGTCTCGGGAAGAGAGAGTGGACGCGAGAAAAAGAAGCGATCGACGCACCTTCGGGGCGACCGTGCGGCGGACGGTCTTCTTCGCCGTCGTCGCGCGCTTGGTGAGCGGGAGGAGGCCGGTGTTCAAAGCGAGGGCAACCATGATTATCTTCGTTCGTGCGTGGATCGGAGTGCGGGACGTTCTCGGGACGCCCGTCTCGGGACGGACGCGATCATCGGGGTCGGGTCGGTGGAATTTTCAACTCGCGCTACACTACGGGACGTTGTCTATCAGTAGGAAAAATGTTAAAAATGTGAGACGACCCGAACGTCCGCGGGTGAAATCGCCGTTAATACGAGCGCGTGATCGGAGTTTCCAACGATCGAAATCGGACGGGGGGGGTTAATTAGCACCGAATACGACTCCGACTCGTTTTTCGGCGAAAACCGGGATCGAACCCGCGACCTCAACCGCACTGCACTGCGCGTCCCGTTCGCGTTCGCGTTCGCGTTCGCGTTCGCGCTGGGCGACGGACGAGGACGGGAACGAAAAAGAGGTTGTATACGCAAACAGTACTGAAGTTTGTTGCACCCCGACGTCGACTGATTGATTCGATTGATTCGCAGCGAGCGAGAGGTGCAATGCCGCCGCCGACGGAAGCGACGACGACGGTGACGCTGATCGAGGGGCGAGGACACGCGTTCGAGGAATCCGGAACGACGGTCATCGTGCGAGGGGCGCGGAAGCGGCGCGATCGCGGAAGCGGTGGCGGTCGCGTTGAAGACGAATACGATTCTGATGACCACGGCGAATCGTTGCGTTGGAAGAATGAAAAGGGGAAATCGAGCGGTGGAAGCGTGATGAACGCCAAGGGACGGGCGCACTGGAGACAAGAGATGCGTGATATTGTCGTGCCTGGACGAGCGGAGGTGTCGATGTTGGAGTTGACGGTGGTGAACGCAGAGGGGATCGAGACGGCGAGAGGGGCGGTGTCGCTGGCGAGCGGCGCGGGACCGAGACTCGACGTCGGGGATGGGGTTCGCGGGAAATGGGTCGAGGTGAAGGATTTACAGTACGGGGAGACGGTTGGAACGTTGTGTGTGCGGGTGGTGGTGACGAAAGGGGCGGTGGGCGTCGCGTCGCCGAGGACGCCGGATGAGCCTGGATTGCAGAGCGCGTTTAGAGAGAGAGGCGAAGCGAGTAGCGGGAGGAAGGATAGCGCCGCTGAGGACGACGACGGCGAAGACGACAGCATGGATGATTCCATGATTGTCGAGACGGATGAGACTGGATCGGTGAAATCCTCGGGAGGTGGCTTGGGACGAACAGTCGGCGCTCCGCTCAACGTCGCCAGTCGATGGCTGGCAGAACGCTTCAAGCGAGACGAAGCAAACAGCGCCGCAAAGGAGGAAGAAAAGGCTCGTAAACGCGCAGAGCGGGAGAAAATGATTGAAGAGAAAAAGGTGCAAAAGGAGCGCGAGCGTATCGAACGCGAGGAGCTCAAGGCGGCGAAGAAGGAGCGACAGGAACAACTCAAAAAGTTGAAGCGCGAAGAGAGGGACGAGTGGGAAAGAGAGCGCGCAGAGGAGCGAGCAAGCGCTGAATCCAACGAGAACTCGAACTCACACTCTCCTTTGCACCATTTGCACCACCTTCACGTCCCGAACGTCGAGGAAATCAAGCACACCTTGAGTGAGGGTGCCCATCACCTGAGCGACGCTGCGCATCACGTCACGGATGCGATTCGCGAGAACGGCGGCAAAATCTTGCACGACGTCGGCGAACACGCGCATCACGTCTCGGACGCTATCAAGGATACGAGTAACAAGGTGGGCAAAGCGCTGGCGAAGAGACGATGGATTCGAGACATTGCCTCTCGCGTTTCTCCGAATTCAATTTTGCTCCTCGCCATTGCCTTTTTCCTCGCCGGTCTTCCCGAAAACCGCGTTCGCACCGTCAACGCCGCTTCCAGACGAAGACGAAGAGAACGCGATCACCGTGGAGCACGAAGTGATCAAGACGCCGCGCGTAGACGCGCGGGAGATGCGTCGACGACGGAAATTATCTACAACTCGTCGGACGACTATGCGGATGACGACGATGAAGTCCCGTACATTGGACGCGGTCCGACTCCTCGCGGCGTGTACGAGATTGTCGAAGGCGATACCCTGTGCTCGATCGCCGGTTGCTTCAACCTGGCGCTCGTGGAAATTATCGATAAGAATGGCGACGTTATCACGAACCCGGATGAACTCTCACCGGGCGACCGCATAAGAATTTACTAGACGACGACGACAAGAGCAGAGAATTGTAAAATCAACAAACACGCGTACATCATTGAAACAGAAGTATACTTTTACAAATTCAGTTCGACTAATGTGGCAAGCTCGCGCGCGCGAGGCGTCTACGTGGATGGTCCACAAACCCGTTTAGGCTTTGCGAGCCGCGAGCCGCGCCTCGGTACACTTGGCCATGGTGGCGGAAAGGCGCGAGATGATATCCGTCATGAAGAAGTTGTCCACAGAACTCTTCAACGGGATGGACGCATCAAGCTTTTTACCCTTCTCGTTCGCGTACGTCGCACCGTTCATCCACAAGGTGGCTTCAACCTCGGACATCTTCCCAAAGTGCGGGGCGATGGAAACCAAGCGGTCGTGCACCTCCTTGTGCGTGTTGTACGGAAGCGGAACGCCAGCAAACTCACTCAACGCGCGAAGAATTCTCCAATCCTCGCGAGCTTGGCCGACCGGTCCCATGGACGCGATGGCCATTTGCGCTCTACCCTCCGTGTTGACGTAAGTACCCGTCTTCTCCGTGTACGCGGCGCCCGGCAAGACGACGTCGGCGCGAGCCGCACCCTTGTCGCCGTGATGACCTTGATACACGACAAAGGCGCTCTCCGGAGCGTCAAACTCTTCGGCGCCCAAAGAGTAGACGAGCTGAGCTGGAACGGATTCGTCGGCGGACGTGCCCGGCACAAAGCCAATGTCGAGGGCGCCGACGGTACCGCCGGCGTCGTGGAGAACGTTGAAGCCATTCCAGTCACCCTTGACCACGCCGTGCGAATCACACATGGCGTGAATCTTCTTCAGCATAAGACTCGCATCAGGGCGTCTGAGAAGTTCGCTACCGACAATCACCATCGGGTTCTTCGCCGCCTTCATCTCTTCGCAGATGGCATGCTTACCCGAGGTAACTTCTTCGAGTGTCGCCGTCGTGTCGCCCAAGTGCGTGCTCGGGTAGGACAAGTCGGCGTTCGGGCCAACGCTCGCGACGTGGACGCCGCCCGCAATCACCGCCCGGCGAAGACGAACGTTGAGCACGGGAGCTTCCGTGCGCGGGTTGGTGCCAATCAAGAGCACAAAGTCGGCATCCTCGACGCCGACCAAGTTGGAGTTGAAGAGGTAGGAAGATCTGACGTCGGCAGACGTGTTCGCCATTCCCTCCGGGGTGAGGTGAGACGCGCCGAGTCTGTTCATCATATCCTTGAGAGCGACCATGGACTCGGCATCACAAAGCTTACCGGCAACCGCGCGCATGGCGTTCGGTTCGACCGACTTGAGCTTATCCGCGACGTGGTCCAAAGCGAACTCCCACGACGTCTCGTGCAACTTGCCGTCGCCTCCGCGCACCATCGGCTTATCCAAACGCTGTCGCTTGAGCGCGTCATACGAGAATCTCGCCTTGTCGCTGATCCATTCTTCGTTCACTTCTTCGTTGGCGCGCGGCACGATGCGCATAACCTCGTTGCCGCGCGTATCGACGCGAATGTTGCTTCCCAAACCATCCGTGACGTCGATGCTCGACGTGTGCGAAAGCTCCCAAGAGCGAGCCTGGAAGGCGAACGGCTTGGACGTGAGCGCACCAACCGGGCAAAGATCGATGACGTTACCGCTAAGTTCGCTCTCCAAGAGCTTGGAGACGTAGGTACCGACTTCGGCTTGGTTACCGCGACCAGTGATGCCCATGTCTTGAACGCCGGCGATTTCCGTGGAAAATCGAACGCAGCGCGTACAGTGAATGCAACGCGTCATCACCGTCTTTACGAGCGGACCAAGCTCTTTATCCTCAACCGCACGCTTGTATTCTGTGTATCTTCCCCGATCGCTACCGAAAATATAGCTCTGATCTTGTAACTCGCACTCGCCGCCTTGATCGCAAATCGGGCAGTCCAACGGGTGGTTGATCAACAAAAACTCCATGACACCCTCACGAGCCTTCTTCACCAAATCCGTCGTCGTCTTGATGTTCATCCCCGGCATGACGGGCATCGCGCACGATGCCACCGGTTTCGGGCTCTTCTCCACCTCAACCAGGCACATTCTACAGTTGCCCGCGATGGACAGCTTGTGGTGGTAGCAAAACCTCGGCACGTCGACGCCCGCTTGTTCGCACGCATAGAGCACCGTTACACCCTTGGGCACTTGTACCTCCTTCCCATTCACCGTCACCGGAACCGTATCGCTCGCCGGCGCCGCCGTCGACAACGCCCGCGCGGTCGTCTACGATCAAACGAAAACACATGAAGTCAGTCTCGCGCGCTCTCTCTCTGTACACACACACACAGACAACCCCAAACGCTCAAACACACGAATGAAACGACGCCGTCGCCCACCGCGCGTTCGCGCAGAGCCCCCACCGATGCGCATTCTCAGTCAAAAGTATCATCCCCGACCCGCTCGTCGTCACTCCATCGCACTCGCGCGTTCGCCGACGCGTCGAGCGTCGTCTCGAACCCCCGAATCCGATCCCCGGTGGTCGATCCGTTCGATCGATCGAATACGCACCGTTCCGAAAACCGCGCGCAGTCCGCGCTCGGCGACCCGCGTCGCGATCGCGCGTCGCGGCATCACGAATGAGGAGAAAAGTCTTCTTCACGCGTCGACGGTCGTTGGCTCGAGTCGCGACGTCGCGCACGCGTGTGGGGACGGAAGAGCGACGCGCGCGAGGGCTCGCGGGTCGTGGATGCCGTGTGATGTGTACGGGTAAACAGTGAGTTGATATGACACCGACGTTCCATCGTGTTTAATCGGTACGTTTTCGGTTTCATACCGAACACGTGAAAGGGTATTTTTACCGATGAAATTTCGTCATCGGAGACGAGCGTTCGAGCGGTACTCGACGACACTGCGCGCGCGCCGCCCCGGGGTGGTGGTTTCGCGCGCGAACGCGATCCGGGACGCGCGCGCGAACGCGAGATTGGTTCAGACTTCTTTTGACCGTTCGTCGCGCGATCGTCGTCGTCCTCCTCCTCTGCCGTCGTCGTCGTTTCAGTCGCGGCGTGCGTTTTCAGTTGTCGGTTATTTTTGTACCAAAATGTCTCGACGAGGAGACGACGGCGCGACGGCGTCGTCGACGCACGGGGAACACGGCGGAATCACCCGCGGTGGTCACTTAAATCGTCGTCGACGTTCCCCGCTCGAGATTCGAGCGCCAGTTCGATCGGGAAGGAGCACTTTGACAAAAAGGCTGGACGAGCCGCCAGAGGACGAAGGCGGCGAGTGGACGCTGGCGAGGACGACGAAGGATGGGATTAAGGTGTGGACGCGACCAGCGGCGAAGAGTTTCGGTGCTCGAGATTGTGTGAAGGAGATTTATGCCGAGTGCGTGTTCAGAGGGGTGTCGAGGAGGGCGTATTGGAATGCGATTTGCGATTTAGAGCGATACGGCGAGTTCGTTCCTTACGTATCGACGTCGCGCGTGCTGGGGAAATCAGGCGCGAGAACGTGGTGTCACGCCGAGATAAAGATGCCAATGTTGAAAGATAGAGCGTATACGATTGTCATAGACGATACATCGGAGAGAGGGGTGAATTCAGGGCGGTGGAGGACGACGAGGGAGCGAGAGCCACCGCTTCGACAAGGATTGGCTCGAATGCGCGCCAACTGCGGAAGCTGGGAGCTTCGCGATTGCGAGGACGGCTCGCGCGGTGTGCGCATACGGTACACTCTCGTCACTGATCCTGGACTTGATGTTCCCGGGTTTTTGCTTTCGCAAACGCCCAAGACCGTTCCGGAGAGTCTTCGGGCGTTTCGCGACAGGGCGAAGAGCGGCGCGAGCGAACCGAATAGAAACGTAGGCGACGCGAGTCTCGAGCGCGCGAGCGAGTTTATTCGCAAAAAACTATGCGAGTTAACCACCGAATCGAGGGATTTCGCCTCGCGCGTTCTCAAAGGAAATCGTTGAAATTATAATTATAGCGCGACCATCCTACTACACAATGCTCATCAAATAACAAATTAAATACCCGTCGGCAACTCCCACCACGGCACCTCTCTCACCATGACAAACAAACAATCATCCTCATCCCCCGCTTTCGCTTTTCTCCCCCTCGCCCGAGCCTCTCGCACCGCCTCCTCCGTCCTACCCGCGCGAACAATTCTACAATTTTCATCCAAGTACGTCGTCTGCCAAATCCGCGTCGTCGCGTTCGGATCAAACTTCTTCTTCACCGCATCAAACCTATCAAACAACCGCACCGTCACGTCTTCAAACCTCACCATCCACGTTCTTTCATCCACCTCTCTCATCGGTTCGTACCTCGCCCGAAGAACCACCCGAAGCCAACTCTCCGGCGGCACGCTCAACACGTTTTCGTACCGACGCTTGGACGCGTCCACCACTTGAAAACTCTCCCCTCGCAGTGGTCCAATCGTCCCATCGCTCGGCGGCGGCGCGTTCGTGTACAACACCCTCCACGTCCCGCTCGCGTTCGTCTCCACGTCGACGTACGCCTCATCCGCGGGGGTGTAATACGCTTCGAGCGCGCTCGCGCGGCGTTCAATCACATCGGGCGCGGACGCGTTGGCGATGCACGCGCGAAGCGCATCCTTGGTCGCCTCTCGCTCCGAGCGGCCCGCGACGGGCGACGCCGCCGACGACGCTCGGACGAGGACCGATCGCCGTCGGCTCTGCGTCCGTTTCAAACCGACGACGACGCCCGAGGACGACGACGACCATGTCATCGTCGTCATCTTGTCGCGTCACTCTGTGTCGCGTTTCCGACCGCCGACCCCCTCATGCGGCCGACGCCGACGCGCGGTCGCGTCGGCGTCGTCGCCGTCGTCGTCGTCGCGATGACGGCGAACGCCGCGATGACGGCGAACGCCGCTTCGGGGCTCGACGCCGGGACGTACGTCGACGCGAACGTGCTCTCGGCCGCGGACGTCGGAACGAATCCATCCGCGGGAAGACCCGCGTCCGAGTGGTACGCCATGACGGCGTGGCGCGAAGGTTGGTACGACCGGGTCGAGGGGACGACGAAGGAAGGAATCGGGCTGGAGAGGACGGTGACGGACGCGGACGAGATGTACGCGGCGCTGGTAGACCCGAGGGTGGAGTTCGTGCGCGTGGACGCGACGTTTCGGTTGGACGACGCGACGAGCGGGTCGACGTGGCCGAGCGCGGGAGCGACGATACGGCGACGGGTGACGGTGTCTGGAACGACGACGTGTGATGATGGCTCGAGCGCGGATGGACGGTGCGTGCTGAGGTGTGGACTCAAATCGTTCGTGAACGTGGTGGACGGGGGGTCGTTGACGTTGAGAGACGTGCGCGTGGAAACGGCGACGGGATCGAGCGGTGGGGCGGTGTACTTTGGACGCGGACACGGAGGGGGGATGATTGAAAATGTAAAGTTTACGAGTTGTTACGCCGATGACGGCGGTGCGGTGTTCATCGCGAGCGATGCGAACGCGAAGAATGTGACGTTTCAAAACGTTTCGTTTACTGGAAATCGAGCGACGGCGACGTCGGGCGGGAGAGGAGGAGCCGTCTTCGCATCGACGACCGGTCCGGCGTACGTCGTTTTTACGTCGTGTGAGTTCATTTTAAACAGCGCAGCGCATGGGTTCGGTGGGGCGGTGTACGGCGAGGGTGGAGGCGTGATTTTGAATGAGTGCGCGGTGGAGGGCAACGTGGCCGAGTCGGGCGGAGGCGCCGCGCTTCGCGGAGGAGGCGTCGTCTCGTCGTCGACGTTTCTCGGCAACAACGCCACGGCGTACGCGGGCGGTGGATTACACATGACGTCACCGACCGATGAGACCTCTGGTTTCTTCGCGAGCGCTGTACAGAGGACGACGTTTAACGGTAATTTGGCGACGACGGCGGGAGGCGGCGCCTTTGTCTACGGACGCGTCAAGATGCTCGCCAACTCCTTCTCCGGTAACGCTCTCCCGGCGAACGCCCCGGACGCGCTCGATCCGAATTATTATATATGCACGGACATGTCGTCAACTGGGTGCACCGTGTACCCAACGTTGGCGAGCGACGTGTACGATCCCGCCGCGTACGACGTCTTCACGCCGCAGTCGTCCTTTGCGAGCGTTCCGAGCGTCAACGAGTAAGCTTGATGGATGGGATGTAGGCGCAATCTGTCATTGTGTTGTTTACTACAATGGATTTCTTTCTCGAGCGTGGAACGCGCAGCAGCCTACTAGTTTGTTTTGTAGTGTAGAAGTGGTAGTACCGTAGTTTCTGGTTTGTCGCCGTGTAAAAGTGACGTTGTATCGTACTGGTTTTGTACAAAGGCAGACGCGCCCGCGCCGCGTTCTCCTTCTCCTTTCGCAAATAAAAACATTCTATAGTGTACAAATCAATCAATCATTCTCATTTCATTGATTCTTCAGCAACAAGCATCGAGCAGGGCGAGCCACTCGTGCTTGGAAATTTTGCCGTCGCCGTCGACGTCAAAGAGACGCACCATGCTCTCCGCCTCTTGCTTGCTCGAAGCGCTCGCCGTGAAACGCTCGAGCGCGTCTTGCACATCCTCCGTTTCGAGCTTTTCGTCACCGTCACGATCCATCTCATCGAAAGAGATGACCTCGCGCAGTTGCCCCCAGCGCCAACGGCACAAATGTCTCATGATTAAAATTTTAAACGGAACGCCGTCGTCTGAAAACGTGGCGCTCGACACGGAACCGCTTTCGACGCCCAAGCTCTCTACCAATCGCTTACCCACCTCTTCAAAGGCGGGAATACCGTCGGTACCTTCGAGTAAACCGGCCCAGGTGACGACGCGGTACTGACGCTCGCGATCGAGGGGTTGGCCGCGAATAAAAATGTCCAAGTCGCCATTCTTCGCATCCCTGACGTCGACGACGACATCCTTATCCCAAAGCAAATACCCGCCCCAAGAGCACGTCTCCGTCTTTTGCTCTTCGCTGTACGACAGCGCGCGATAGATGTCGTCCCCACTCATCTCTAGGGTGATTATGTTGTTTTCAAACGGTACTTCAGCCACCAAATCGCCGTACGTGAGCGGGGCGTCGTACACCTTGTTGGCGCGAACGCCGCCCGAGTTGTACAAGCACAAGTCGCTCTGGCTCTCGTCGCGAAGAATCGTAGCAAAGAGCGCGCCGAGAGTGGTTTGCTTTTGACGCACGTCCAAACTCGATAGCGGAAGCAACCCGAGACGCTGGGCGTGTTCGTGCAAGGGCAAGACGTACTCGTGCAAATCTCTCAAAACTTTGCTTCGCTCCCAAATATCTTGATGAATCTTTTCGCAGCGCTCGTAGCCGTACAGCGAGTGAAGAGTGGCGGTGATGTACACGTCGCCTCGTCGCGTGCGAATCGTGCTCTGTTCTCCCGGTTTCACGTCCCAACCCGCGCCTCGGGTGCTCACACCGAAAAGGTCGCCGTCGGCGGCGGTGTCGTCGGTGAGCTCGCCAGAGTCGTCGGCGGCGGTGTCGTCAGTGAGCTCGCGCAGAATATCCGGTTGTTGCTGCTTGCGCGTAGTCGCCGGTGACCCGACGCGAATAGCGCGCGTGATGCTCGAGACCCGACGCGCGCTCGCGCTCAAATGACTCGCATCCGACGCGTCCTCCACCGCGAGCTCCTCGTCGTTCGCCAGTTCCAGCGTCACCATGACGACGTTTTCGCTATCCATACCCGCCTTTAAGCACAAGACGTCGGTGCCCTCGATGGCGCCGTGAAACGGATGGTGTTCGTGCCCGCCGAGAATGAGCCCGAGCTCGGGAACCTCTCTCGCCAGCGTCTCGTCCTCGCAAAGCGTCTGGTGCGTCAACGCGATGGTCAAATCCACGGCGTCCTCTGGATTTTTCGGATGGTCAAAGTCGCGAACGATGCGCCTCACGATGGGCACCACGTCTTGAAAAACCACCCCTCTCGGTTTGACGGCGCTCGACAGCGGCGTCGACGTCGTGCACACGCCCAAGAGGCCAATCTTCAACCCACCGAGTTCAAGTATCTCCGTCGACGGTAAATCATCCACGAACGCCCCGACTCTCGCACCGTTTTCATCCAATCCGTGAAACGCGTCTGTGCTCCGCACGTTTGAGTTGAGCACCGACGCGTCGAGTTCGCTCAACCTCTGCCCCAAAATCATCGTCGAGTGATCAAACTCGTGGTTCCCGAGACACGCGTGCGTCACCGGCACGCTGTTCATCACGCTCACGGCTGCCGCACCGAGGTCATACGAGCTCAACAGAGACGGAGATAAAAAGTCTCCGTTGAGCGTGCAAATGTACGGATCGCGCCCGTCGTTCGTGTGGTCGCGGATGAATCTACTCAGACGTCCCAAGTTTTCCAATTCGTACACGTCGTTCACGCTGAATATCTTGAGCGTCCGTCGTTTTCTCGGAACACCGTCCTGGTAAACTCCGCCGCCGTTCGCCGCCGCCGTCGTCGTTCGCGACGAAGCGTCGACGTCGTCGTCGTCGTTCAAAGCCGACTTTGTCGGACGCCTCTGAAATCCGCCTCGCCTCCTCCCGCGTCCGAGCCGCGCGTCGCCCGGACCCCGTCGTCGTCCTCGCCCACCGAACGCCGCACACCACGACGACGACGCACCGGACGTCGACGCACCGGACGACGACGACGACGACGACGACGCGCGCAACGGCACCATCATCATCACGACTGCAGAGCCGTTTCAAAAATATTTATTCGAAACGTCGTCCGTCCGTCCGTCCTCGTCCGTCCTCGTCCGTCCCGTCCACCGCCGCGCGAACGACGACGCGACGCGCGCGCGCGCGTCAGAGAGAGAGAAAAAACGCGCGATCGCCCCGTCGCCAGAACGCGGTACCGTCCGTCCGCGCGAGCGTCAGAGTCTCGCGTCAGAGTCGACGCGCGCTGACGCATCGCATCGCATCGCATCCGCGCGAGCGAGTGAGTGAATTGGTTTACTAGGAAATCAAATCTTCATACTGTATACACATACAAATAAGTACTCGCGATTCCTCCTTTGGATACGAAATTCATTCTTTCTCCTCGTGTGGGTTCAACTTGGGTGTCAAACACCCGTACACCCGTAAGGAGTGTACGTATACCCGATGTGATCCGCGGGAAAACAGTCGTTCGGTGCATGTCCTCATCATACGATCAAACCACGAGAAAAGAGCCGAAACCCATTGGAACTTCGAAGCTATACCTCGTTGGGCGTGACTAGTACTAGCTGGGGAACC
>Ga0255780_10002127_pt1 | contig 18146 bp, 17 predicted proteins | sample 071ome_32_FD_179978 | JGI IMG/M metagenome (GOLD analysis project Ga0255780, IMG submission 179978) | Coastal salt marsh microbial communities from the Groves Creek Marsh, Skidaway Island, Georgia - 071405AT metaG (version 2) | ecosystem: Environmental > Aquatic > Marine > Intertidal zone >... | reverse complement strand
AAACCCGACGAATTACATCAGCAGAAATTAGACAGTATCGCATCAAAGGCACTTGGTATTTTAACAAAAGACTTGGAGAAATGCGTTATCGCTTATTGGGTATTTGCCCTGTGGCGCCCGATGTAGCGATCAAGTCTGCGGGTAACGATCAAGAAGAATTGGTCGAATTGTTTTGGGTATGGTTCCCCGACTCAAGACAATCATTGAATAAAAACAAAGTTTTCAATGCCAGAAATTCTTCACAGCCCATCACCTATGATGCTATGCTGAATGCACGTAGGTTTAACTCGATCATCTATAAAGAAGAAAACATCTATGAAGATCGCCAAGTCAAAGATTATATTTTCGAAGACGCGCTAAGGCAATTGTTGGAATCCGAAAGAATCAAAGCCACCATTCGTGATTTTGAACAAGATATGTGGAACAACTAAAAAGATTCAATAAAGCGCTGCTTTTAGCAGCGTTTTTTTTTGACTAAATTCGTTCAAAAAAAATGCGGTGTTTAATTGTAGGAAGCGGGTTGGCAGCCATAGCAATGGCCGAACATCTAAGGACCCACGACGTTGCTGTAGACCTTATTTCGGTTAAAAAAAAAGGCGCCTCAATAGTAGCCGCAGGAATTCTCAACCCGACGGTACTAAAAAGATACACCGCAGCTTGGAAAAGCAGCCTATTCATCGACTATGCCCTTCCATTTTATCGCACACTAGAAGATGTATTGCAACAAAAATTATTTGAACCCTTACCCATACATCGCGTTTTCAACACGCCTGCCGAAGCCAATGATTGGATGGTAGCGGCAGACCACCCCAGCCTGGCACCATTTCTAGAAGCCAAAATTCAAGCTTCAACAACAAGCCCGTTTTTTGCCCCAAATGGATATGGTCGTTTGCTGGGCGTTGGACGTCTAAACATTCAAATGCTAATCAACGGCTACACCCGGTTTCTTGGAAACCAATATACTGAGGCCTATTTTGACCACAGCAAACTTAATCTTTCCACGGCCCAACCAAAATACAATGGTGTCTCCTACGATCACCTTTTCTTTTGTGAAGGATATCAATTAAAAAACAACCCGTGGTTTGGCGACTTACCGCTTACGGGCACCAAAGGAGAAATGTTGTTGATCAGAAGCGAACAGCTACCAAAAAATGCAATTTGGAAGGGTCCCATTTTTATTGCCCCTGTCGACGCACAACACTTTTGGGTTGGCGCCAGTTTTAACTGGACACAAAAAAACGACCAACCAACACAAAAAGATCAAATTTGGTTAGAAAAAAAATTAAATCAAATGGTTCGCGTACCCTACCAAATTGTGGGCCATATGGCAGGAGTTCGCCCTACCGTGATCGATCGACGTCCCCTCCTAGGAACGCATCCCAAACACCACCAGCTTCATGTCTTTAATGGTTTGGGAACCAGAGGAGGGCTGATGGCACCTTTGTTGGCAAAATGGCTGTATCAATTTGTTTTTGAAGAAAAAAGTTTACCCCAAGAAGTATCTATAAGTAGATTTGCGCAGCTGCCTTCAAGCTAATATCTTCGCGTATGCTTACGGTACAAAAACTCAGTGTTGCCTTTGGAGGTGAAACCCTATTTGATGAGATTTCATTTCGAGTAGGTTCTGGAGATCGAATTGGTTTAATAGGCAAAAATGGCGCCGGAAAATCCACCCTTTTACGTTTGTTGGCCAAAGAACAAACCAACTTTTCTGGAACACTCGCTTACGACAAAAATTGCCACATCGGTTACCTGCCGCAAGACCTCGATTTTGAAGAAGGCAGAACCGTTCTTCAAGAAGCCTATCAGGCCTTTACAGAAATTTTGGAGGTCGAAGCAACGCTAGAAGACATAAACAACCAACTGCTTCATCGTACCGATTATGAAAGCGAAGCCTATACACAACTCATTATTGACCAAGGAGAACTCACCAGTCGATATGAGCTTTTGGGCGGCTATACCTACCAAGCAGCAACGGCTCGAATCCTCAACGGCCTGGGTTTTGATCAAGAAACCTTTGATCGACAAACTTCGAGTTTTTCGGGCGGATGGCGAATGCGCATCGAATTGGCCAAGTTGTTGCTGCAAGAAAATGATCTTCTGCTCCTTGACGAACCTACCAACCACCTAGATATCGAAGCCATTCTCTGGCTCGAAGGTTTTCTGAGTAAGTATAAAGGGGCTGTATTGTTGGTCTCACACGACATCACCTTTCTCAATCAAGTAACCAACCGAACCATGGAGTTGGTAAGCAAACAACTTTTTGACTTCAAAAAGTCCTACTCCGCATATCTCGAGCTGCGTGCCGTACTTCGAGAACAACAACTGGCGGCGAAGAAAAACCAAGACAAACAAGTCGAGCAAACCGAAAAACTCATTGAACGCTTTAGAGCCAAAGCCACCAAAGCGAGTATGGCCCAATCATTGATCAAAAAACTCGATAAAATTGAACGAATCGAAATTGATCCCGAAGACACCCAAACCTTTTCCATCCATTTTCCCCTAAGCAAACAACCCGGAAAAGTAGTTGTCGAAGCACACAATATTGGCAAAGCGTATGGAGATCATCAAGTGCTAAAACAGGTCAATTTGTTAATCGAAAGAGGAAGCAAAATTGCTTTTGTAGGCCAAAATGGGCAAGGAAAAACCACCTTGGCCAAAATCCTGGTCAACACCTTGGATCATGACGGGCAGTTGCAATTGGGGCACAATGTCATGTTGGGCTATTTTGCTCAAAATCAGGCCCAGCAACTCGACATGGACAAAACCGTTTTGGACACGGCCCTGGATGCTGCAGCACCCGACAAACGCCCCGCCGTTAGAGACATGTTGGGGGCTTTTTTGTTTCAAAATGAAGCCGTAGAAAAAAAAGTTTCCGTTTTATCCGGCGGCGAAAGAAACCGCCTGGCACTTTGCAAACTCCTCCTACAACCGTTTAACGTTTTGGTGATGGATGAGCCCACCAACCACTTAGACATCATGGCCAAGAAAGTGCTCAAAGAAGCCCTTCTTAAATTTGAAGGTACCCTGATATTAGTTTCGCACGATCGTGATTTTTTAGAAGGCCTGTGTGATCGTGTATTTGAGTTCAAATCGGGTAATATCAAAGAATATCTAGGGGGGCTCGAAGGGTATTTGGAAAGTAAAAAAATAAAAAATCTTAACGAGATTGACCTTAGGGACAAAAAATCCAAAACGCAAAAACCGGCCAATAACACCATTTATAAAGATCAAAAAGCCCTTAAAAAAGCCCAAAACCAACTCCATAAAATCGAACAAGAGATCGCCCTGCTCGAACAAGAAATCAAGGCCATTGATTTAGAACTCGAAATTAATTATGGCGAAACCGTAGCCAAACCCAATTTTTTTGATCATTATCAAGCCAAAAAACAAACCCTAGAAAGCTTGCTTTTAAAATGGGAAAAAGCTCAACATACTTTAGATCAACTCGAAAAATAATGTTAGAGCAATTTTTTCAATGTCCCTATTGCTGGGCAAAAATATCCATGCTGTTAGATACGTCTGTAGCATCAGATGCATATATAGAAGATTGCGAAGTGTGTTGCAACCCAATCCAAGTACAATATTCACTAGACGACGAAGAACTTGTATATTTTGATGCGCAACCCATTGGCCAATAAGTCGCACCTTCCTAAACTCATATTACTGTAACATATTTGAATTTGAGTCGTCCTATAAAAACAAATGACTCTCATGCGTATATTTTTCATGACCATACTTTTGGTCATTTTTCCTTTTATTCTTTTAGCACAAGATCCCATAGTTTTTGACGGGGTTGTAGAAAATGAAGAATGGAAGCTTGCAAGCAATTACCAAATTACTAATGAAATACAACCTGGCAACAACGTTCCTTCACCCTATGCAACACAGGTATATGTGACGTATTCTAAAACGCATTTGTATGTGGGTTTTGATGCCTCAATACCGTTGGAAAATCTGAGAAGTGCGATTCGTAATCGTGATGAAGCATTCAATGATGACTTTGTCATGATAGGCATAGACACCTATGGAGATGGTCGCTCGCTTATATCGATTGGTGCCAATGCTGAGGGCAGCCAATTGGATATAAAAATTGGATCAGACGGCAATGACGACGAAAGTTACGATCTAAACTTTGAATCTAAAGCATCCAAAAATCCAAACGGTTATCATGTTGAACTAAAAATCCCTTTTGCAGAATTGCAATTTAAAAACGAGAAAAAAAATCGATGGAAGTTACTGTTTTATCGATCAACCTATGCAGATGGAAATCGCAGTCAAAACCTCGATATTAAAATTGATAGAAACAACCCCTGTTTTCCTTGTCAAGCCTCTTTAGAATATGTGCTGGAAGCGATCGAACCAGAAAAACGCTTCAATCTTTTGCCCTATATTTTTGCAGGACGAGGGGGCCGTTTGGTTGGTGAGTTTAATGATTTTGACCATCAGTTTTTTATTCAGCCGCTTCTGAAGTGGAATCCAACTCCTTTTACGATTTTTTACGTAGGAGGAAATAACAATTATAAACACTATGATGAGATCGCAGGCTATCAAATAGAAGCTGAGCAAGTCTATCTCAAATTCCAGTATTTATTTCAGCTCTAATTTGCTAATGACTGCAAATAGCGTTCGGCATCAAGAGCAGCCATACATCCAGTGCCAGCAGCGGTTACGGCTTGTCGATATTCTTTGTCTTGCACATCACCCGAAGCAAAAACTCCTGGTAAGTTGGTTTTGGTCGATTTGCCTTTGGTGATTAAATACCCCGCCTCATCCATATCGAGTTGGCCTTTAAAAATATCGGTGTTGGGTTTGTGACCTATGGCGATAAATAAACCCGTGATCGAAATTTCTTCTTTTTCTCCGGTTTGATTGTTCAAAATTCGGAGTCCTTCAACCACCTGTTCGCCAAGGACTTCATCAATTTCAGAATAATATCTCAAATCGATATTTGGGGTGTTGGTCACCCGGTGTTGCATGGCTTTTGATGCGCGCATGCTTCCTTTTCGAACCAACATGGTTACTTTGTTGCAGATATTGGCCAAATAAGTAGCCTCTTCGGCGGCAGTGTCTCCACCTCCAACAATGGCGACATCTTGTCCTTTGTAGAAAAAACCATCGCATACCGCACAGGCTGATACGCCTCCACCTCGAAGACGTTGTTCGCTGGGCAATCCCAGATATTTTGCAGAGGCTCCTGTACTGATAATTACGGTTTGAGCTTCAATTGCATCACCCCCTTCTATATAGGCCTTATGGATGCCCCCTTTTTCTTGAGAAAATTCAACCTTGTTGATGTGTCCAATACGGACTTCAGTGCCAAAACGCTCTGCTTGTTGTTGCAGTTGCACCATCATCTGTGGACCATCGATGCCCTCAGGATAGCCCGGGAAGTTATCGACCTCGGTCGTTGTGGTCAATTGCCCTCCGGGTTCCATACCTGTATATAAAACAGGTTTTAGATCGGCACGGGCTGCATATATTGCTGCTGTATAGCCGGCGGGGCCACTTCCGATAATTAGGGTTTTTACGCGTTCCATAATCCTATAATTTTTGTAAAAATAAGTTTTTATCTATTGGAAGCCTCAGGAATATCCATCAATAATCATTATTGAGAATTTGAATAATTTATACTTTAGCAGCTACAAATTTCTATTTTGAAAAAATTCGTAATCCTTTTTTTTCTGGTTGCGGCTTGCCAACCCATCGAGCCTTCTGCACAAACAATAATCGACCAATCGATTGCCCGTTATGGGGGATCAGAATGGAGCCAAGCGCACCTTAATTTTAGGTTTAGAAATCACACCTACACCTTGAAGCGGGACCATCAAAATTTTATTTATACCCGTCAGTCACTTGATGATTCTTTGCCCTACAAGGATGTGATTACATCTTCAGGAGCTTTTACAAGAACCCTTAATGAGCAACCCATTGCACTATCGGACAGCCTCAAACAGCTATATGCTTCATCGGTAAATTCTGTATTGTACTTTGTACAGTTACCCTATATTCTCAATGATGGAGCAGTAATAAAGGAGCGGTTGATGGACAGTGAGATTGCAGGCCAGTCTTATTATACGCTTAAAATCACCTTTCAGCAAGAGGGCGGTGGAGAAGATTATAGGGATGCGTTTAGGTATTGGATCCACCAAACAACTTATGAGATCGATTATATGGCTTATAATTATCAAACCTCTGGTGGTGGAACCCGATTTCGGGTGACCACCTCAAAAAATAAAGTAGCGGGCTTGACCGTTCAGGATTATGACAATTATAAGGCGGATGAAAAATTTCCACCATTGGACAGCTTGCCCGTTTACTTTGAGCGTGGCAATTTGCAAAAAGTATCTTCTATAATCAATACTGATTGGACTAAGGTTTGGGATTAGCAAGTTTCCTATCTATCGATACAATTTTGTAGTCATAAGAAGCCCTAAGGTAGTGTGGAACAAAATTTTGATCCACAAAATAACTGCTTCTCTTTTGGTTTAGGAAGAGTCCTGTTTCTTCTTCATAGGCATCATTGGTAATCAAGCTGATGCGTCCATCATGATCGACTGCCGTAGCGACAACCCGATAGTTTTGTTGATCCAAAAAATAATACCAAATATCCGTACTGTCTGCCTTAGGGTAAGTTGCTTTTAGAACAACGGTTTGTTGATTTGTAAAGAGTTTTTTGGGGCCTAAATATTCGAGCTGTGTATCGGGGTCTAACAATTTGTAGGGTTGCCAAAAAACATAAAAGGCTCCTTGTATGCTCCTGCGAGCAGCCGCAATTTCTTCAACATTGTATATCGGCTGATTATCAAGTGTCAGTTGCAGTTCTTCGGACGCCATTGTAGCAAAGTAGGTCCCTGATTCTGATGCCCATTGCTGTGAGGCATAAAATGGATTGAAGCTATTGAAATGTTGTTGGTCAACGATCTTTTCAACGGTTCCGTCTTCAAAGTAAAAGACGGTTTTTTTGTTATAGCGAATCGCAGATACATTTTCCCAAAGTGCTTTTCCGCCATGTGCATTTATTGATTTTTCGAGCAAAATAGTTGCTTCATTAGGTGTTTTGCAATGGCTAAAAAGCAATAAACATACGATGGAGGGAACAATAGAATTTTTTTTTGTAATTAGCATAAACTTCAAATCGTTAAGATTTGTAATTTAGAACATAATCTATAAATCATGAAAAAACAAAGGATAATCAAAACCGGAATTTTGACACTTTTTTTATCGTTGGTCACAAATCCAATCGTACAAGCACAAACAAAATATTCTAAAAGTTTCATCAAAAAACAAAAAGCCAATGTTGAAACCTTGGTAGCTGCCCGCCACAAAAACACTCAGGTGATGGTTGATAAGATATTTAGTTTTGCAGAGCTCGGATTTCATGAAGTGGCATCGTCGGCCTATTTGACGGGCTTGCTTCAAGAAGCAGGTTTTGAAATCGTTTATGGTGTGTCCGATATTCCTACCGCTTGGTTTGCCCGTTGGTCCAATGGTGCGGGACCAGTAATCGCTTTAGGAAGTGATGTTGATTGTATTCCGAAAGCCTCACAATATCCAGGTGTAGCTTATCATAAGCCCATTGTTGAGGGTGCTCCAGGACATGGTGAAGGACACAACGCAGGCATTCCGCTCAACATAACTGCGGCCATGGCCCTGCAAGAGGTGATGACTCAAAACAATATTGGTGGTACACTGGTATTGTGGCCCGGTATTGCAGAGGAGTTAGTAGCATCAAAAGCCTGGTTTGTCCGCGATGGCTATTTTGACGATATAGACATGTGTATTTTTACGCATGTAAGCAGCAACCTCTCCGTATCGTGGGGGCAAGCGCGAGGCACAGGCTTGATTTCGGTAGAATACACCTTTGAAGGCGAGGCAGCGCACTCTGCTGGTGCACCATGGCGCGGCCGAAGCGCCCTAGATGCTGCAGAACTGATGAACATCGGATGGAATTATAAGCGCGAACACCTGCACCCCCTCAAAAGATCCCATTCTATATTTACAGATGCTGGAGACCAACCCAATGTGGTACCCTCCAAGGCCTCGATTTGGTTTTACCTAAGAGATGTAACCTATGAGGGTATTATGAAAATGTATAACGATGCCAATAATATCGCTGCAGGTGCAGCAAAAATGACTGATACACAGTTCAGCTCCCGTGTTGTCGGAACCGCATGGCCCAGACACTTTAATAAGGTTATTGCAGAGACGATGTATCAAAACATTCAAAAAGTCGGTTTGCCCCAGTGGTCTGAGAAAGACCAAACCTTGGCAAAGGCCGTACAACAAGAAGTCAATTCGGACACCACCAATGGATTGGCAACGGCCTTGTCAGAACTCGGTAAGCCAGCAGCTTATCCTGTCAGTGGGGGTTCGGACGATATCGGAGACGTCTCATGGAAAGTACCCACAGTAACCCTACGTTTTCCTTCTAACATTCCGGGCTTGCAAGGACACCATTGGTCTAATGCCATAGCCATGGCTACACCAATTGCTCATAAAGGAGCAACAGCGGGTGCCAAAGTAGTAGCCATGACGGTTCTGGACTTTTTGACACAGCCCCAATTATTGGCCCAGGCCAAAGATTATTTTGTCAACGTCCAGTCCAAAGAGACGCAATACAAGCCCATGATCACTGTAGATGATCCAGCACCAGTAGAGCTCAATACGCAAATCATGCAAACCTTTAGGCCTGAGCTCGAAAAATATTTTTATGATGAAACAAAATATGATTCCTACCTCGAGCAATTAGAGATTTCCTATCCAACCCTCAAAAAAGATTGATGCAGTATCGGAAATTAGTAGTCTATATTTCAATTATTTACAGTGGTTTATTGCTAGGCCAAAATCGCGTATCCGCATCCGATTCTTTAGCAATAACGAAGGTATTGTATGCCCAGCAAGAAGCTTGGAATTTAGGGGATATAGACGCTTTTATGGAGGGGTATTGGAAAAGCGATCAATTGGTGTTTTCGGGTGCCGCTGGGCCTACTTATGGTTGGAAGGCCACCCGAGATCGATACATCAATAACTATCCGGATCAACCCACTATGGGGAAACTTCGTTTTACCTTATTGAATTTGCAGCAGCAAAGCCCAACAATAGTTCAACTTATTGGGAAGTTTGAGTTGTTTCGAGAAATGGGTGATGCCAGTGGATATTTTACATTAATATGGCGCAAGTTTGGAGACCGTTGGTTGATCGTAAGCGACCACACTTCGGCGTCAGTAAATCATGATTGATGAATTCAAAAAAATTGGGCCTATTTCTAGGGCCATTGTTGTTTACGGCAACGTTATTGATTTTTAAGCCCGAAGGCCTATCTGATCAAGCCCATGCCGTTCTGGCTACAACCCTATGGATTGCAGTTTGGTGGATTACTGAAGCGGTGCCAATTGCTGTTACTGCACTATTGCCCATTGTTTTGTTTCCACTTTCTGGAGGTTTGGACCTTACCCCAACCACAGGTGCCTATGGGCATAAATATGTTTTTTTGTACCTCGGAGGTTTTATGTTGGCCACCGCCATCGAAAAATGGAATTTGCACAAGCGAATTGCACTCAATATCATTGCTTTTATCGGTGCAGATATCCAAAAGATTATTTTGGGTTTCATGCTTGCTACAGCCTTTTTGTCTATGTGGATTTCCAATACCGCAACGGCGGTAATGATGCTTCCTATCGGAATGGCAATCATTAAGCAATTGAAAGATAACCCCGAAACCATTGAAGACGAAAATCGTATCTTTGGAAAAGCCTTAATGTTGGGCATTGCCTATAGTGCATCTATTGGAGGCGTTGCAACACTTATCGGAACACCCCCCAATTTGGTCCTAGCCGGAGTGATTTTGGAAACTTATGAATATGAAATTTCTTTTTTTCAATGGTTTCTTTTTGGCGCACCCATTGCAATTTTTTTGTTGATTTTATGTTGGGTCTATCTCACCCGTTTTGCTTTTACATTTAAACAAAAAGCGTTTCCTGGAGGGCAAGCAGAGATTGATCGACTCAAAAAAAACTTGGGCCCCATGTCTTACGAAGAAAAAATGGTTGCTGTCGTTTTTGGGCTTGCAGCATTTTGCTGGATTTCTAGAACCTATCTTTTGCAGCCGATTATTCCGGGCATTGACGATACCATTATTGCAATTTTCTTTGCGATAGTTCTTTTTCTAATTCCTTCAAAAAACCAAAAAGGAGTGCTGATACGCTGGGAAGAAGCGGTGCAAATCCCTTGGGGTATCATCATCCTCTTTGGGGGAGGTATGGCACTTGCCAAAGCCTTTGACAGTAGCGGATTGGCGCTATGGTTGGGCAATCAAATGACGTTGTTGCAAGGCGTAAGCCTTTTGCTTTTGATTTTATTGCTGGTCACCGCAGTGAATTTTTTAACAGAAATCACATCCAATCTTGCAACTACAGCAATGTTGATGCCAGTATTGGCCCCCATGGCCCTCAAAGTCGATGTGCATCCGTTTGCGCTTATGGTTGGTGCTGCTGTAGCCGCCTCTTGTGCGTTTATGTTGCCTGTTGCTACGCCTCCCAATGCGGTGGTTTTTGGCTCGGGCTACCTTCGTATTCCAGATATGGTACAAAAGGGGATTTGGATGAATCTAATTTCTATCCTAATCGTTACGCTGATGGTTTATTTTGCAATTCCTTGGTTATGGGAAATTGACTTGGGGAGTTTCCCCTCCAATTTGAAATCCTTACCCTAATTTAAAAGTCAAAATAGGTGTTTGGGAATGGCTCATTGGCTAACGTAAAATGCCACCACTCTTTGCTGTAGGGTTTAAAACCGTGTTTTTGCATGACAGCAGCCAACAAGTTTCGATTGTTTTTTTGAATATTGTTCAGTTGCTCAAAGTCCCGCCAAGAACGAGGACCAAAAAAATCCCAAGACCCACCCATGTCTAAAGTCTGGTTTTTGAGGTTACCATTTAAATAAATAAGCGTAACATCTACGGTGCTTCCACGACTATGCCCGGATCGTTCTGCGATATATCCTGCAGCAAATAGACTGTCTTTGCTTATGTGTGGATAATAGTCTTTTTTGTTAAGCGTGTCTCCGGACAAAGTGGCCCAGTGCATAAAATCATTGACCGCCTTTTGCGGACGATAACCGTCATAGAGTTTGAGGCCTAAGCCCATTGCTTCGAGTTCAGTTTGAACATGCTCTAACGCCTTGAGGCATTCTATGGTCAAAATTTCTTTGGGGGCTTCATAACCCGCTACGGGTCTGCCCATAAAATTTTGATTTGTAGCATAACCGAGCTCTACCGTAAGATTGGGCAAGTGATTTTTAATTAAATCAAACCCTTTTGGGGGTTGGTATGTCTGGCAGCCGATCCAAAGAAGACTGCATTGCAAGCCGATCAATAGTTGTATGATACTCTTATTGATTTGCATCAAATGATCCGTTTGGGATTGAGTATTTGGTGGGGGTCAAAAAGGGCTTTGAGTTGTTTCATTATAGCAATTTCAACTTCGCTTTTGCTGGTGTTGAGGTAGTCTTTTTTATGCAGTCCAATCCCGTGTTCTGCAGAAACGGACCCATTATTTTCTTTGAGTTGGCGATAGACCACTTCGTTAATTGCTTTGATGATTTCTGGACTGTTTTGTTTTTTTCCTATAATAAAATGAATGTTGCCGTCGGCAACATGCCCAAAAGTAAAAATACGATCTACAAATGACAAGGCGCGGAGTTCTTGCGTGATGCTGTCAATTATAGATCCAATTTTAGGTATGGGGAGGCTGATATCAAAATGCTGATCATCTTGTGCTTGGGCAGCCAAAACAGAGACGTCTTCGCGTATTTGCCAAATGGTATTAAGTTCTCTTTGAGTCTGCGCCAACACACCATCGAGTATGATGTCAGTTTCGAGTGCTTCGGTGATAAGCGTTTCTAATCGCAAAAAATCATTTTCAGGATCATTGCCCATGGTTTCTATAAAAACATAATATGGATAGTCTTTGGGCAACGGTGCAGTATGTATAGACGGCGGGGTGGTCATGGTCTCAAAAGTGTGTTGCCACATGAGTTCAAAACCACTAAGTGTACCTCCCAGCCCCTTATCAAGATGTTTCAATAAGTCCAATACCTTTGCGTAGTTTTGGACCCCCACTAGTGCAGAGCTTCTCGTTTTGGGTGCTTGAGTAAGCCTCAAAACTACTTTAGTAATGATGCCTAGCGTGCCTTCACTGCCAATCAAGAGTTGTTTTAGATCATAACCCGAGTTGTCTTTGATGATTTTTTTGAGAGAAGAAACGATACGACCATCGGGAAGCACATATTCTAATCCAAGAACCAGTTGCCGCGTCATTCCAAAACGAAAAACACGCAATCCACCCGCATTGGTTGCCAATGCACCACCAATTTGTGCAGAGCCTTTGGCGCCAAAATTTAGGGGAAGCATGAGGTCGCGTTCTGCAGCAGCATCAATCAAGTTTTCAATAATTACACCGGCCTGTGCTGTCAGGGTTTTGCTGATTGGATCTACCTCTTCGATGGTGTTCATTCGTTCTAAGGATAAAACAAGTTGATGGGGTTGGGTTTCTGTTCCACCGACAAGATTGGTAAGGCCACCATGCACCACCACTTCTTGTTTGAGTTGGTTGCACAATTGCAAAATCGCAGCTACCTCTTGGGTTGATGCAGGAAGAACAACAGCAACCGCTTGCAAGGGTTGATCCATTTTCCAAATGTGATGATAGCGTTCTAAGAGGGCTTCTTGATCCAAAACAGCTTGGGGACCACAAATCGAAACTAGATGTTCTACGAGCGTCATAATTTTTTGTTCTAAAAAAGGTCCAAAGGGCTAACCCGAAGATAGGGTGTTTCTATCGGTGTGCAAAACACAATTTTGGTGTTTTTTTGTTCTGCTTTGCAAATGGTTTAAATTTCTTATTTTAGCAAAAAAAATTGTGATGCGCTCTTCGAGTTTTATTGCCCGTATATTGTTGCTATCTGTTTTGTTTAGTAGTGTTGCACCTTCGTTGCAATTGTTGACAGACTCAGAAGATTTCTATATGGTTTTTGTTCTCGAAGCCGAAGATGAAAAAGAATCTGAGGAGTCAAAAAAAGCGCATGATTTGTTTTTGGCTTTAACAAGTGAAGCTTCTAAATCTATTATAGCTGTTCATACAATACCGGTTACTTCTGATCAATCTATTGTAGCAGTTTCTCTAAGTCTAGAAAATCCTCCTCCTGAAGTATAGGTTTAGTTCAGTCCTTAATTTATTCAAGTTTATAGTTTCACCGACCAGTTAACAATGGTCAACAAAATTTTTTATGAAAAATTTATTTAGCAATTTAAAGGGTGATGTCCTAGGAGGGCTCACCGCAGGGATAGTTGCACTTCCTCTTGCATTGGCGTTTGGAGTTAGCTCTGGTTTGGGACCAAGTGCCGGACTCTATGGGGCGATATTTCTCAGTTTTTTTGCCGCTTTTTTTGGTGGTACACCGACACAAATTTCGGGACCTACGGCGCCAATGACTGCGATCAGTATGGTAGTTATTGCTGGGATTATTGGTGCCAATGACGGAGATGTGGGCAAAGCCTTACCCTACATTCTTATGGTTTTTCTTCTAAGCGGTTTGTTGCAAATCGTTTTGGGAGTTGCTGGATTGGGTAAATACATCAAATACATTCCATATCCTGTAGTTTCTGGGTTTATGACAGCGATTGGTGTAATCATTCTAATAACGCAAATTCTTCCTGTTTTGGGATATGACGTTAAAAAAGATGCTACTTATGTAGAGACTTTTAAGCCATTTGCCGAAGAGCAACTACTCGAAAAAATTCTTCAAGACGAATCCAAAGAAGGACTTCTTGTATTGGAAGATTTTCAAGAAACCATCAATCGTGCCCAAGAGATTGACAACACCCAGATTCAAATGGAGGCCGAGTTTATGGCCGGAAAAAGTGCTTCTGGAGTCGTAGGAAGTCTACGTCTTGTAGGGCGTGCCTTACAGAACATCAATTGGATCGAGTTTGTCTTGGCTGCGTTGACAATTTTTATCATATATGGTTTTAAACGGGTCACTACTGCCATACCCAGCACCTTGGTTGCCCTGCTGGTTGTCTCGGGAGGGGCGGTTGCCTTAGGGGTCGATTATCGTCCAATTCAGGAGATACCCAGCGGATTTCCAACGTTCAATTGGCAAATTTTTGCTGGTTTTGATTTGATGGGTCTTTTGCCCTATGTAGGTGCTGCTATTACGCTAGCCTTACTGGGTGCTATTGATTCATTGTTGACCTCAGTAGTTGCTGACAATCTCACAAAAACACGCCACCTGCCCAACAAAGAATTGATTGGGCAAGGAATTGGAAACAGTATTGGTGCGCTGTTTGGAGGGATACCAGGGGCTGGAGCAACCATCAGAACGGTAGTCAACATCCAATCGGGGGGTAAAACCAAACTTTCGGGTATGGTCGCTTCCTTGGTCTTACTTATTATCCTATTGGCCTTAGGGCCAATGGCCTCAAGAATTCCTGCAGCTGTATTGGCAGGTATTTTGGTTACCGTTGGTATCGGCGTAATGGACTACAAAGGGCTCAAGGCAACACCAAACATTCCGCGTACCGAAGTGATCATCATGATTACGGTATTGTTGCTTTCTGTATTTTGGAATTTGGTCTATGCCGTAGGCGTAGGACTCGTGATGGCGTCCTTATTTTTTATGAAAAAAATGGGAGACCTTGCCGCTTCGCACTCGCAAATTGCGCCCGTTATAGAAGAAGTGCTTTGGAAAGATGAAAAACGACTTTCTAAAGAATTTTTGGAAAAAGTATTTATCAAACACATTAACGGACCCTTGTTTTTTGGATTTACAAGCGACTTTCAACAACTGTCCAAACAAATACCTAAAACCGCAAAATTGGTCCTTATCCGAATGGATAAGGTACCTTTGATCGACCAGTCAGGACTCTATGCTTTAGAAGATGTGATCATTGATCTCGAACAACAAGGCATTGATGTACTTTTGGTTGGCGTGCAAACCCAGCCGATGTATCTGATGAAAACCATCGGTATCGTTGGCAAGCTGGTCGAAGAAGAACATGTTTTTGAGAACTTTAGCGATGCCAAAGATTGGACCCTAAAGCATATCGAAGAACACCCTAATTCTTAAACGTATAAAAAAATTAAAATATGAAAACACTAACAAAAGAAGCCCAATCTAATATTACACCTGCGCTAGCGCTTAAAATACTCAAAGAGGGCAATAAAAGATTTTTGAACAATGCGACGATAAATCGTGATCTCAACCTCCAAGTAGAACAAACCAGTACGGGGCAATATCCCTTTGCTTGTATTTTGGGTTGTATCGACTCAAGAGTACCTAGTGAATTGGTTTTTGATCAGGGATTTGGAGATATCTTCAACGTACGAATTGCAGGCAACTTTGTCAATACAGACATCTTAGGAAGCATGGAATTTGCGTGTAAAGTGGCCGGTTCAAAAATTATTCTGGTTCTTGGACACACCAAATGTGGTGCAATCAAAGGCGCTTGTGATCATGTAAAACTAGGCAACCTGACCGCCATGCTACAAAACTTTGATGATGTTCTTGATGCGTCAGAATATGCCGGAGATCGAAGCTCTCAGAATACCGAATTTGTAGATTTGGTAACCCACAAGAACATTGAAATGACGATTGATAAAATCCGAAAAAACAGTCCTGTTCTTAGTGAAATGGAAAAAAATGGTGAAATCCTAATTGCAGGAGCTTTATATGACGTTACTGACGGATCAGTAAAATTCTTATAGGAATCCCCTTTTTGACCCATAGATATAGGAGTGTTATTTTCTTTAAATAACACTCCTTTTTTTTAATCCACCATCAACGGAAGATTTACTATCTTTTTGGTAAATAAAATCCATATGCATTTAGACACCATTCCATCTCAAGAAATCATGCCGGGATGCCACGGCAAAATGGTTCATGGAACGCAACTGACCTGGGCATTTTGGGACATCAAACTAGGGGCCGAAGTGCCCATGCATCACCATCCACACGAGCAAATAATGCATGTAGTTTCTGGAGAGTTTGAATTTACCCTAGACGGCCAAACGCAAGTTTATGGTCCCGGTAGTGTAGTTCATATAGCCTCAAACCGGCCCCATTCGGGTCGGGCATTGACCCCTTGTCGTTTGATGGACGTTTTTAGCCCCGTCCGGGAAGAATATCGGTAGTCATGCAAATAGTTCTTGAAGGCAAAAATGCGTTAGTAGGTGGTAGTAGCAAAGGATTAGGATGGGCCATTGCAACCTCATTAGCAGCGGCTGGTGCTCAAGTTACCTTGATGGCCAGAGATTCTAAAAGCTTAGCTGCTTTAGCAGCACAACTACCGACGCCTACTGGGCAAAAACATACTTTTTTGACGGTTGATTTTAGCGATTTTGAAGGCCTAAAAAAGCAAGTATCACCCTATTTTTCCAACCATCAAGTTGATATTCTTATAAATAATACGCAAGGACCCAAAGCTGGACATGCGCAGACACTGAAAATATCGGATTATCAAGAGGCATTTGATTTGTTGTTTAAATGTGCCGTTTATATTACGGACAAAGCATTGATCGGCATGCAGCAGCGCCGCTGGGGTAGAATCATCAACGTAGCTTCGATTACGGTAAAGGAACCGCTTCCACATTTGGCACTTTCTAATAGTATGCGTGCTGCATTGGTGACGTGGGCAAAAAGTCTTGCAGTCGATGTTGCTGCACATGGCATCACGGTCAATAACATACTTACAGGATATTTTGACACCGATCGGCTCACCGCATTGATTGAAGAGCAGGCCCGTCAGCGTCAAAGTTCTGCCGCTAATATTCGTGAGCAGCTTCAAAATCAAGTGCCGATGCGACGACTTGGAAACCCTGAAGAATATGGTGCTTTGGCCACTTTTTTGGCTTCCAATCAGGCGGGGTACATTACGGGCACGAGCATTCCTATAGACGGAGGATTACTTCGGTCGTTTTAAAACCTACTTTTTTAGCTTTTGGTACGTGGCTTTCATCAACTCGAGTTTCTCGAGTTGCGTGGTGGCTAAGTTATTGGATTGCTGTGGGTCTTCGTTAAGATCATAAAGCTGATATTGGTCTGCATTGCCCAGCTCTACATTGGTGTATTTGCTTACCGCATTGCCCGAATAGGGAGGGATAAGTACCCAATTGTTTTGTTTGAGTGCGGTTCTGCCCGAAGCTTCTAAAATTAGATTTTCTCTTTCAGGTCCGGATCCAGTAAGTATCAATTCAGAAAGATTGAGCCCATCTTGAGACGTAAGCGGACTGTCAATAATTGCAGCAATCGAATTGAAAAGATCGATTTGAGAAATCAATTTTTCTGAAGTCGTTGATACAATTCTTCCTTTCCAATATGAAATAAACGGAACCCGAGTTCCTGCTTCAAAAAGGCTGTATTTGCCGCCTCTAAAAATACCGGAAGGGGTGTGGTTTCCTAATTTTTCTACGGCATCGTCATAGTAGCCATCATTGAGAACAGGACCGTTGTCACTCGACAATACGATGAGGGTGTTTTCTAACAGACCCAATGTTTCTAATGTTTTATAGACTTCTCCAATACACCAGTCAGCCTCCAAAATTGCATCGCCACGTGGGCCCATACCGGATTGACCTTCAAACCGTGGGTGAGGAGTTCTGGGTACGTGTGGTTGTTGTAAGCTGTAGAAAAGGAAAAAGGGCGTATTTTGGTTTTGAGTGATGTAGTCTTTTGCTTTTTCTAAAAAATGATCGGCCATGTCAAGATCACTCCAATAGGCGCTTTTGCCTCCTTTCATAAATCCGATTCTCGAAATTCCGTTGACGATCGAATTATAATGGCCGTGATGCCATTTGGTGGTTAGCAATTCAGGATTATCCCAACCGGTGGGCTCTCCTTCAAAATTTTGTTTAAAACTCACCAAAAGCGGGTCATTCGCATCGAGATTGACCACGTTGCCATTTTCGATATAAACGGTAGGAACACGATCTTGAGTGTCGGGCATGATGTAGGCGTAGTCAAAACCAACTTCGTTGGGCCCTGGTGATATTCTTTGGTTGTAGTTTATTGTGTCTAACCCAAGGCCCAAATGCCATTTGCCAACAATTGCTGTTTGGTAGTTTTTTTGTTGCAGTATTTTGGGCAGC